>Ga0082207_1000512_pt1 | contig 21957 bp, 19 predicted proteins | sample LakMenEpi10Aug09_FD_71540 | JGI IMG/M metagenome (GOLD analysis project Ga0082207, IMG submission 71540)
GGTGTGGTGCGAGCCATAACGGTTGATGTGGGCGATGGCCTCGTCCAGGCTGGACACCACCTTGACGCTGATGATGGGGGCGAGGTACTCCTCGGCCCAGTCGGCCTCGGTGGCATCCGCCAGGTCGGCGCCGGGCACGGACTGCAAGACCGCCCGTGAGGCCGGGCAGCAGCGCATCTGCACGCCCTTGGCCGCGAAGACGGTCCCGATGCGGGGCAGGAAGGCTGCGGCCTGGCGCTCGTGCACCAGCAGGGACTCCGCCGCATTGCAAGGGCTGTACTTCTGGGTCTTGGCGTTGTCGGTGACGGTCACCGCCAGCTCCAGGTCGACCTCGGCGTCCACGTAGACGTGGCAGTTGCCATCCAGGTGCTTGATGACGGGCACGCGGGCCTCGGCGCTGATGCGCTCGATCAGGCCTTTTCCCCCGCGAGGGATGATGACATCCACCTGTTCGGGCATGGTGATCAGGCGCCCCACGGCGGCGCGGTCGGTCGTTTCCACCAGCTGTACCGCTTGTGCCGGCAAGCCAGCGGTCTGCAGGGCGGCTTGCACGCAGCGCCACAGAGCCAGGTTCGAGTGGATCGCTTCGGAGCCCCCGCGCAGGATGCAGGCGTTGCCGCTTTTGATGGCCAGGCTCGCAGCCTCGATGGTCACATTGGGCCGGCTCTCGTAGATCATGCCGAACACGCCCAGCGGCACGCGCATCTGCCCCACGCTGATGCCCGAGGGCCTGCGCTTGACACCGGTGATTTCGCCGATGGGGTCGGGCATGGCGGCCAACTGCTCGCAGCCCTGCGCCACGGTGTCGATCACCTTGGCGGTCAGACGCAGGCGGTCCACCATCGGCGCGGCAAGGCCGGCGGACTGCGCGGCGTCGATGTCGCGGGAATTGGCCTGCATCAGTTCGGCCGTCTGCGCGCGAAGGCCTTGGGCCAAGGCGATCAGCGCGGTGTCTTTTTCGTGCGTACCGGCCTTTGCCATGCGCACGCTGGCCTGGCGCGCGGCGCGGCCCAGGCCGGTCATGTACACGGCGATGTCAGCGGGAGCGTTCATTCCCGAATTGTCGCGCAGGTACCGCGCCGCTGCGCTAAAGAAGGCTCAGCACCTGCAGCCACATCGGCGCCAGGGCGGCAAAGGCCACCGTGCCCACCACGATGGTGGCCGTGGCCTGGGGTACCTGCGTTTGGTAGCGTTGCGCGAACAGCAGCGCGTTGCTGCCCGTGGGCAGCGACGCCACCAGCACGATCACCGTCAGTGGCAGTCCCGAAAGACCCAGGCCCCAATGCGCGGCCACCAACACCACCACCGGCATCACCAGCATCTTGCCCACGGTGCAGGCCACCGCCACGCGGGCATAGCCTTCGATGCCGTAGTGGGCCAGGGACAGACCGATCATCACCAGGCACAGCGGCACCACGCCCGACGCCAGCAGCTGCAGTGCCTCGTCCATGGGTTGCGGCACCGGTAGGCCCAGCAGGTTCCAGCCCATGCCGGCCACCACCGGCAGGATCACCGGGTGGATCAGCGTGTTGCGTACCGTCTGCTTGACCGTTCCCCACAGGTTGCCACCCACCACGGCATGCCGTGCCCGCGCTATGTCGACTTCGGCCAGCACCGTGGCCACCGTAAGCAGGGTCAGGGCGTGCAGGCTGATGATGGCCACGTGGATGGCCAAGCCGGCATCACCGAAGAGCGACGCCACCAGGGGAAGGCCTACCTGCAGCGTGTTGCCAAAGCTGCACATCATGCTGCGGGTGGCCGGCGTGGCCGCCTCGCGCTCATGGACTGCCGGATGCGTACCCCCGGGGAGACCCACCGGTGCAGTCGGCGCCACCGATGCCCGCTGTTGCCGCCACCGGTGATAGGCATACACCACCAGCACCCAGGCGGTGGTGGGCCCAAAGAAGGCCAGGAGCGTCGCCCAAGGAAGATGGGCCAGGTCCACCGTGGCCATGGTCCGGAACAGCAGGGCCGGAATCAGCAGGTAGAACGCCAGCGTGCTGATGGCCTTGACCGGTTCAGGCCCGGCCATCAGGGGCGTTCGCCCGGCATACCAGCCAGCGCCCACCACGGCCACCAGCACCAAGAGCTTGAAGAAGATGTCGAGGGTCACGCGCTCTTCTTGGCAGCCGCCTTTTTGGCTGGGACCCGTGGCGCGCGGGGTTCGAACTCGAAGCCGACCTTGCCAGCCTTGGCATCCCAGGCCAGGAAAGCCTTGAACTTGCGCCTCGTCTTGTTGGACACGAAGTTCTCCAGCAAGGCGGTCTTGCCGGTGTTGAGCAGGCGCGTCATTTCCTCCGGCGGCACGGGCTGCTGCAGGATGATCTTGCCGCTCTTGAAGTCACACGTGGCCACGCCTGTCGTGTGCTCGCACGCATAGTTCGCCCCGTGCTCGTACACATGCCCTTTGCACTTGGGGCAGGCGCCCAGGCTGGTGTGGCCGCTGAAGTCCACCGGCTCGCCGTCCCCCTCGGCCGCCGTGGCGTCTTCGCCGAAGTCGAATTCGAGCTTCCAGTTGCCCAGTTCTTCATCGCGCACCAATTGAAGTTCGGCCGTAAAAGGCCAGCCGGCCTTGGAGCGAAAGCCCTCCAGCGGGCCGATGCGCTTGTCCCGCAGGAAGGCCTCGGCCTCGGCCACTTCGAAGGCGCGGCCCGCGGGGATCTTGGTGATGGAAAAGCCGCAGCCTTCGCCATCGGCGGGCGAGGGGCCCGTGCAAGCATAGCGGCGGTAGTTTTCCTTCACCACGCCACCGCAGTTCGGGCACGGCACAGACAGCGTCACATAGTCACCCGGGATGGTGTCGCGGTCGTACTCCTTGGCCTTCTTGACGATGCGCTCGGCCATGCGCGCGATCTCGCCCATGAAGGCGTCGCGCGAGAGCTGCCCGTGTTCCATCTGGGCCAGCTGGTACTCCCAGTTGCCAGTCAATTCAGGCTTGGTCAGGTCTTCCACCCCCAGCCCGCGCAGCAGCGTCATCAGCTGGAAGGCCTTGGCCGTGGGCACCATCTCACGGCCGTCTCGCAGCATGTACTTCTCGTTGATCAGGCCTTCGATGATGGCCGCACGAGTGGCCGGCGTGCCCAGGCCCTTTTCGGCCATGGCCTCGCGGAACTCGTCGTCGTCCACCAGCTTGCCCGCGCCCTCCATGGCCGACAGCAGCGTGGCCTCGGTGTAGCGGGCCGGGGGCTTGGTCTTCAGGGCCGCCACGTCCACCGATTCGGCGCGCACCACTTCGCCGGCGGCCACAGCCACCAGGGTGGAGTCGTCGTCTTGCGCCTCCTTGCCGTAGACGGCCAGCCAGCCCGGGTTCACCAGCACCTTGCCCTTGGTCTGGAAGTGCTGCTGTGCACCCGCACCTGGCACCGACACGGCCACCGTGCTGGTGCGCGTGGTTTCCAGGAATTCTGCCGAGGGGAAGAACACGGCCAGGAAGCGTTTGACCACCAGGTCGTAGAGCTTGGCTTCCACCTCGGTCAGGCTCTTGGGTGCCTGCAGGGTAGGGATGATGGCGAAGTGGTCCGACACCTTCGTGTTGTCGAACACCTTTTTCATGGGTTTGATGTGGCCCTGGTTCAGGGCCACCCGCGCGTGGGCCGACAGGGCGCGCAGCGGCCCGGGCAAATCCTCGTCGGCCAGCATCGACACCGTGTTCTTCACCGTGGCCAGGTAGTCTTCCGGGAGGTGACGCGAATCGGTACGCGGGTAGGTCAGCACCTTGTGCTTTTCGTACAGGGCCTGCGCGATCGACAGGGTGGTCTTGGCCGAGAAGCCGAAGCGTGAGTTGGCCTCACGCTGCAGCGTGGTGAGGTCATACAGCGCCGGGCAGGCCTGCGTGGTGGGCTTGGACTCTTCCTTCACCAAGGCCGGCTGAGCCCGCGCCGCCGCGGCGACCGCTTGTGCCAGGGCTTCGTCCCACAGGCGGTCGGCTCGCCTATCGGCGTCGTCGTTCTTCTTGAACTCTGGGTCGAACCACTTGCCTTCGTACTGACCGGCCTGTGCATCGAACTGCGCCTTCACTTCCCAATAGGGCCGTGCCACGTGCTTGCGGATCTGCTCCTCGCGCTCCACCACGATCGACAGCGTGGGCGTTTGCACGCGGCCGACGGTGGTGAGAAAGAAGCCGCCATCACGCGAATTGAAGGCCGTCATGGCGCGGGTGCCGTTGATGCCCACCAGCCAATCGGCTTCGCTGCGGCTGCGCGCCGCATCGGCCAGGCCCTTCATCTGCGCGTCGCTGCGCAGCTTGTCGAAGCCTTCGCGGATGGCCTGCGGCGTCATGCTCTGCAGCCACAGGCGCTCCACGGGCTTTTCGATGGGCTTCTTCTCGGTCCCCGCGTACTGCACGATCAGCCGGAAGATCAGCTCGCCCTCGCGTCCTGCGTCGCAGGCGTTGATGAGGCGGCTCACGTCCTTGCGTTTGACCAGTTTGACCACCGCGTTCAGCCGGGTCTTGGCCTTGTCGATCGGTGCCAATTCGAAATGGGGCGGCACCACGGGCAGGTGCGCGAAGCTCCACTTGCCGCGCTTGACGTCGTATTGCTCCGGCGCCTTGATCTCCACCAGGTGACCCACGGCCGATGTGACCACGTGCGTGTCGTTCTCGAAATGCTCGGCATGCTTTTCGAACTTGCCCACCGTGGGCGTCAGCGCGCGCACGATGTCCTGTGCCACGCTGGGCTTCTCGGCAATGATCAGGGTCTTGCTCATTCGTTTGGCGATTCCTGTGTTCCGGTTGTCTGACGGGTTCTGCGCCTGCCTACAATCCAATCCTCTCGCGTGCGTGCACGCGCCTGTGTGTGCACACGCACGCGCGCACCCATGAATTCAATGTACCCAAAGTCCAACACTGTGCAAGCCAAGGGCCGCTCTACCACCGTCACCCCCAAGGGCCGCCCCCAAGCCTCGGCACCCACTCGTTCGAAGGCACCCTCAGCCCTTGACCGCGCGTCTGCCGCCTCCACGTTGGCCGCGCCGGGCGGACGTCGAATCCAGGTGCGCCGCAGTGGTGTGCACGGCAAGGGCGTGTTTGCCGCAGCCGCCCTTCGCAAGGGGGAGGTACTGATCGAGTACATCGGCGAGCTGATCGACTGGGACGAGGCCCTGCGCCGCCACCCGCACGACCCCGCCCAGCCCGACCACACTTTCTATTTCCACATTGAGGATGGCCGGGTGATCGACGCCAATGTCGGTGGCAACGCTTCGCGCTGGATCAACCATTCCTGCGACCCCAACTGCGAGGCCGATGAGGTCGACGGACGGGTGTTCATCAAGGCCTTGCGCCCAATCAAGGCCGGTGAAGAACTCTCCTACAACTACGGCCTGACCATCGACGAACGCTACACGCCGGCACTGAAGAAGAAGTTCGCCTGCCATTGCGGCGCGAAGGCCTGTCGCGGCACGATGTTGTCGCCCAAGCGGTGAGGCCTCGAGCGCGTGATGTCGCCCGAGCCCCAGGAAGGCACGCCGGGCCTTGACTGGCGTCCGGCGGTCCTGCAGGACCGGCTGCGCCCATGGGGCCCCGTGCGGGTCGAGGCAGTAGCGCAGACGGGCTCGACCAACACCGACTTGCTCGACCGCGTTCGGGCCGATCCTTCACTGGCCCGAGTGCCGCATGTTCGGGTGGCCGAGTCTCAAACAGCCGGCCGTGGCCGCATGGGGCGCCCGTGGCAGGCGCGCCCGGGTGCCAGCCTGACCTTCAGCATCGGATGGGCGCTGACCCCCCGACACGGTTGGGGCGCCTTGTCGCTGGCGGTGGGGATGGCCGTGGCGCAAACCCTGCAGCCCTGGGCTGCGGGCATGCCGCCCTCGGCGGGCCAGGGCCGGCTCATGCTCAAGTGGCCCAATGACCTTTGGTGGTTCGACCAGGAACCGGTGACGCCGGGGCAGCGTGCGCGCGGGCGCAAGTTGGCTGGCATTCTGATTGAAACCCTGCCTTTGCCGGCTGGCTTGGCGTGGGCTGAGCCCGGCACGCGCTGGGTGGTGGTGGGCATCGGCATCAACGTGCGAGACGATCAGTTGCCCCGCGAGGGATTGCCCGAGCAAGGGCCGGCCGGCACTTCCTTGTGGCGTCCTGGGGACGATGCACCGGCCCTTTGGCACCGAGTAGCCCCCGAGGTTTGCCGAGCGCTGCTGGACTTCGAGCGTGAGGGTTTCGAGCCGATACGGGCGGCCGCAACGCAGCGCGATGTCTTGATCGGTCAGCCCGTCACCTTGTCGTCGGGGCCGGTCACCCAGGGGCACTGTGTGGGCCTTGGCGCCGATGGTGCCCTGCTCATCGAGTCAGCCCATGGCCTGCAGCGCGTCGTGGCCGGTGAGGTTCAGGTAAGACCCGACCCGCATGCCCCCTAGGGCGGGCCGGTTTGACGGACACTCCATCACCATGAAACGCAGCCTGATCCCGCTCTTGCTTCTGGCGCATGTGCCGGTGTTGTTCTGGGCCTTCGCGCCCCCGCAAAACGCCGATGCGCTGTGGCCGATTCCGGGGCAAACCCCCCGCGAGCCCGATCGCGTGGCCCTGCAGGTACGCCCCGAGGCCATCGCCTTGGTGGACGCTCATACGCCCAGCGCCGGTCCAGCACCCGCAACGGCACCGGCACCCGCACCGGCAGCCGAACCAGCGCCGGCTGCGGCTGCTGCCCCGTCGGCCCCGTCGGCTCCGGCTGTGGCGCCCCGACCGCCCGCTGCGCTTTCAAGCCCGCCCGCTGCGGCGCCCACTTTGCCGGCGGTTCAGGCCGTGCAGAACCCCGGTCGCCAGCAAGAGGCCGAGCAGCCACCCAAGCCCTGAGGACCCGCCCCCCGAGCCGCCGCCCGTGTTGCCAGGATCCGGTACCGGCGCGGGCTTGAGCAGGGCCAAGGTGCGCGCCACCGCCGCACCGGCATCCAGCATGCCCGAGCCGCAGGTGGTGCTGGTGCAAAAACACTCCAGCTGGTCCTTGTCGTCGGGCGCGCGGCAGGCCTGCACCGGATCCTCTCCGGGTGCCAGCGAGCGCGAGATGGGGAAGGGGCGCGTTGTGGCCTGCAGGATTTCGCGGATCTTGGCGGGTGTCAGGCTGGGGTCGACCGACAGCATCAGCCCCACGGTGCCGGCCACCAGGGGGGCCGCAAAGCTGGTACCCACGCTGTAGTCGCTGCTGTCGCTGTAGCCGTTGGCGCCCGCTTGCCGCAGCCCCAGGTTGATGGTGGTCAACAGGGGATACAGGCAAGGGCCCTGCAGGTTCACGCAGTTGCCCGCGGGCGCGGCCAGGGCTACTTCGGGCCCGATGTTCGAGTAGCCCACCTTGCTGCCAATATGGCGAACGCCGGCAACGGCCAAGGCCCCGGGGCAGTTGGCCGGGACCGACACCTTGAGTCCCGTGTCGTTACCTGCGGCGGCCACCACGGTCACACCGGCTGCTCGAAGTTCGGTGACAACCTCTTGGTAGGCGGGGGTGCAAACCCCCTGCGAACCCAGGCTCATGTTGATCACCCGCGCCGGGTAGGGGTTGGGCACATTGACCACCGCATTCACGCCCACGTTCTGCGACACGCCGCCCGCCCAACGCATGCCCGCAATGATGTCCGAGTCGTACCCACCGCATCGGCCCAGAACCCGAATCGGCAGCACCATCACATTCCAACCGGCCCCGGCCATGCCGATGCCATTGTTCGTGGCCGCACCGATCAAGCCAGCCACTTGGGTGCCGTGCCAACTGCTGGAGCTGGCCGGCTCGCCGGCACTGCACTCGTTCGCGTTGGTCCAGTCGCCAGGGTCGGTCGGGTCGCTGTCGCGACCGGTGCCGTCATTGGCGGTCGTGGCGGCTCCCCCACGGTCCAGGCCGATGAAGTCGTATCCTGGGTGCAGCTTGCCCTGCAGGTCCGGGTGCTCGGGCCGCACGCCGGTGTCGAGCACCGCCACCACCACCGATGCCGATCCGGTGGTCGATGTCCAAGCGCCCACCGCATTGATGGCCGACGCCACATCGCCCGACGGCGCCCGCAGGTACCACTGGCCCACCACCGGCGTGGCGCTGCGTTGGTTGTCGGCGAACAAGGCGTCATTGGGCAAGTTGCCCACGCGCCGGCGTTCATCGACCACGGCCCACTCCACTTCCGGCAAGGTCCGCAGGCGCCGCACCAGTTCTGAACTGCTCAAGCCCTGTGACCTGAGCGCCTGCGTGTGAGGGCCCAAGACCCGCCCGTCCGTCAGCGGTGCGCGCACCAGACTGGCCATGCGGGCCGCATGCCGTGGTGCGGTGCTGGCGGTGCCCGCTTCTGCGTTGCCGCTGGACTGAATGCGGCGCAAGTCACTGTCGGCGCGGTACTTGACGATCACGCGCGCCTGTTCCGGGTCCTCAGATGCGACCGTTGCCGGCGCGCGGGGCAGACGTGGGCCGGCCTCACGGGCCACGGCTGAAGCTTCAGCATGGGCACAAAAGGCCGACAGGGCCGCAATGGCCGAAAGTGCCAAAAGTGCCGGTACGGCGGCCAGTGTGGGCATCACAGACCAAACCCATCGGGCGGCGCCGCCGCGCAATGCAAAGCCGAAGGAAGCGAACAGGCGCATGGGAAACCGTCCTCGTGTCGATCCCCGGAGCGTATCCCACTCGGCCGTGGGATCAAACTGCCAAGCACGCGCCGCAGCCCGACGCGGCCCTGGCCGCGGACCGACTTCAGCCGTGCACCACGCGCACCATCTCCAGGCACTTGTTCGAATAGCCCCATTCGTTGTCGTACCAGGACACCACCTTGAGGAAGGTGCCATCCAGCGCGATGCCGGCCTCGGCGTCGAAGATGGAGGTGCGGGCGTCGCTGCGGAAGTCGGTGGCCACCACCTTGTCTTCCGTGTAGCCCAGCACGCCCTGCAGGCCGCCTTGCGCCACGGGCAGTTCGCTCATGCGCTTCATCTCGGCGCAGATGTCCTTGTAGGGCGCATCACGGTTCAGTTCCACCGTCAGGTCGACCACCGACACGTCGCTGGTGGGCACGCGAAAGCTCATGCCGGTGAGCTTCTTGTTCAGGGCCGGAATCACCACGCCCACGGCCTTGGCCGCTCCGGTGGAGGAGGGGATGATGTTCTCCAGGATGCCGCGGCCACCGCGCCAGTCCTTGTTCGACGGGCCGTCCACCGTCTTCTGGGTGGCTGTGGCGGCGTGCACCGTGGTCATCAGGCCGCGCTTGATGCCCCAGTTGTCGTTGAGCACCTTGGCGATCGGGGCCAGGCAGTTGGTGGTGCAGGACGCGTTGGAGACGATGGCCTCGCCCTTGTAGGTGCCATGGTTCACGCCGTACACGAACATCGGCGTGTCGTCCTTCGAGGGCGCGGACATGATCACCTTCTTGGCGCCGGCGGCCAGGTGCTTCTCGGCGCTGGCCTTATCCAGGAACAGGCCGGTGGATTCGATGACCACATCGGCGCCCACCTCGCCCCACTTCAGGGCTGCCGGGTCGCGCTCGGCGGTCAGGCGGATCTTCTTGCCGTTGACGATCAGGGTGTTGCCTTCGATGGACACCTCACCCTTGAAGCGGCCGTGAACGCTGTCGTACTTCAGCATGTAGGCCAGGTAATCGGGCTCCAGCAGGTCGTTGATGCCCACGACCTCGATGTCGGGGAAGTTCAGCACCGCCGAGCGCAGCACGTTGCGGCCGATGCGGCCAAATCCATTGATGCCGACCTTGATCGTCATGTTGTTGCTCCAGGGAAAACGGATGAAGTTGAAAAAGGAATCGCGGGCGTGTGTGCGGGTCGGCGTTCAGCGCCCCACGACCTTGCGCACTGTGGCCACCAGGTTCTCGGTGCTGAAGTGGAAGTGCTCGAAGAGCACGCCGGCCGGCGCGGACTCACCGTAGGTATCGATGCCCAGCACGGCTGCACAGCCGTACTTCCACCAGAAGTCGGTCACACCGGCTTCCACCGCCACGCGCGGCACGCCCGTGGGCAGCACCTCAGTCTTGTAGGCGGCATCCTGCCGGTCGAACACGGTGGTGCTGGGCATCGAGACCACGCGCACCGCAATCTTCAGACGTGCCAATTCGGTCTGCGCGTGCAGGGCCAGCTGCACTTCGGAGCCGGTGGCGATGATCACCGCCTGGGGCTTCTTGTTCAGACCCACTTCGGTGGGCTCGGCCAGCACATAGGCGCCGCGTGTGATCAGATCGGCTTGGTTCTTGGGCGCATAGGGCAGGTTCTGGCGTGACAGCAGCAGCGCGCTGGGGCGGTTGCGGTTGATCAGCGCCATGGTCCAGGCCACCGCGGTCTCGGTGGTGTCGCAGGGGCGCCAGACATCGAGCCCCGGAATCAGGCGCAGGCTGGCTGCGTGCTCCACGCTCTGGTGCGTGGGGCCGTCTTCGCCCAGGCCGATGGAGTCGTGCGTGAACACGTGGATCACGCGCTGCTTCATCAGCGCGGCCATGCGGATGGCGTTGCGCGAGTAGTCGCTGAAGGTCAGGAAGGTGCCGCCGTAGGGGATGTAACCCCCGTGCAGGGCCACGCCGTTCATGATCGCGGCCATGCCGAATTCGCGCACGCCGTAGTTGATGTGTCGGCCCACGACCGCGCGCGCGGCATCACCTTCGCCAAGGGTGGTCTTCACCACCGCACCGGTCTGTGCATCGACCCGAAAAGCCGGCGTGGCCTTGGTTTGCGTCAGGTTCGAGCCGGTCAGGTCGGCACTGCCGCCCAGCAGTTCGGGCAAGCGCGCGGTGAAGTGCTCGAGCGCGATCTGGCTGGCCTTGCGGCTGGCCACGGTTTCGGCCTTCTCGTGTACGTCGCCCACGATCGCCTCGGCGATTTCAGCGAAGTTCTTGGGCAGATCGCCGGCCATGCGCCGAGCGAACTCGGCGGCCTCTTGCGGGTAGGCCTTCGCATAGGCCGCGTAGCGCTCGTTCCACATCGCTTCGGCTTCACTGCCGCACAGGTGGGCGTTCCAGTGCGCATAGGCGGCCTGCGGAATCACAAAGGGCTCATGGGTCCAGCCGATGGCCTCGCGGGTGAGCTTGATCTCCTCGCCACCCAAGGGTTCGCCGTGGGCCTTGGCGGTGTTGGCCCGGTTGGGTGAGCCCTTGCCGATGCTGGTTCTGCAGATGATCAGGCTGGGCTTGCCGCCATGGCCCGTCTTGGCCTGGGCAATGGCCGCGTCCACCGCGTCGGTGTCGTGTCCATCAATGGGGCCGATCACGTTCCACCCGTAGGCTTCGAAGCGCTGTGTGGTGTTGTCGACAAACCAGGGGGCCACCTTGCCGTCGATGGAAATGCCGTTGTCGTCGTACAGCGCGATCAGTTTGTCGAGCTTCCAAGCGCCGGCCAGTGCGCAGGCCTCATGGCTGATGCCCTCCATCAGGCAGCCGTCGCCCAGGAACACATAGGTGTGGTGATCGACGATGGCGTGGTCGGTCTTGTTGAACTCTGCGGCCAGCAACTTCTCGGCCAAGGCCATGCCCACGGCGTTGGTCACGCCCTGGCCCAAGGGGCCGGTGGTGGTTTCCACGCCGGGGGTGATGCCCACTTCGGGGTGGCCCGGTGTCTTGCTGTGCATCTGGCGGAAGTTGCGCAGCTCATCGATGGGCAGGTCGTAGCCGCTCAGGTGCAGCAAGGCATAGATCAACATCGATCCATGACCATTGCTCAGCACGAAGCGATCGCGGTTGGCCCAATGCGGGTTCTTGGGGTTGTGGCGAAGGTGCCGCCCCCACAAGGCGACTGCCATTTCGGCCATGCCCATCGGGGCACCGGGGTGGCCGGAATTGGCCTGCTGCACGGCATCCATGGCCAGCGCGCGGATCGCATTGGCCATCAGGGACGCATGGGGGTTAGAGCGGGTCATGGTGGCGGGCATGGCGTGTGGGAGGGAAAACCCCTGATTCTACGGTCAGGGGTGGCGCCAACCTGACGCCATGGGGCCTGTCTGGCCGGCCTCACCGTAGACTGCCGGCATGCCACAAATGGCCCCTCCCTTCGCGCCCCGTGCCCTTATCCTGGCGGCCGGCCGCGGCGAACGCATGCGCCCCCTGACCGACACCACGCCCAAGCCCTTGCTGCCGGTGCAGGGCAAGCCCCTGATCGAATGGCACCTCTTGGCCTTGGCCACCGCCGGCGTGAAGGACGTGGTCATCAATACCGCCTGGCTGGAAGACCAATTCCCTGTGGCCCTGGGCGATGGCAGCCGCTGGGGCTTGCGCATCGTCTACTCCCATGAGGGCCGTGACCATGGCGGGGCATTGGAGACGGCAGGCGGCATCGCCACTGCCCTCAACCATCTGGCCCCAAACGGCGATGAGGCGTTTTGGCTGGTCTCGGGCGACATCCACGCCCCCACCTTTGGCTTCGATGCCGCGCACGTGTCGGCCTTCTCCGAATCCCAGGACCTGGGGCTGTTGTGGATGGTGCCCAACCCGTCCTTCCACCCGGCGGGCGACTTCGTGCTGGATGGCGCGGGGCGGCTGCACCGGTTGAGCCCTGTGCCACAAGCCGCTGCAGGTGGCGTGGCCCTAACCTACGCGAACTTCGCCCTGATACGCCCTGCGATCGTGCAGGGCTTGGCCCCTGGCCAACGCGCGCCGCTGGGCCCACTGTTGCAGGCCGCAGCCGATGCCCATCGCTTGGCGGGCTTGCGCTGGAACGGCGCGTGGGAGAACGTCGGCACGCCCGAGCAGTGGCGTGCCCTTCAGCGCGACTGACTCAGCCGCCCAGCACCTGCTGCGCCACGGCGATGTACAGCGGAATGCCCAACAGGATGTTGAAGGGGAAGGTGACCCCCAGCGAAAGCCCGAAGTACAGGGCTGGCTGCGCTTCGGGCACGGCATGCCGCAGCACGGCGGGCACCGCAATGTAGGACGCGCTGGCCGCCAGCACCATCAGCAGGGCGGCGTTGCCCACGCTCATGCCAGTGGCGGCAGCCAAGGCCAGGGCCAGGCTGGCGTGCACGAGCGGCGCCAGCACGCCCCAGACCAGCAGCAGCCGCGGCAGGCCCTTGAGCGTGTGGAGGTGGCGTGCGGTGAGCAGCCCCATGTCCAGCAGGAAGAAGGCCAGCATTCCCTTGAACAGGTCGCCCGAGAACGGCTTCATGGCCGCAGCACCCGATTCGCCCGTGGCCAGGCCCACGGCCATCGCCCCCAAGAGCAGCAGCTGCGCCCCATCGGTGAACGACTCATGCAGCACCTTGCCGATGGGCAGCGGGGGTACGGGGCCCGCTCCCGCACTGGCCATATCGGGCATGCCCGCGCTGGACGCGGCCCCCGCAGCCATCTTTCGACGCAGCATATTGGCCAGCAACACGGCCATCACGATGGCGGGCGACTCCATCAGCGCCATGGCCGCGGCCATGTGACCACCGTGCACCACGCCGCGCCCGTCCAGCACCTGCACCGCCGTGATGAAGGTGACTGCACTGACCGAGCCGTAGGTGGCGGCCACCGCCGCCGCATCGAAGCCCGACAGCCACCGCCGCAGGATCATGTAACCCACCGCCGGGATCAGCACCGCCAGCAGCACGGCGCAGGCCAGGCTGACGCCCACCTCGCGGGTGAGGCCCGACTCGGCCAAGGCGAAGCCGCCCTTCAGGCCCAAGGCCATCAGCAGGTAGAGCGACAAGAAGCGGGCGATCGGCTGGGGAATTTCCAGGTTGGATCTGATCAGGCCGGCCGCAGCGCCGAACACGAAGAACAGGATCGCCGGATCAAGAAGCGTTTGCATTCGGTGATGCTAGGCGAATCAGCGGCAATTGAAAAATCGATATTTTGACCAATTTATATAGATAAATATCGATATTCATCATGCGTTCGGCGAGATGACCTGCGTCAAACGCGCTCCAACACCACAGCAATGCCTTGTCCCACGCCGATGCACATCGTGCACAGCGCGTAGCGGCCCTTGATCCGGTGCAGCTGGTTCACGGCAGTGGTGGCCAAGCGGGCACCGCTGGCGCCCAGGGGATGGCCCAGGGCGATGGCCCCGCCATTGGGGTTCACGCGTGCATCATCGTCGGAAAGGCCCAGGTCGCGCAGGACCGCCAAGCCTTGTGCCGCAAAGGCCTCATTGAGTTCGATCACGTCCATTTGCGCCAACGAAAGGCCTGTCAACTCCAACACCTTGCGCGTGGCTGGTGCCGGGCCGATGCCCATGATGCGTGGGGCCACGCCGGCTGTGGCCATGCCCACCACGCGCGCGCGCGGGGTCAGACCATGGCGTGCCGCAGCTGCTTCGCTGGCCAGCAGCAGGGCGCAGGAGCCATCGTTCACACCCGATGCATTGCCCGCCGTGACCGAGCCGTCGGCTCGCACCACACCCTTGAGCTTGGCAAGTGCTTCCAGTGAGGTCTCTCGTGGGTGTTCGTCCTTGTTCACCACCACCGGGTCGCCCTTCTTTTGCGGAATCACCACGGGGGTGATCTCGGCATCGAAAAAACCCGACTTCTGCGCAGCCACGGCCTTGAGTTGGCTGGCCAGTGCCATGCGGTCCTGGGCCTCGCGTTCGATCTTGAAATCCACTGCCACGTTTTCGGCAGTCTCAGGCATGGAATCCACGCCGTACCGTTCCTTCATCAGCTTGTTGATGAAGCGCCAACCGATGGTGGTGTCGTACACCGCATTGGCGCGCGAGAACGCGCTCTCGGCCTTGGGCATCACGAAGGGCGCGCGGCTCATGCTTTCCACACCGCCGGCGATCATGAGGCCGGCTTCACCCGAACGAATGGCGCGCGCGGCCGTGCCCAGGGCGTCCAGTCCCGAGCCGCACAAGCGGTTGACGGTGCCGCCGGGCACCTCGATCGGCAGGCCAGCCAGCAGGGCGCTCATGCGCGCCACGTTGCGGTTGTCTTCACCGGCTTGGTTGGCGCAGCCGTAGATCACGTCGGTCAGTGCGGCCCAGTCCACCTGCGGATTTCGGGCCATCAAGGCCTTCAGGGGGACGGCGCCCAGGTCGTCGGTGCGGACGGACGACAAGGCGCCACCGTAGCGGCCGAAGGGGGTGCGGATGGCGTCACAGATGTAGGCGTGGGTCATGTTGGGTCTCGTTGAATGGAAGTTTGGCGTGATGGGTAGGGCGGTGCTCAGGCCTGCACCAGTTCGATGGCCGTGACGGCCTGCAGCTGTTGCATCGAAAGACCGGCTACGCGATCGATCACATGGCCGCGCCCTTCGCGCAGTTCGATCACCGCCAGGTCGGTGTAGACCCGGCTTACGCAGTGTTGGCCCGTTAGGGGGTAGCTGCATCGGGCCACCAGCTTGCTCTGACCGGCCTTGGTGCAGTGCTCCATCATCACGAAGGTGCGCTTGGCACCGATGGCCAGATCCATCGCCCCGCCCACGGCCGGTATGGCGTCAGGTGCCCCGGTGTGCCAATTGGCCAGGTCGCCGTTGGCCGCCACCTGAAAGGCCCCCAGCACGCACACATCCAGGTGGCCGCCGCGCATCATGGCGAAGCTGTCGGCGTGGTGAAAGAAACAGCCGCCGGGCAGCAGGGTGACGGGCTGCTTGCCCGCGTTGATGAGGTCGTAGTCCTCGTGGCCGGCCTGTGGCGCCGGCCCCATGCCGATGACGCCGTTTTCACTTTGCAGGATCACTTCACGGTCGGCCGGTATGTGGTTGGCCACCAGGGTGGGCAGGCCGATGCCCAGGTTAACCACCGCCCCATCGGGGATGTCCTGCGCCACCCGCGCGGCCATCTCGTCGCGACTCCAACGGGGCAGCGCCCCGATGGCCGTGCCCGATTCGCTTGATCCCGACCGTTTGTCGTGTTCGGTGCTCATGCGCGCTCCTTGAATCCACCGGCCTGTGTGGCCTGACGATCGATGCGCACAACGCGCTGCACGAACAAGCCCGGCGTCACAACCGCCTCGGGGTCGAGCGTGCCCAGTTCCACCACCTCGTGCACGGTGGCCACCGTGACCCGGGCGGCCGTGGCCATCACCGGCCCGAAGTTGCGGGCGGTCATGCGGTAGGTGAGGTTGCCCCAGCGGTCGCCGCGTTCGGCCTTGATGAAGGCGTAGTCGGCGTGGATGGGGTACTCCAGCACATAGGGCCGGCCGTTGATCACCCGTGTTTCCTTGCCTTCGGCCAGCGGTGTGCCATAGCCGGTGGGCGTGAAGAAAGCGCCGATGCCAGCGCCGGCCGCGCGGATGCGCTCGGCCAGGTTGCCTTGCGGCACCAGTTCCAGTTCGAGTTCGCCCGAGCGGTACTGCGCATCGAAATGGTGGCTGTCGACCTGGCGCGGAAAGCTGCAGATGATCTTGCGCACACGTTTGGCCTTGATCAACGCGGCCAGTCCAGTCTCGCCGTTGCCGGCGTTGTTGTTCACGATCACCAGGTCGCGCGCGCCCTGCTCGATCAGGGCCTCGGTGAGTTCATTGGGCAGACCGGCCGTGCCGAAGCCGCCGATCATCACGGTGGCCCCATCGGGCACGTCGGCCACGGCCTGTGCCAGGCTGGGCATGAGTTTGTTGATCATCGGGGGCGCGTGCCTTTCCCAGTGTGTGAGGACCATCGGCCTGTCGGCCGAGAGCCTTTTAAAAACAGGTTAATTGTTCTAAATGCGAACAAATGATCGAATCATGAACATTGTAGAGGCTGACGCCTCAACCGCAAAGCCCCTGGCGGCCCACCGTCAGCTCACCAACGGGCCACGCCCAAGGCACGACAATCCGTCATGGAGGAGCCATGCTTTACAAGTTCAAGTCCCGCTCTGCGGCCGATCTGGTGATGCTCGAGTCCATTGGACGGCGCCTGCTCGAGGTGCTGGGGCGCGAGCCTGTCGACAAGGGCATCTTCGAGGCCACCGACCTGCCGGCGTTGATGCAGCGCCTGGAGCAGGCCATCGAACAGGAGGAGGCCTTGTTGGAAGAGGCCGAGCGTGAAGCCAAGGCGCAGGGCCAGACCATACGCCGGCCTGAAGTCAGCCTGAGACAACGCCTGTGGCCGATGCGCGAGATGATGCGCCGCAGCCATGCCGAAGGCCAGCCCATCGTTTGGGGTGTCTGAGTGCAGGCCACCCGCATCATTCTCATTCGCCATGGCGAGACGAGCTGGAACACCGAAACGCGGATCCAGGGCCACACCGACATTGATCTGAACGCTCGCGGCCGTTGGCAGGCCCAGCGCCTGGCCGCCGCACTGGTCGACGAAGGCCTGGCGGCGATCTATTCGAGCGACTTGTCCCGCGCCCACTCCACGGCATTGGCAGTGGCGCAGACCAGCGGGCTTGAGGTCCGGGTAAAGCCTGTGCTGCGGGAGCGAGCCTTCGGCACCTTTGAGGGCAGGACCTTTGCCGAGATCGAAGCCCAATGGCCCGAGGACGCCAGGCGCTGGCGCAGCCGTGATCCCTCATTCGGCCCGCCGGGCGGCGAATCCCTGCAGGCCTTCTACGACCGGTGCGTGAGGGCCATACATGAACTCGCCGCCCCCCATGAAGGGCAGGCCGTGGCGATGGTGGCCCACGGCGGCGTTCTCGATTGCCTGTATCGAGCGGCCACCGGCCAGGCCCTGAACGCGCCCCGCTCCTGGGTCGTGGCCAACGCCGGCATCAACCGGCTGCTGCGGGCCTCGGATGTGTTGACCCTGGTGGGCTGGGCCGATGTGGGCCACCTCGAAGGCGAGCCCCCACTCGACGAGCTCTGCGAAGACGTCCGCGCCTGAACCCACCCGGGCCCGGACGGATTCGCGCCCTCACTCGAACAGATCGGTCTTGCCGGCCGGCGGCATCAGCCCCAAGTGGCGCCAGGCGGCTTGCGTGGCCACACGCCCGCGCGGCGTACGCTGCAAGAAGCCTTGTTGGATCAGGTAGGGCTCGATCACGTCCTCGATCGTTCCGGGTTCCTCACCGATGGCCGCGGCCACGTTGTCCAGGCCCACCGGGCCGCCATCGAAGCGGTGCACCACGGCCTCCAGCAGCTTGCGGTCCATCAGGTCGAAACCCTGCGGATCGACGTCCAGCATGCCCAGCGCCGCGTCGGCCACGGCGCGGGTGATGTGTCCCTGTGCCTTCACATCGGCATAGTCACGAACCCGGCGCAGCAGCCGGTTGGCGATGCGGGGCGTGCCGCGCGATCGGCGCGCGATCTCCAAGGCGCCTTGTTCATCGATCGGCACATTCAGCAACCCCGCTGAACGGTCGACGATGCGCGCCAACTCCTGCGGCGTGTAGAACTCCAGCCGCGCCACGATGCCGAAGCGGTCGCGCAGCGGGTTGGTCAGCATGCCTGCGCGTGTGGTCGCCCCCACCAGCGTGAACGGTTGCAGGTCCAGCTTGATGCTGCGTGCGGCAGGCCCTTCTCCGATCATGATGTCGATCTGGTAGTCCTCCAGGGCCGGGTACAGGATCTCCTCCACCACGGGTGAAAGGCGGTGAATCTCGTCAATGAACAGCACGTCGTTCTTCTCGAGATTGGTGAGGATGGCCGCCAGGTCCTTGGGCTTTTCCAGCACCGGCCCCGAGGTTTGCCGCAGGTTCACACCCAGCTCGGCGGCGATGATGTGGGACAGGGTGGTCTTGCCCAGACCGGGCGGGCCGAACAGCAGAACGTGGTCGAGGGCCTCGGCACGCCTGCGCGCCGCACCGATGAAGATTTCCAACTGCTCGCGCGCCTTGGCCTGGCCCACGTAATCCTGCAGTTCCTTGGGACGCAGCGCGCGCTCAAGCGCCTCCTCGCGGGCGGTGGTGTGGCCCGCGTTGACCACGCGCGCGGTGGTGCCAGCGGGTTGGGATTCGAAGTCGTCGGTTTGGATGCTCATGGGGGCTCAGCGGATGGCCGTCATCGGGAAAGCGCCTTGAGCGCGTGCTTGATGCCCTCACTCACGCCCAGCCCCGGTGGCAGGGACTTCAATGACGCAGCGGCTTCCTTCTCGCTGTAGCCCAGCGCCAGCAGCGCCTGCAGCACATCGGCTTGCGCATCATCGGCCACCGCCTGTGCGGGCAGGCCCACCGCATCGAGCTTGCCCTTGAGTTCCAGCAGCAAGCGCTCGGCCGTCTTTTTGCCGATGCCAGGCACCTTCACCAGACGCGCCGTGCTTTGCGCTGCCACGGCCTGAGCCAGTTCGTCCGCGCTCAGGCCCGACAACACGGCCAGTGCCGTGCGCGGCCCCACGCCGCTGACCTTGACCAACTCCCTGAAGGTGCGGCGCTCGCCGTCGGTGAGGAAGCCGAACAGCAGTTGCGCGTCCTCGCGAACCACAAAGTGGGTCAGCAGCGCCACGTTCGAGCCCAGTGCACCCAGGTTGTAGAAGGTGCTCATGGGCACCTCGAGCTCATAGCCCACACCCTGCACATCCACCAGGATGCGCGGGGGGGCCTTCTCAAGCAGCACGCCAGCGATTCTTCCGATCATCCCCCCATGGTAGCGGGGAAGGGCGTGCGGGCATCAGTTGCGGAAGATCCCAAGGCGTTGCGCCTCCAGTGCGGCCTCGGCGCGCGAAGAGATGTTGAGCTTGCGGTAGATCTGCTTCACATAGTCGGCGATCGTGTGGCGCGAAAGGCCCAGCTGCACGGCTATCTCGGGCAGCGTGAAACCCTTGGCCACGCGCAGCAGCACGTCGGTTTCCCGCTCCGTGAGCAGTACCTTGGGCAGGAGCGCCGGCGTGCGCAGGGGGGCTTCCTTGAAGTGGCGGATCACACGACGGGCGATCGATGGCGACAAGGGGGGCTCGCCTTGGCTCAAACGCAGGAGCTGCTCCTCGATCTGCTGGCGCGCCTGCTCCTTGAGGATGTAGCCGTACGCCCCGGCTTGCAGTGCTGGAAAGAGGTGCTCGTCGTCATCATGGATCGTCACCACGACGGTGTACGCCTCGGGCTGAAGCTCGCGCAGTCGCTCCACCACCGTCACGCCCGAACCATCGGGCAGGCCCAGGTCCACCAGCGCCAGGTCAAAGCGATGCCCCTCGACACAGTCCAAGGCTTGCAGCACCCGTGTGCACTGCGTCACCTGGGCCGCTGGAAACACACTCACTACCCGTTCTGACAGCCAGGCGCGAATCTCGGCCAAGTCTTCAAGCAGCAGGATGGACTTCATGACTACTCCTTCACGGTCACCTGTATCTCACGACGAAGGGAATTGCAGCGGCAGGCTCAGGCCGATGTGCGAGCCCTGACCCGGGCTGGACTCAATCAGGCACTGGCCCCGAAGTTCTCGCGCGCGGCGCTGCATGTTCATCAACCCCAGTCCGGCCGGATGCGCCTGCTGGCGCTCGCATTCAAAGCCGATGCCGTTGTCTCGAATGTCCAGGCTCAATCTCCTGGGCAACACGGTCGTCGCCACGGCGCAGTGGGTGGCACGGCTGTGGCGCATGAGGTTGTTGAAGGCTTCCCGCAGGATCCGTGTGGCCTGTGCCATGGTGTTGGCACCCAAGAACTGCCTGCGGTCGCCCTGCACCAATGGCCAATCCAGTTCGATACCGGCTGTGGTCAGGCGCTCCATCGCCTCGATGCGCCAGTCGGCGATGGCCTGCGAGAGTTCGATCGGTCGTCCGCTCAGCCCCCGCACGCTCAGCCGCATCTCATCGAGCGCCTCGCGTCCGAGCGCGGCCATTCGCTCGTCTGGGCTGGTGTGCACGATCATCAGCAGCTTGGCCCCGAGGTCATCGTGCAAGTCCGCTGCGATGCGTTGACGCTCAACGGCGATGACCTCCGCGATGCGTCGCTCCAGCTCGCGCTGCGACAGCGTAAGGCCTTGCCGACTGCTGCGTCGACTGCCCCGCCAACTTCCCTGCCGATGGCCCTGCAGACTGAGCCGCAAACTGCTTTCATTGAGCCTGTTGGTCCGGCTCGGGGTCCGGCCAGTGCTGCGGTCTGTGGTCAGCCGATCTTGCGTGCTTCCCATGGCTCGATTGTGTCCACGCGCCCGCGCCCTGGCGCGGCACTTTGTCACGGTTTTCGTAGGTTCGTGCAGCTCAGTGCTTGGCCCTGCACGCATGGTTTGGCAAGCGGCGACAATGGTGCCCACGCTATACGGTTGCATCCACTTGATCCTCCAACATACCCTGCCAGAAGAAGACAGCGCCGCCCTGTTGCGCGTGTGCGGGCCGCTGGACGAGAACCTGCGTGCCATTGAACGTGCCTGCGGGGTGCGGCTGCAGCGGCGTGCGGCGCAGATCCGCATCGAGGGCCAAGCCGAGGCGGCCCAGCGAGCGGTGACCCTTCTGGAGGACATCGCTGCCCAGTCCCGTCGGGCGGAACTGCCCGAGGAACGGTTGGCCTGGCTGCTTCGCCAGGCCGCGCGGGGTGTGCAGGCTTCGTCGGGTGAGGGATCGGCCGCGCCCAGCGGGCCCTCGGGGGCCTTGCCGGCGCTGCACACGCGCCGGGCGGACCTTCAAGGCCGCACACCCAACCAGGTCGAATACATCCGCCACATCCTGAACCACGACATCACCTTCGGGGTGGGGCCTGCCGGTACGGGCAAGACCTACTTGGCGGTGGCCTGCGCGGTCGATGCCCTGGAGCGCCACCAGGTTCAGCGTGTGGTGCTGACCCGCCCGGCGGTGGAGGCCGGGGAACGACTGGGTTTCCTGCCGGGTGACCTGTCCCAGAAAGTTGATCCTTACCTGCGGCCGCTCTACGACGCCCTTTACGAACTCATGGGCTTCGACCGCGTCACGCGGGCGTTTGAAAAAGGGCTCCTGGAGATCGCGCCGCTGGCCTTCATGCGTGGCCGCACGCTCAACCATTCCTTCGTCATCCTCGATGAGGCGCAGAACACCACGCCCGAGCAGATGAAGATGTTCATGACCCGCCTGGGTTTCGGGTCCAAGGCGGTCATCACCGGCGACACCAGCCAGGTGGATCTGCCGCGCGGCATCACCAGTGGCCTACTCGACGCCTGGCGGGTGCTTCGAAAAGTGGAAGGCCTGGCCTTCATGGAATTCACCGCGGCCGACGTGGTGCGTCATCCCCTGGTGGCCCGAATCGTCGAGGCCTACGACGACGCGCGCGGCCACTCCGCGGTAAGGGGCGCCGCTGGCCGCGGCGGGCGCTGATCCCCACCGCGCATCCACACGCCGCTG
>Ga0082207_1000513_pt1 | contig 21927 bp, 15 predicted proteins | sample LakMenEpi10Aug09_FD_71540 | JGI IMG/M metagenome (GOLD analysis project Ga0082207, IMG submission 71540)
TGGTGTCGTGCGAGAGGAGGGATTTCCAACGGTAGTGTGGAGGGGCTCAACAACAAGGCGAAGCTGGCATTGAAAAAGGGCTACGGTTTCAAGTCATATGAAGCGGTTGAAATCGCCCTATATCACAAGCTCGGAAAGCTTCCTGAGCCAAATCGAACCCACAGATTCTGCTGACGAGGCAAATACTCAAATATTTATTGTCGGATTAGTAAGATCTGAATTCACGACGTCAATGTCATCACGTTCTTTCAACGACTCGATTAAGGGAATAACTTTCCCAAGTATCGATTCATCTAGATCAAGCCTTGAGCGCGGGATGCGAGCGACTTCCGCAAATTCAACCTGTAACTCATTAGACTTAATAGTTGCTAGAAATTCACCGAAGACATCAGGTGGGCAATAAATTATCAACTTGCCTTGCTGGCTAATCTCTAAATTTTCCGCACCGGCACTCATCGCCATTTCCATCACCGCACCTTCATCAGCGCTCTCGGAAAATATGACCAAACCTTTCCTTTCAAATAGATACGAAACACACCCTGCTGATCCTAAAATTCCTCCAAACTTTGAAAAATAGCCCTAACCTCTGAAGCCGTCCGATTGCGATTGTCGGTCACAATATCACAAATAACTGCGACTCCGCCAAATGCATACCCCTCATATATCAACTCTTCGAGGTGCCCCCCGTCTAGCTCGCCAATACCTCGTTTTATAGCTCTCTCTATATTCTCCTTTGGCATACTGATCGACTTAGCATCATCGCTAGCTTACCGCAATCGAAAATTTCGTTCAGGGTCCCCTCTCCCCAATTTCGCTGCAACAATTATCGATTTACTCAATCGACTCCACAGTTTACCCCTCTTGCTATCGACTACCGCCTTCTTATGCTTTATTCCTGCCCAATGCGAGTGTCCCGCCATGACACATTTAAGACTTGTGGGTGAATTGTCGAAATGCCTACCTATCTCGGCTTCCGCTTAGTCAACTTGTGACTTCCCGGAATAGCAGTACCAGATGGCTTTGACTTCTTTTTCTTACTATTCGCCGAGCTAATCTTTCCGAGTATATCATTTTTCGATGGGCTCGTAGATTTGTCCTGTTTTCCGGCAACTTTCCCTTTACTTGTTGTCTTTGCTCCTGGCTTCGAGTCCTGAGCAGAAGAGGTCACCTTAGCAGTTGGGGTGTTTTTTGATACGGGAAGCTTGCGTACTGCTGATTTACTGGTGTTCAATTCAGCAGGGGGCCGAGTTTGCATCTTTTCCTGTTTGGGATGAACAACTTTCCGTCCCTTTTCGGGCTCGTCTCCATCAGTCTTTTGGGTGACCTTAGGAGATTTTGGAGACACTGATTTAGGCAAGTCAACCTTCTTTGGCTTTGTTGAAGCTTTTGGCGACTTTAAGCCTCCAAACTTCGCAATACTCGCACCACCACGATCAGTGTCTTTTCCTTTATCTAAAACCTTATTTGACTTCGAAAACGCTGAGATCTTAAGCGACTGTACAGTGTCAGCAGGCTGAACACCAGCGACATTAGGCGCTTTGTTGCTTTCCTTTTTGAAGTTTTTTGCAACCACCTCGGTAGCCATCGCAAACAAGTCAGCGTCTGGATTGACCCCAGACACCAGATCTCGGACCGATGTATCTAACGGGCTACTGGCAAACTGCACTGCCGCTTGATGTAAACATGAAGCAAATTCAATTGCTTTGTTTTTCGGAATGGCCCTCTCAAGACCTGAAACCTTTCCAACTCGGCCTTCCTGTGGTGTCACAATACCCATCATAACCAACAGCTTTAATGCGGAAGAATTGAGAGGAATCGCATGGCCACCCAACCCATGCTGACAAACATGATTTACAACAAAAGGGCTTATACCCGGCATTGATTCAAATTTCGCTACTGCCTTTCCTAAATTCTCTTTACGTAAATGGTCAATATCAAATGAGTAAAAAGTCTCAAATACCCCTTGCAGACAACGCTTCAGCCTAACCGCGGTAGACGTCGGGCAAGGCAAATTGGAGAGAACCTCCGCAAGTTCTGTTACTGACGTAACGCGTACTTCATTCCAATCAAAAAACTCTTGTTCACACTTCGCGTAGGCTTCATCTGCTAGGTCGTAGGGCGACTCCTCCAATAGAGCCCCATATAGTACATGTTCTAACAATGGCCGTCCCTGGTTGGTCGGAGCAGCCTTATAATACTTCTTTAGCAAACCCTGAAGTTTTACGATTAAGGCAGCACGATTCTTGGAGGTCATATCAACAAATCAGAAGAATAGAGTTAAAATAAAAAGATGATCAGCCTGCCTCTATTCAAACCAGAGGAAACACGAAGCTACTAATGTCTATCGCTTGCCTTAGCCGGAGCACTCACAGTTTTGCCATCCGAAACTTCGTTTGCTGAGACCGAAGATTCACCAGACAAAGAGTTACCCACACTCTTTGGGCTTTGCTCATTGCGAATTTTATTCAAAATACTTGCCACCGTCGCTATGTTCTTGATACCCTGATCGAAACAAAAAAACAGCTTTGGCGTGTAACGCATATCAATACGATTAGCGATCCTTGCTTGCAAAAAACCGGCAGAGTTTCGAAGTCCCTCAAGTGATCGGTCCCTCCCCTCCTGGTCTCCCATTACACTAACAAAAACTTTAGCTTCACGCATATCCGGAGAAATCTGAACACCCAACACCGTGACCCCTTGCACTCGCGGATCACGAACCTCCGTAAGTATCGAGGTCGAAATGACCTCACGAATAGCCTCGGCGGCTTTTAATTGACGGCGACTAGTCACAGGACACAACAGTTAAGGGATCTGGAAAAAACTAAAAGTAATGTATCGGAAACAAGAAACTCAAGACTCCAATTTTCTGGCAACCTGCTCAACCCTATAAGCCTCCAAAACATCATCTTGCTTGATGTCGTTGAATCCAACTAACTTAATACCGCACTCTAGACCGCGAGCAACCTCCTTAACGTCTTCTTTTATCCGCCGAAGAGTATCCAGTTGATAATCTCCTATGGTTCGGCCATCTCGATTGACTCTAACCCTGCAACCTCGCTGAATGATACCCTGCAAGACGTAACACCCGGCAATCGAACCAACACGACTAATCTGAAACACCTGTTTAACCAAGGCTCGCCCCAATTCAACAATCCTTTCTTCAGGACGAAGCTTACCTTCAATAAGAAGGCGTATGTCATCGGCTAACTTGTAAATAATATCGTATCTTCGTATCTCGATTCCTCTTTCTTCTGCAAGATTTCTTGCCGCGTCATCTGGCAACGAGTTAAATGCTAGTACCACTCCTTCGGAAGCACACGCAAGTGTCACGTCGGCAAGCGTAACTCCGCCTACGCTGCGTTGCAAAACTCTTATCTCAACTTCGGGGTGGTCAAACTTCGCAAGTTCGTTATCAATCGCCTCGAGAGAACCACGCGTGTCTGCTCGAACGATGAGATTCAGTCGTGAACGCTCTGGCTTTTTACCCAACTGACCTTCTTGTAGTAATTCTTGGAACTTTTCAAACGAAACCTTTGTAGTGCTTCCCGACAAAGCCTGAGCACGGCTTCCGGCGGCCCTACTCAAAGCGATCTCACGCGCCTGTACAATGTCATCCAAAACATGAAAACGATCCCCCGCGCCGGGCGGTTGATCAAAGCCATAAACGTCGACAGGGCAACTGGGGGACGCGATTTTAACACCACGCCCTGAAAGAGGATCACACATATTTCTCACACGTCCGTGCGATGCCCCACAAACCAGGACGTCACCAACCCTTAGAGTACCATTCTGAACAATAAGCGTTGCGATGACCCCACGCTCGCCATCTTGCCGAGCCTCCAAACATACTCCAATCGCGTTACGGTGCGGGTTTGCTTTGTATTCGTGCAGTTCCGCAACCGTGAGAATAGTTTCCAATAAAGCATCAAGCCCGTCTCCGGTAGTCGCACTGGTTCTAACAACCTCGACGTCCCCACCCCATTCGCTAGGGGTAAGATGATGCTCAGTTAACTGAGTCAATACTCTAGTTACATCCACACCTTCCAAGTCGATTTTATTTAGTGCTACGACAATCGGAACGCCTGCAGCCTTGGCATGACTAATTGCCTCTTCGGTTTGAGGCATAATGCCGTCATCCGCAGCAACTACCAAAACTGCTATGTCAGTAACATTGGCCCCTCTGGCACGCATTTCGGTAAAAGCCGCATGGCCAGGGGTGTCAACAAAGGTAACCTTCATCCCATTTCGGTCGATTTGATATGACCGAATATGCTGCGTTATCCCGCCGGCTTCACCGCGAGCAATGTTTTTACCAATTAATCGGTCCAAAAGACTCGTCTTTCCATGGTCAACGTGGCCAAGAAATGTAACTACAGGAGGCCGGCCAACCAAACTGTCTTCGTCATCTAGCGAATCCTCCATGGGATTGATTACTTGATCCTCGATCGATCCTGAAGACTTAAGACCTAGGTCAAGACTTAATTCCGCGGCCAACAATTCGGCAGTTTCGAGATCGATTACCGAATTAATGTTAACCATAACCTGCATACCCAACAGCACACGAAGCGCCTGCGCTACCGGTACACCCGCAGCTTCACAGAAGGAACGCAAACTGCAGGGAACCTCTAACTGAAGCTTATCCTTTCGGGGGGCAGCCGTGTTGGTCCCCTTTCTCTTGATAGTCTTCCGCCGCCGTACATCGTCGCGTCCGAAAGTTGGCTCGATCTCATTTCTCTTACTTGCCCTGCGCCCTTTTGTACGATCCGCCCTAGCGGAAGCCATCCCAGCGATGCCCTTCCTGCGAGGCTCATCCTCCTCAATGACTAAGGGCCCGCCCCCTCCGCGCTCTGCTTTCGATTTATCTCCCGAGAACCCGCTCAAACCGCCACTTCCGATCCGCTTTTTTTCGCTTTCAGCTCGTGCAAGCTTTTCAAGCGGAGCCCTAACCCCCTGTTTGTGACCAGCTATAACATCTTTGGTTAGCTTGATGTCCGGCTTCTGAGCTGGACTCTCTGCAGCAACCGACTTCTTAGCTATTGACGGCGCGTCCGGCAAAGCGGCCAAATTGACAACAGGATCCCGACGCTTCGCTGACTTTACCGCACCGACAGGTGAAGCTTCAGCATCACGACGGGAATTCGGCTTACCCAACACCCTTATCTTCGACCCCGAAGCGGGCAAAACCGAGTTCCGACGCATTGGCTCTGCGGACTGCTCCAGATCGCTCTTTACCCTGCCCGCCAACACCCCGGGACGACCAGCAGATGCAGCCAAAGGCCGATCAGACAAAACCTCCGCTGACGATGAAGTCACGGCCGGTGAACCGTCGAAGCCCTTCCGTGGCAATGAATTAACGTCTCCCCCGGAGACCCTATCGGCACCTTGCTGCGCAGGATTTAATTCGCCAGGAGACCCTCCGACCGCTAATGCTGACCCAAACTCTACCGAACCAACCGGCTTAATGTCTGCAACATCAGAGGCACCTATCGCCCCAGCACCCTCACTTCTGGCAACCGAAAGCGGAGACTTAAGAACCCGCCTGGGCGAACCAATAACGGAAGCAGGCTGCCGCAGCGGAGCAACCACCTGAGAGCCCCTCACCGGAGCCAGCGGCGAAGGTACAGCCGGCTGAGGCTTCACAGAAGGCTGACCGCCTCCCGGAACAACATTGGCGCGAACAAAATCCTTCATTCGCTGAGCCTCTTCATCGGTAAGGCTCGCCAAAGCTGAACCCTTACCAGCAATCCCAGCTTTCTTACACAGCTCCACCAAATCCTTGCTGTCTACGTGGAGATCTTTAGCGAGCGAATAAATACGAACAGGCACTGATTTACGGTATCCTAACATTGTTTGAGGCACAACTCAGAATAACATCGCTAAAATCTCTAGCGTTTCAAAAGGTCAATTCTCAAGCCGTGCCAAAAGATTTAATATCACATGAACGAAATCCCCAAATTCATTCGATCGGTATCGTTGCAAAGCATGCAAAACCCGAAGCGAATTCAACACGCAATCGGAAACCCGATGAGCACATGATCTGCACCACATCAACACATCCAATTACACAGTCCCCCGCCAGACAAATCGCCAGATGCCAAAACGCGTAATTTCTATCACAGCCAGGCCACCATAACCATCTTTAGTCTACTTTATCTACCGCCCCAGAGCCACCACCAAGCCGCTCCTTTTCTTCCGGCACCGCAGAGTCAACCGCGGCCGATGCCGATAACGCCATGGAATCCAAGCCACCACCCCCTACCGCTAAATCTGACTCAGAAATCGACGACCGACGATCCCGATCCTTACGATCCCGCCGCTCCTCAGCAGCGGCCTCATCGGCATCACGAGCCTTCGCCTCCGCGGACTCGACTATTTCATCCACCTGCCCTGAAGCCAGACCACTCATTTCCATCAAAACATCAGGCTCGATAACAGAAAGATCATCAAAGGACAAATAGCCCTGCTCAACGAGCGCCTGGGCCAGGTCTTCAGTGACTCCTGGTATTGAACTGAATCCAGCAATTGCCACCTCCATCTTCTCCTCCAATTCTGCGCTGGTCATTATCTCAATATCCCAGCCGCAAAGCTTGCTTGCCAAACGCACATTCTGCCCACGGCGCCCAATCGCTAACGACAACTGGTCTTCCTGAACAAGCACTATCGCCCGACCTATCAAATCGCAAAGCAACACTTGCTCTACAGCAGCAGGCTGGAGTGCGTTTGGGATCAGAACCTGAGGATCAGCACTGAAACGGACAACGTCGATGTGCTCACCAGCCAATTCTTCCCGCACTGCCTTTATCCGCCCCCCCCTAAATCCAACGCAAACTGCAATCGGATCTACCTGAGAATCCACACTACTTACCGCCACCTTGCTGCGATAACCAGGCTCCCTGCTAATCGACTCAATCGAGATAACATCCTCCGACAATTCAGGAATCTCTTGCTCGAAGAGACGCTGCACAAACTGAGGACGAGTACGACTCAGAACAACCCGGACCCGGTTCCCACTCGCCCGGACCTCATAAACCACGGCACGAACCCTTTCGTTGGGATGCAAGGTTTCGCCCGGTATCTGTTCGCTTCGGGGCAAAATCGCCTCAACATTGCCCAACTGCACAGTCGCTACACCTCCATCAGACCGACCAACCACCCCAGTCACTATCTGGCCAATCAGATCTCGATACTCGAGCATCAAAGCATCTCGCTCAGCCTCCTTTACCTTCTGAATGATAACCTGCTTAGCGGTTTGCGCACCAATCCTCCCAATTTGATCATCCCCTAGAGGCTCACCACAAAGAAAAGCCCTGATCTGCCCCGTTTTTCTGTCCAGACCAACTAAAATATCGGAGTCCTCCCCATATTGACGCTTACCTGCCGTCTGAAGAGCTGCCTCGATTGCAGAGAAAACGATTTCCTTGTCGATATTTTTTTCCCGGTGAAGCGAATCGACGTAGCGAAGAATGTCTTGTGGGTTCATACCAAGGTAAAAATGTCGATTTATTCGTCAGCGGTAAGAAGCTTTCCATAAAAAAACGGCTCGGGATGGCGAACCCGGGCACGTAAATGGCTTGCCGATTTTAAAGCTAACGCGATCTGCCGTACTTGTCAACCTTCAATGTTTCGCAGGCGCCTAGAGCAGCTAAACGATAGTTCATGTGTGATTGCAGAAAGTTAGAGCGGACTAAAAATACGTGTTTTCATTGGGAAATCGCCTAGGATTTGAATCAACACCGACCTCGCTCGGCACGCATGGTGCGGCATTTATCGTACAGCAACTCAAAGAATTAGCTAATACTGCAAATCGCAAACTCAGCCGAAAAGCACTGAGGGGCCTAGTCGTTGCCGAATTCTCGGAAACTGCAAGTCGCCCTCGCGATTTTTCTCCGATTGCTCCCAATCAGCCTATTTGACATGAACTCGTTCCCACAACAGCTGGAGTAACCGCCTATGTCATTACACAGCCCAGAATAGCTTAGAGACCGTAACAATGCGATTGTTTTAGGCCACGGAGGCAGATTAAACTTTCAGCAACTGCGATGAATGCTTCATGAATGTCTTTCCTGCGCTCAAACCGGATTCTCAGGCGACGGAACTGATGCAGCCAACTCCAACTTATGGTGCGATCTACGGCCCGTCGATAGACACCTAGATCACTTCCATGAGCTGTGTTGCGTTCTGCAAGGTTGGGGTTCGATCCCACGGTGCCGCAGTTCTTTGCGATGGTGTTCTGAGCCATAGGCACGGCCTGCATAGATGGACGCAGGGTGCTTTTTCAGATGTCCGGTTTTGCCAGAAAGAGACGGCGCGCTGTGGATAAGTGGAAGAAGTTGGGTCACAGCGTGTCGGCTTGCTCCGGTCAGAATCGCGTTGAGCAGAATTCCGTTGGCATCTCTCAGTATGTGATGTTTAATTCCGGGTTTGCCCCGATCTGTCGGACTTTGGCCTGTTTTATCGCCCCCACCTACCACGCGAACTGTGCCGCTGTAGATCGTGGCACGCGACCAATCAATCTGATCCAACTTACTCAATTCATGTAGTAATGTTTGGTTTAACTGCTCCCAGACACCGGCAGTCTGCCAGTCTCGCAACCGCCGCCAACACGTGATGCCGCTCCCGAATCACATTTTTTGCGGCAGCATTTCCCAGAGAACGCCACTCTTGAGGACGAACAAAATCCCGGCCAGCACCATCCTATCGGTAATCAGCGGTCGCCCTCCACGCGGTCTGGGCTTGCGTTTGGGAATCAATGGCTCAATCAATCTCCACAATTCATCCGAAACCAATGGCCGCGACATTCTTGAATCCTCCTTGAATTCACGAGTCATTCAATCCGGGTCTTTATACCTCACCATCTAACTTTAGCGTCTACACTTGGTTTTGTTAGTGGCTCTTAATTAAAAGCGACCGGCGCCGCGAGAGGCGATAACACGAATGGGATTATAAAAGTTGCAAAGAACTCACAGTTGACGCCTGTCGACCAACCCTGAAACAACCTCGGCACAATGAAAATGCTCGCTAGTCAGAACCGACCAACATCACCCCGTATAGTATCCTCGATACGATTACTTTCTTTTGATGTGTATGGCAGATGCTTGCCCTTGAGGCGTCACATTCACACTAACAAAGCTATCGCCCGCCTCGACCCCGCGCTTATTTACGACATTCACCGGGCAGGCTCGATCTGGGTTTTCACAATTTAAGGTTGGAAAAAGCTCACCCCCAAGCGCCTGTATGCTAGCAACGATTTCAACCATTCCACCGCCGGCACCCAAATTTCCCATGTGCCCTTTGACGGACGTTACCGGGATTCCTGGCTTGTCATCGGAAAAAACTTCAGCAATCGCAATTGCCTCTTCTTGGTCAGAAATGAGCGTGCCGAGGCCATGTGCATTAACGTGCCCAATACCCGATAAATCTCGACCTCGGGTCGCCATTCGGATCGCATTAACTAGTGACAACCTTAGATAACCGCTCCCAAAGTTCGGCGACACTGCACTACTCCCCCCCCCTAACACTTCACCTATAACCCTTGCACCGCGACCTTCGGCGTGCCTTTCGGTCTCCAAGATCAAAGCCGCCGCGCCTTCGCCTAGAACGCAACCCCTCCTATCAGACGCAAATGGACGGGAAACCTTCTTCATGTCGGCCAAATCGCCTTCCCCGTCAATTCTTGCAAGCATTTCCTGCATTGAGGCATGCATTGACCTGAAAGGCTGAATCCTCGATCCAGTCGCTCCCACAACAAGCACATCTGCGTGTCCGCGACAAAGGGTTGAATAAGCTTCCCACAATGCGGCAGCAGGCGATGCTTCTCGTAAGGTTATCGAATTATTCGGCCCGCGGAAATCATTATAAATTGCGACGTGACTCGCGGGCATATTCGGCAGATACTTGAGCAGCCAAAGAGGATTCACACGCGGAAGACCTTTAGTCGCCCAATCCTTGAAAACAAAATCGCCGCTCTCGCCGAGGCAATTGCTTATTCCTGAGGCAAACTCGTCCGGCAACGTCATAATGTAGTCGCACCCGAACACAACCCCCGTGCGGTGGGATTGACGCACCTCCGGCACTAGGCCCGAATCGGAAATGGCCAACTGGGCCGCAGCAACTCCCATTTCAATTTCGCGACACATTAACTTAGATCCCTTACGGATGCTTTTTTGCAACTGTTTATCGAGCGCCCCGTAATCTTCTATCGCACCGCTGAAGGACTTAACCTCGGCACCATAATCCACTGACAGGGCTCCTTTAGGAATCCTTGAAAAGTCAGTAACTCCACTGCTACCGTTACGCAGACCAGCAATAAGATCCGACGCATTACAACCCAATGGGCTAATTACGCCTGTACCGGTAATGACAACACGAACGGCTTCAGAACACTTCATTTTCACGATCAATAGTGGCCGATTTTTATTGCAATTCTTAGTAAGCTTACACGGAATAAACGCAGGAATACGTTTAAACCTGGATGATCATAGCACCTGTTTTTCAACGCACATAGTTTGAAACAAGTCAATACCGACTGCGGCTCGAGGCCCCCTGGAAGGCTTGATCAGTACTGGTTGTAGTCGAGAGGTTTTCACTAGCCTTACCTCGAAACTCCAGAAACATCAACACCTCGACTTTCGTCCCCGAAGCGCCGCTCAACGAATTTAGCGCAAGGGCAACCGAAGACGGATCTGATGGGTATGGGTTGGCAACAAAACCTGACGACAACAACAACACCTTGTCGCTTGGCCACCGAAACCGTTCTTTGAACTGCCAAGAGAAGACCTGTGGCACCTCGACACGCGTTCGATGATACTGTCCGGACGCCAGAGGAAATTCGAGATCTACCGGAAAAAGTTTTTCCACTTGCTGAATTGCCAACTCGACAACACAGTCAAGCGAATTTTGGTCCACTGAAAGCAAGGGACTCAGAGTGACCTTGTATCCCTCTGCCACGGATGAGGACCGCGGCGTGTATGGTGGCCAGCCAATCGGCGACATATCAACAGATTGCACGAAATTCCGCACGCGGCTTTTGGAGATGCAACCCGTTTGGCCGTTGTAAACAACCAACTCATCCGTTTGAACTTCACGCACATCAAGTCGCTGCTTTAAGAGTGAATGCATTAAAGCCGAGGCTTCTTTATTCAGTAACCAAGCCTGCAAGCCAGGGCATTGCACAGTAACGTTTTGAAGGAGAGTGCTAGCCCGCAACCGCCAGTTGGGGTTTCCAACACTTAGTAGCTCCACTCTTAAAAGTTGTGGATCTTTATCCCCTGCAACAAATCTCTCGACAACCGAGGCAACTACTTTTTGCACTTCCGAAGTGTGATAAACGGACAGCGAGTCCCTGGTAGCATTGAAGAAGCCAAAAGGCTCAGTGAACCACATGTCAGTCCCGGTTTCACGGAGCACCCAATCGACTACAGCACGATGAGGACGATCAACATTTTGTAAATAGGCTGAGTAGGGCCTGAGGTCGTACTTCCTATGTTCTTGGCCGCTATCCTTAGGAACTGAGTAATTCTCAGCTCCCACAGATGCGGACACCCGCTGCCCATCTGCCGTAATTTGCACTGGAAAATTAGGAACCATCTCTCCCAGTTCCAAAATTGGAGGATTTCCGCCGTGTGCAGGCGTGAGAATTGCCAACGAAATACAGACAAAGGAAACGTCAAATGCCTTTCGCATAAAAAAAATTTCTATCTGTCTCACAATCCTCGACTTGTAAGCATCAATATTTAATCCGTGCATATATAAAACACCTATAGCCTCTGGTATTTCGACGAGCAACTCAGCACCTACTTCGCCCTGCGAAACCACTCACCAATTTACGTATAAGTTGACACCGACCTGGAGATGTGAAACACATAGAAACTTTCGACATTGTTATTAGTCCCGAGCCAGATTTAGGATCAAGATCAATTTTCGAAGGATTGTGTTGCTGCTGCCAGATGGGAGACTAATAATGGACCAACTCTCAGTTTATGCCCAAATAAATTTCGAACCCTGACCCCAAACCATTAACTGGGTTTACACAATAAGAACAAGTTTTCATCTCAGTAACAGCAACAGCACGCTACCAGTTACCAGAGAGAGTGAAGACCATTTGGCAAGACACTTTCAAATGCAAAAATCAGTCAATCGACATCGTATGCGATATAAAGATGCCCCAACCAACTTTCGGATTGCTATTCGGGGACTACGCCAGCCCAAGCCTCCGCCTAAAAAACCATTCAGTCGTTACTGCGAATACAAAACTCAGCAAAATCAGCCAGGAAACGGCTGGAAAATTAGCAACACTATAAATTTTTTTTTCATTCAGCTCGGAATCCTTGTGCAGCTGTACAATTTTTTTTATCAGATTTGCAATCTGACTAGGCATATAAATTTCACCTCCGCATGTAGATGTTTCGTCGGCCAATCGTCGCATTAAAGGGTGACCAGGATTTGCGGCTTCTAACTCGCTTTCTGTTGTGCCTACGAGAAAAAACTCACTACAAATATTGTCGCCGATCTCATCGCGAACCGTTAATCGAAATACTCCAGGGGTCAAGGCAATAAAGTGGCCTGTCGTGCAAGCTAAATCCGAGCCTGAATTTAAAACGCGATTACCCTCCAAAGAGGCAACTACTCCGCTGTCCAAATTCTTTACTTCGATTATCGCGGGATTCGCACCTGCCGGCGCGGTAACTTTCCAATCTATGGTGTCACCAAGATTAAACCTACGGCGTTCCAATTCGATGTTAGCAACTCGATCAGTTACTTCCCTTCTCATAGACACCCAAAGCAACAATTGCCGCCAAAACCTTTGGTGGACTAATTCGGCCCCTGACCGCCACCATTTCCATGTGCTGCCCTCAGTGAAAACCGCTACCCTTCCCTTTCCGTATTGTCCAATCACAAGAATTGGTCGTGATTCACTTGTCTCCAGCAAAACCCGCACACCTGGGGCCTTTTTAGCTGCAAGAAAACCACCGAATCTATTTAGTGGTACCAAAAGTTCCCAAAAATCTTTTTGATCTGAGCGAAGGCCGTTTGTTGAACCAATTGAAGTAATCGGATGGTCCACTCGACGTATAAAAAACTTATGGTTTGAAGCACCTCCTTCTTGGAACACGGGTTCACCTAACCAAGAGACCGGCAAAATATCTGTTATCAATGGATTGGTGGTATTCCCAGAAAAAATAGCCGAACCGTCGCCAGTTACTAACAAGCCAACCCCCGATTTGACTGCTTGCTCAATCGATTCCCAATCCACACAATCGAGATCTGCGGCTTCGAGGTTGCCCAAAACAATTGCATCAAGTCCCTCAGTTCCTAGCTTTAGCTCAGGATTCGTCAACCGGACCGAGTCGCTACCCCCGGAGATATTAATGCGATCGAAAGAGACCCCGGATTGTTGTCGCAGTGAACGACTGATGTAAGTGCACTCAAGATCTGGGCCATTGCCGAGATACTGAATGCGACCTCCTCCGCTGAGAACTTTAACGAACGAAATCTGGGAATTATTAGAAGTGACGGATTCTCCGTCTTGAGGAGACACCTCTACCTTGAGTTGGTAGCCTCCAATCTCAGATAATACTAGAGGAATTGAAATTGACATGCTCTCATTGGGACTTGCCGGAACAATAACACGACTAGCAAGTTCCACACGTTGCCCACCAGGGTGGTCGAGTTTTTGCAGCCAAACAGTCAGTGGTATCTCACGTCCTTCCAAAGATTTAGCCTTAACTGTGAATTCAAACTCAAACTCAGTCCCCGAATAAACTGTAAACAACTCTGGCGTATAGTGGATAGCAACATCTTCAGAAACATTCCTGCCTTCAGGCTCACCGATTGGTATTACCCAGAGTGGTACACCTAAGGCCCCCAGTCGTTTCGCTACGTCACTTGGATCCTCAGTCGATCCTGCACTCTGTGTTGTTTCTGATTGAGCCAGATTCCCGGAATCGCCCGAATACGGATTGTGAACCCCGTCACCTAATAAAACAATTCCGAGGATGGATCGAGAGCTAAAGCGATCGATTGGTTCCTTTATTGCCCTTGATATGTCAGTCAGATTCCCAATTGGCCCTACTCCATTCGATCCGATACTGCTAGGGTCTTGGATCTCCTCAACAACGGAGTCGTAGAAATAAAACTTTAACTTGAGACCAACCGCCAAACGGGATAATTGGTCATAAATAGCCTTCACCAACGTATTTTGCTCTTCCCATCTAGACCTGTCTTTTTTATCCGACAAAACCATACTCTTTGAGGAGTCAATCAAAATCGGCAGAACCGCATCAGTAGGTGAAGATAACGGCACTTCTAGCATTGGCCGAGTAATCGCAATGATTAAAACAGCCTCTGCACATATTCGCAGCATGATGAACCATAGTCGCCGACAACCACGGGAATCTCCGTCTGCTAGCCGCGGCAACCAAAGAAAGAAATGTGCTGCGAGTAACACTACAGCCACAAATGCAACCGCAAACCAAGAATTGAAAATAGGATCAAAGATAAGGCGAGCCATTATTCCACATTGATAGTGTATCCGACACCTAACCACTAAAATGACTTAGACGATCGATTTGCCACAAAGCGCTCTTGAATATAGAAGCAGACCAAAAGAACCATCAACCAATCATACAGCGACTGGTACTGCGGTTCGCTGTCCTTGGCGAGCGATGATCCATCTCGATTCTTAATGAGTTTGTACCTGCCTAATCCTAACCATTTATCAAGTTGATTCGCTGATATTGTTCCAAGATCTAAATCACTATTCGTTGGATTTAAGCTTAGACCGGACAGCAATCCATTGCCCCGAATCCAGTAGGTGCCCGGCCAAATATGGTCTCCACGAAACGCAATCTCATTAAAGGGTTTCCCCAAAGGGAATGCCGGACCGATTGGCGGATACACCATTATCGCATCATTATCACGTGTAGTTGCCGGGGCACTTTGCAGGTGATTTGGGTGACGGACATCCGCACTGCGGTCCCTGGATAACTGCTGGAAAATTGGCGACGATGCAAAGTCATTTATCGAATAGTTGAAAACAGCGTTGTCTTTGGTCAAAAGCCAGCCAAACAATTCGCGAATCATTGCAAATACTGGCCATGGGTCAGAATTTGCAAAAAGGTTGTTCCACTTCGTCGATTCATCTCCAAAAGTTGGAATGGGTGTTGTAAAGACAAGCTGATTACCAGTTCGAATGAAAACTGCAGCGTGGTCGGTTCCGGCGTAACGTAAAATCTCTTCATCTAAACGATCTGTGGTGTCCACCTCCAAGTACTGAAATACACGATACTTTGACCATGGTATGACCTGCGACTGTCGGGTCAGTTCCGATATAGCTTGGTGACTTGGACTTGAAAACTCTAGGAATGTTCCTGGAGCAGGAATCCGCCAACGCCTAGCTGGCAGGCTCGGAATCAAAAAATTTTCAGGGTCGTGACCGCGACTTGTTTCATCAAAATTGGCGCCAAGAAAATAGACAACTTTCCCTCCTCTGTCTAAGTAAGCCCGGAGCGTTTCCTCATCGGGATGAGTAAATGGCGGAGGGTCTATCAACAAAATCGCGGAGTAATCATCGTAATTCCGTTGTTGCGCCGCCAGCTTTTCCTGGATGTCAATACGATAACGAGAGCGAGGATCTCCAAGACCTATAGGGGCTGTCAATACTTGGCCTATAACTTCGGCGGATCGTCTGCTTGATCCCACCAACAGGAGCGACTTAGGCGATGCTACATCAATCGTGAAGTACTTCACGTTATCAAAATCGAAATCGTCTTGTTTAAGAATCGCTACTTTCCCGTGATGCAGGCCATGCTGCAGGGGCGGAAGTGTTAATACCCCAGATGATGCTTTGTCCCCCACCCCAATATCCACACTTGTTCGATCGACTTTCAACAAACTCGGAAACTCGATTTTGGAGTTTCGTATGACAGGCAAACCACGAAGCTTTGCTTCTCTTGAATCGTAAACCTCTAAATCGACAGTGATTGATTCTTTACGAGAGATCGGGCCATTATCATTTCCCTGCATCCGACCATCATCAAAATTTTCCGCAATTGTCTGATCTCTGTGCACTGACACAGTTATAGCCGATGCGTTTGTTGCGACAGATGAGGCATCTGAGATACTTAACGAACCAAGCTTAAAGTTAGTCAATCCCTTGTCACAACAGTCGTGAATATCAATCGCGATTTCCGGATTCGATTCAAGCAACTTTCGCATTCTTGCATCCGACCACTCGCTGTCCGGGAAGGAACCTCTACTAAGATCTGTCAACAAAACCAGCCGTTTGGATGATGCGACACGGCTTTGCAGCAAGCTTACAGCCGATTCAAACAAAGAACCAAGCGTCGCGCCGTAAGCGACTGGGCGAATCTGCTCTATTCTCTCATGGATCTCATGCAGATCCTTAGTGAAATCGACTGGACCAAAAACACGATTAATAATCGCAACTTCACTGCCCTGCGGACATTGGTCCAAAATCCTTTTAGCGTCAGAACGAATTCTACTTAGTACGTTGATGGGTGGATTCTGCTCTCTTCCCCCAATCGAGGCGGTGCTCTCAAAAAGCTTTCTATAAGAGCGTATCGAATTATCAACTACGATTATGGTCGCTACAGGCGAGTTTGCATTTGTTGGTGGCGATGAAAATCCTTGAATGGCTAAGGTCAAAACCAAGATCGATGCCAGGAAAGCAGAGACTAAAGCCAAAACAAACAAAAACCGCTGTGACCGGGGCAATCTATTCGTACCATCCAGCAGGGACGAACTTAATCCGCAAAAAAAAGAACAAAACCATAAAACAGGAACAAACACAAACAGATTAATATATTTCGAACTCAATGATGGCTGTGCAAGTGCCAGGACAAAAGTTGCTAGAATTAAGATCCTCAAGATAAGTAACCAAAGATCCCGAATCCTCGCCAAGCTACTTTCCTTCGCAGTGGCTTCCGTAAGAAACAGGAAGCTAGGTAAAACAACCCGAACGAGATTCCGCTTCGCAAATAAATGCAAAGCAACCGGAACGGCTATTACCACCAAGCCAAGCAGAAGCGAGTAAACCCCAAAGACCATCAGATTTTTTAAATACCGCCGGGAAGGCACATTGATAAAGCTTGATCAAATGGCATGTCCGTTGTTAACGAGACACACTTAATCCTGTGCTGAGCGCATCCGTGACAAACATCTTGCCTGAATCGGGAAACCTCCGCTTTATAACGATGACGAATATGGTTGGTATTAGCCGCGATTTTCAGTCCAGTTTCCGGATCTTCAAACTCAACAATCCCTTCAAATGGAAGTTCGAGTTCCGCCCTATCCAATACGTGAAATAATAAAACATCATGTCCCGCGTGTCGAAAACCAGAAAGCGAATTGATGGTTACGGAAGGCAGTTCTAATAAGTCAGAAAAAAGGATTATCAGGCACTTTTTCGGAAGTTGCCCATTAATCCGATTGAGGCATTCGGCAAAACATGTACTACCTGACGGCTTTAAGCTCGCGAGACAGGCGGTAAGATCCAGAAAATGCTTTACACTATTCTTCGCTGACAAACACCATTGAACCTTCTCACTGAAAGCGATTAAGCCCACCGAGTCGTGTTGCCGGATCATCAAGTAAGCAAGTGCGGCAGCAAGGCTAGCTGAATAATCATATTTTGACGTAGAAGCAGGGCTCCGATAATCCATAGATGCGCTCGTATCTAAAATGAGATATGCAGTCATCGCGGCCTCAGCCTCAAACTTTTTTACGTAGTATTTATCCGTCTTTGCATATAGCTTCCAATCAATCAACTTTAGATCGTCACCAGGACCGTACCGCCGATATTCGCTAAACTTTTTTGAAAAACCTTGCCTAGAACTTCTATGCATTCCTTGAAGAAATCCACTAGAAATTATTTTAGCTCGGACATCCAGCCTTTTAATTTTCGCCAGTGATTTATAGTCAAGTTCGATTGTCAATTGATTCACTAAAAAAATGCTGCTGATTTACCGCGCGACCTTTTTGGGGCGATTAACGCTAGACGCTCCCGACAGAACTCTATTTTAGTCTTTCCAACCAACGAAACTAAACGAGCGAAAGAAAGTCTTGAATTCCCAATTGAACGTCTTTCGCGACAAAATTAATTTGGTTTGTGCTTATCGCTCCCAAATATCCCTCTGCTGGCGAAAAAGAGATTACCCCCCAGTCGGCATACTCCTGAAGCGATGGGCTCAGTACTTTGATTTTTGGGCGATTACTATCAAGCACCTCGAAGGAAAAGCTAGAAAGCGGGATCGATAAACCCAAACCGGTCGCTTTAACAAACGATTCCTTCAAAGTCCAAACCTTTATAAAAGCCATGGACCTGCAGTGAAAATCATGCCAACTGTTAATGTAATCGACCTCTGGCTTCGCGAAGTACCTTTCTGCAAGATGAATATCTATTCTTCTCGACAAAGACTCAACATCAACACCTATTTCTCCACGATCGCTGAGGGCAACTAACACAAGACCTTCCGTATGAGAAATATTAAATGGCCTGATTGCTGATCGTGGAGCAATAACACTCGGCTTGCCGTTGTGAGAGCATTCAAAGACCAAGTCGCTTGGCTTGCAATTGGCTCGGCGACTTAAAAGTCTACGGACCATTCCACGTCCCACGATATGCTGATTTCTTGAACTTAGCTGCTTTAGGCGTGTCGCAGCACACCTTTCTCCATCCGTAAGCCATGATTGGCATTGATCCTCAAGTATGGTTCCTCTTCCGCTCGACGGACTAGCCACCCAAACCTCCATTGCCCGTGCGGATTCCCCACCTGCAGTGTTAATCGACAAGTTGTAGACCCTCTTCAGCATGCTCATCGTGAAATCACAATGCTATCAATTTACAAACCAAATGTTTTAGAAGCCATGAATAGACTGATATCGAAAACATAAATTAAAAATCGACGTGTTTCCAAAAAGGCAAGCACTTTATCTATGCACCGGCAGCCTATGCCGTCAAGATTCCGACCTTTACCTAAGTTTAACGCCAACAGTACAGTACGAAAGTTCAAAGCCAAATTGCTTCCGAAGGATTAAGTTATGGGTTCTGGGTCGCTTTTGCTTATCCTTGCTGCCGTTGGAGTTGACTACGGCTGGCAACCAGACGGCACTCGGTCGAGAGGAGGAGGCGATAATCTGGAGTATATAATACAAATCGCCCCCGATCAGATAGGTAGACTTCAGCGTGTAGGTGAAATAACAAGCGTTCTCGACCCATCTATTTCTGCTCGGGTAACTAAGGTTGTTTTTAGGGTTGGCAATGGAACCCTTCCGAGAAATGCCGGAGACCAAATTAGCACCCCGGGGGAATCTACTCTAACACCAAAGGAACCTCTCACTGGCCTTAACAACGAGAGAGACGCAAAATTTGACATGGAAACGTCACCCATAACGGCGACTTCCAGGTCTGTAACGGACTCCGTGAAGATTGCGGCTCAAACAGAACCCACAAGCACATCTCGAATGAAGCCCGCCCAACAGATTGCTAACGGGATTGATTTGCCCTCAAATCTGCCTTCAACGATAACAGCAAGTTCGGAGGTCTCTACTGAGCCGATCAATTCGAATCGAACTAATCAGTGGACGGATATGCGAAATCACGCAGCCCCTCGAAATTTAATAGTTCCACCGCCTCCGCCAACTATTACCCCCTCTGACTCGCAAATCACTCCTACACCGGTTGCTAACCAAACGCAGATCGAGGCTGAGCAGCCCAAAGTAAATAGCTGGCCCCAATCCCAAAGTAAATTGGATCCCAAAAGCTATCCTGAAAACTTTCCGACGCAAGTATCAAACGGAATGTCGCTACCTGAGCCCGCGGTTTCAACAAGCCCCGACGACCCTAAATGGAGTGGATATGGGCGCGAGCCCAATCCGCTCTCAAGACTTCCCAAAGAAAACGAAAAGCAAGGACTTGGCGAAGGGCAGGCTCCTCGAACGGCGAATGAGAGCAAAGTCATCAGCACAACACCGATTGGTCATCAATCGGGGGATAGTGGGCAACTACAACGCGGGCGGATAAATCAGACGCCCTACAGATCGGGAGCTCAGAGCATCAACAACACCAGCCCACATTTAGATGGTAAGGAATACTGGGTAGATCAATACGGCAGAAAGTTAGATCATCAAGGAAACTTAATAGCAGATTCTCAACCCAAAAATCCACTAGAAGGTTTCGACCAAAATGAGCCACACTTAAGAACTCCAACCGAGTACCGAAGGCCCGAGTTTGGAAGCCCCGCCTCAAGCGTAAGTGGCAATGGACTCCGGAGGAATGAGATCTATGCGCAAGAAAATTCACTTTATCCCGCTAACACAACATCAGATAGAAGTGCTGGACAACTTCAAAACGCAGCGATTTCTAATCAATTATCTACCAATGGCACCTACCATCCAACCGATCGTTCACTTTCACTCGAATACGACAAAGCAAAGCCTTACTACACTCAAGCGCTCTCCACTGAAAGCGAAATCAAGAGCTTTAGGCGAATGAACGCCCAGCCGTTTTTTAACTTCATCTTGCTTATCTCACTTGTCGGAAATGCGTATTTGATCTACGAAACCGGAAACTTGAGACGAAAGTTCCGAAACATGCTATCGGCAATTCGGACTACTAAGATCACCCCACAGGGAACGTGAAAACGCAGTTACTGGTTGATCTACAGCAACCTCTGTTGCTCTTAACTCTATCTATCACCGAAGTAAATGCAAGAATCAAGGATCCCGGAGCAGTCACATCGAGTAGCGATAAGGACAACCATACACGCGCATACCGGCACCAACAGTCAACAGATGCCTTTGTCCGAATCAAGGGCAACCGACATCATAAACAAATTCAAAACCAGCATTAAAATTGACTGTTTTATCGAAACATTTCCCGGAAACAATCGACAATCTAAACATCTCAGCGTTTACCACTAGGCATCGTTTTAAACGATAGTCATTTCGAAACCACAAAGCATAATCCAATCGAGCTTGCATTCGAAATTCACAGCAGTACGCAGTGCTTCTAGGTGTAAGATTTTGAATTCGGATTAATTGCAACGAGTTATTGCGAAAAAGCAATCTACCAATTTAACACGGCGAAATAGCGGAAAGACCAAATTGTCTATTGCTGGGCTTGTGACTTCGCGTGGGAGAAAACGAATAAAACTAGCAATTACTCATTTGCCAGAAAATCGATTTAAAGCTCCACACAAGGCCACATTTACGAATTACGAAGGGGAAAAACCTCTAGTACGCATGGTTGCGAGGCATTATCAAAATTAGATGAACCAGAACAGATTAAATTTTGAAGCCAATAACGCCTACGCAATCCAACTCTCAAAAAACAGCGAAACAACCGAGAGGCAATTGGGGGTGGACGTTACACGCGTAATTGCTGCCTTGCTGGTGGTGTATTTGCATTCCTGCATCCCCTACGTTCATCCGAACATGCCTGGACTAGCTTGGCTAACTTACGACAATTCGAGCAAGTTAACGAGTCTTTCTTTTTGGCTTGTCGAACTATTTATCATGCCGTTGTTTTTAATAATTGCCGGATTTTACGCCAGAAAGTCACTCGAAAAACAAGGACCGCATGAGTTTATCATTGCAAGGCACAAAAGGCTTCTCAAACCCTTCCTATGGAGCTGCCTATTGATACTCCCTTTAGAGTACTATTTATGGGTTGCTAGCTGGGTTATAGAAGGCAAGATACCAGTTGAAAGCCTTTGGAAACTCAAGGTACCAAGAGACCATCGCCATCATCTATTCGGTACAGCACATTTATGGTTTCTACCATACACACTTTCGTACTGTCTAGTTCTCGCTACACTTCATTACCTGCTCGGAACCCGCCTTCCAAATGTCACTAAAAGACTAAAAGATCGGTTTAAAACTATAATCGACGAAAAGTTTTTAAGAAAA
>Ga0082207_1000514_pt1 | contig 21915 bp, 26 predicted proteins | sample LakMenEpi10Aug09_FD_71540 | JGI IMG/M metagenome (GOLD analysis project Ga0082207, IMG submission 71540)
CCAGCAACGAAATGCACGAAGAACGTGTCGCCAGCTTGTGAACGCTCGCCTATTCGCAACATGACGGCACCAGCGCCATCAAGGAGTTCCTCACCAACAGAAAGCTTTCCACCAGGTCGAACGAGTGCCTCCCACTGCATCTGCTCTGCATCTCGCTCTTCGAGCAAGAGCACCTCCACTGCACCGCCAGTGCGACGTTTCAGTTTCAACCGCGCTGGTAACACTCGTGTGTGATTGACAACGAGTACATCTCCCGCGCGCAAATACTCAACGATGTCACTCACCTGTCGATGCTGAAGCCCACTCGGTGAATCAACAAGCAGTCGAGCAGAGTCGCGCGGCTCTATCGGTATTTGCGCAATGAGCTCTTCAGGCAACTCATAGTCAATATGTGAGATATCCAAGATCAAAAACTTACTTCGCAAAATGGGCGAAGATCAGGAAAACAGATGCGGATCTTGCGCTGGGGGAACTAGACCCAAATGGGTCCAGGCAGACGGCATCGCCACACGACCACGCGGTGTGCGCGCAATGAGTCCCTGCTGAATGAGAAACGGTTCGTACACATCTTCGATGGTTTCAGTTTGCTCACTGACACTGATGGCGAGTGTGGAAAGCCCGACTGGTCCTCCGTTGAATTGATTACAAATTGCACCGAGCACTGCCCTGTCCACTTTGTCTAGGCCAAGGTCGTCAACTCCGAACACCGACAACGCTTCACGCGCCGAAGCTTTGTTGACTTTGCCATTGCCTCTGACTTCTGCAAAGTCGCGAACGCGTCGCAACAATCTGTTTGCAATACGCGGCGTGCCTCGCGAGCGACGAGCAATTTCTGCAGCACCTTGATCGTCAATTGTTACATCCAAAATTCCGGCTGCACGTCGAACGATGCGTTGCAATTCTTCATCGTCGTAATAGTCGAGTCGGGCGACAAGACCAAACCGGTCTCGCAACGGCCCCGTGATCATTCCTGTGCGCGTGGTGGCGCCAATCAGTGTGAATCGCGGAAGAGTAAGACGAATAGACGATGCTGCGGGACCTTTGCCAACAACGATGTCAATCTGGAAGTCCTCCATTGCCGGATACAAAATTTCTTCAACTGTTCGCGAGAGTCGATGTATCTCGTCAATGAACAAGACGTCGTTGGGCTCAAGCTTCGTCAGAATTGCGGCAAGGTCTCCCGCGCGTTCAAGCGCTGGGCCAGACGTGATGTGAATGTGCGCATTCATTTCCGAAGCAACAATGGATGCCATTGTTGTTTTGCCAAGCCCTGGTGGACCAGCCAACAAAATATGGTCAGCAGCCTGCCCACGACGGCGAGCGGCTTCAAGCACAATTCCGAGATGTTCTTTTAATTCACGTTGCCCAACAAACTCGTCGAGCGACTTTGGTCGCAAGCCTGTTTCATCAGCCTGCTCGATGGAGTCCTCTGCGCGATGCTGCGGATCTACAAATTCTTCACGCACGACGTACTCCTAACGCATTCAATGCTTGCCGCAATACATTTTCAGCGGTGTCGGTGGCCGAAAGTTCGCGTAATACTTCGCGTATCTCTTCACTTGAATATCCGAGCCCAGTAAGAGCTTCTCGCACATCAGTCATGACCGATGTGCCAACCGTTTTTCCATCGACAAGTGAATCAAGCACGGGCAACTGGAGCTTGCCGCGCAATTCAATGAGCAAACGCTCAGCGGTTTTCTTTCCTACACCCGGCACCAACGTGAGCGCGCCATGATCGTTTGTTGCGACGATGTCAATGAGTGCACGAGGTGTATGCGTAGCCAAGATTGACATGGCCATGCTTGGTCCAATTCCATGCGTTGCGATGAGCGTATTAAATGCAACGCGCTCGTCTTTTTCTAGAAATCCAAACAAGGTTTGCGCATCTTCACGAATGTGGTGATACACGTGCATAAACGCCTGTGATGTTGGTTCAAGCTCGGCAAGTGTGCGTGGCGTGACGTGCACCAGGTATCCCACGCCTCCAACATCTAACAGCACGGTTGAATCGGCATTGCGTTCAGCAACAGTTCCTCGCAATGAACCAATCACTACTTGGCTCCCAACGTTGCACGCTTCACGCTGTTCGCTAACGGCGCAACGGCAAGATGGCACAGCGCAACAGCTGCCGCATCTGCTGCGTCGGCGGGTGTTGGCAACACACTAAGTCCCAACCTTCGTTGCACCATCTTCTGCACTTGAAGTTTGTTTGCTGTACCCGAACCAGCAACCGAACTCTTCACTTGGCTTGGCGTGTACTGCACTACTTCAATACCCAATTTGTATGCCAGCGCAAGCACCAACCCGCTTGCCTGACCCACACTCATGGCAGTGCGCACATTGTTTTGAAAAAACACCTGCTCGACAGCGATGGCCGTTGGCTTCACTTCATTAATCAAGGCTTCTAAGTCACACTGCAACAGAGCCAAACGACGTGGCAGCGAATCTTCCTTTGGCGAGGTCATGACGCCCATCGAAATGGCTTCGATGGATCCACCGGCACCTGGAGAAAGGGCGGCATAGCCACAACGCGTGAGGCCAGGATCTATACCCAGCACCACGGGAGAGGTTGAGGCGAACATATGTTCAAGCCTAGTTGGGGCTACTAGCCGAGTTTGGCCTTTTCCACGGCAGACACCAATTCATCCACTGAGCGGAAGGAAAGCCCCGCAAGGGCACGGTGGACATAGCGAACTACACCGGATCCGTCTATCACGAACACGCTTCGACGCGGGAACCCCAGCGGTCCCAGGATGCCGTATTGCTTTGACACCGATTTGTCCACATCGGCAAGAAGAGGAAAGGAGAATCCGTGTTTTCCTGAAAACTCGTCATGGCTCTCTACTCCTTGCGAGGAAATACCGATCACCTGAGCGCCGACAGATTCGAATTGGCTCATTTCATTGTTATACGAGCACAGCTGCTTCGTGCATACCGGCGTGTTGTCGCCTGGATAAAACACCAACACCACTGGCTTGCCTGCAAATTCAGAAAGAGAGTACGACTTCCCACCTGTGCCCTGCAGTGTGAACTGCGGTGCTTGATCTCCAACGCTGAGTGTCATTGCGCTACCTCGTTTAATAGTTCGTCTGAAATGTCAAAGTTTGCATATACATCTTGTACGTCATCGTTGTCTTCGAGATCGTCCATGATTTTCAAAATTGCCTTCGCATCATCTGCGCCAGTAACCGCAACGCTCATCGACGAAACCATGGTGCTTACTGCCGACATTACATTCATTCCCGCACCTTCGAGTGCGGTTTTCAACTCAAAGACTGTGGTTGAGTCACACGTAACACGCCATGAGTCGCCATCATCAACAACATCTTCTGCGCCATGATCCAGCGCAACAAGCATGACATCGTCTTCGCTGATGTTCTTTTCTATTTGCACGATTCCTTTACGCGAAAACTGCCAAGCCACAGCTCCTGGCTCGGCCAGCGCACCGCCCGATTTACTGAACGCCATACGCACGTCTGCTGCAGTGCGATTGCGATTGTTTGTCAATGCATCAACCAACATCGCCACACCACCAGGCGCATACCCTTCGTACGTCACTGTTTCGAATGCTGCTCCAGTGAGTTCTCCAAGACCTCGCTTTATCGCACGATCAATGGCGTCATTCGTCATGTGCGCCGCTTTGGCCTTTTGAATAATGGTTCGCAGCGTGGCATTACTTGCAGGGTCGCCACCGCCTTCGCGTGTCGCTACTTCAAGTTGACGGGACATCTTGGCAAAGATTTTTCCGCGCGCGGCATCGATGGCGCCCTTCTTGCGTTTGATTGTCGCCCATTTGGAGTGACCGGACATCGCTACACCTCCTGAAGTAAACCGATGAACATTGCATGAATTCGTGTGTCGCTCGTGAGTTCCGGATGGAAGGAAGCAACCATCACCGAACCTTGTCGAGCTAAGACAACGTCTTCATTGTGGCGCGCCAAAACCTGTACATCTTCGCCAATTCTCGCAATTTGTGGCGCACGAATAAACACCGCATGGAAATCTCCAACAAGTCCATCAAGAGCAATATCGGTTTCAAAGCTGTCAATTTGACGGCCATAGGCATTGCGCTTCACATCGATGTCTATCGCGCCAAAACTTCTTTGGTCCGGCCGCCCGTCGAGCACACCGTGTGCCAACAAGATCATTCCGGCGCAGGTGCCAAACACTGGCATCCCCTGCTTCAATCGTGCGTCAATTGCATCAAACAAACCCGAAGTCAGCAGTAAGTGCGACATTGTGGTGGACTCACCGCCCGGCATGACTAACGCGTCGACCGACTCCAAATCTGCAGGAGTACGAACTTGCACCGAATCAATTCCAAGATCGCGCAGTACATGTTGATGAGCTTCGAAAGCGCCCTGCAATGCAAGAACGCCAACCACGCGAGACACGTGGTGCTGCTTTACCAGCCGCGTTCGGCGTAGCGCTCGTTGATCTTGTCCATGCCAATACCGGTCATTGGCGCACCAAGATTGCGACTTACCTTTGCCAACACGTGAGCGTCGCGGAAGTGGGCAGTTGCCTGAACAATTGCTTTCGCGCGTGGCGATGGATCATCGCTCTTGAAAATTCCTGACCCTACGAACACGGCCTCAGCACCAAGCTGCATTGCCAATGCTGCGTCTGCAGGTGTTGCTATTCCACCAGCACAGAAAATTGGCACTTGCAATTTTCCGGTCTCTGCAATTTCTTGCACGAGTGGCAACGGTGCACCAAGTTTCTTGGCCCAATCAAACAACTCTGCAGAGTCGGCCTGCGTGATTCGACGAATATCGCCAAAAATGCTGCGCAAGTGACGGACAGCTTCAACAACGTTTCCTGTGCCTGCTTCACCCTTCGAACGAATGAGCGCAGCGCCTTCACTAATGCGGCGAAGCGCCTCACCAAGATTTGTTGCTCCACACACAAATGGTGAAGTGAATGCGAATTTATCGATGTGATGCGTTTCGTCTGCTGGCGTCAACACTTCAGACTCGTCGATGAAGTCCACTCCAAGCGCTTCAAGAATCTGGGCCTCAACAAAGTGACCGATGCGAGCTTTTGCCATGACCGGAATAGTGACAACAGCCTTGATGCCCTCAATCATCTCCGGGTCGCTCATGCGAGCTACGCCACCATCGCGACGAATGTCGGCTGGAACTCGCTCAAGCGCCATAACCGCGGTAGCACCCGCATCTTCGGCGATCTTTGCCTGCTCTGGGTTGACCACGTCCATAATGACGCCGCCCTTGAGCATTTCTGCCAAGCCACGATTTACCCTCATTGGGCCTGAAGCCGAGTTTGCCTTACTTGTCGTCATAGCAATAAGCGTACCGACCAAGCCTGCTTGACCCATAAGCCAACTTGGGGAAATCCCGAATGAGAATTACGGGAATTTCACCTCGTCCTGTGTCATGCCAGCTGAAACAACTGCGGTTTTCCCCGCGCGCGATACATGAACGAAAGTCTGACCAGGAGTCAACTTGATGATGCCGCCGGCAGAATCCTTCAGTTCAAATGGCTTCAAGCGATCTGAACGTGACCATGTGCCTTCGTACACCACACCGTTTGTAAACACATAAGCCTTTCCAGTGCCAAGTGTTTTTGACGTCGGGCTGTATGTGTTGGTGTATTCAACTTCCAAAACAATCACGTTTGGAACTGACAATGCAACATCTGCAGGGTCGACAACGATGGTTCCATCTTGAGTGCGCACCCATTCCTTTGCGGCGGCGTCCCAGTCCCACTGAGCCTTGACACCATCCATTGACACCTTCAAGCCAAGGGCTTCCTTCGATGTTGATGCATTTGCATCACTCACTGTTCGGTAGGCAAATTGAGTTTGTGGAGCAGACGAACCCACTGGCGCGAGTGTCCAAAGTTTTGTTGTTTCAGCAAAAAGGTTGTGAGGAGCTCTGTACTCATCGCTGCGCTTGAAACCACCATCTGTATTTGCCTTGGAATAGCTCAAATCAACCAAGTCAGACTTACCAATTGCAGCAGACACTTTGCTGTTTCCACCGCTCCATACGAACAACGGCTTATTCAGCGAACCAACCAAATTGATGTCTTGGAAACGACCACTTCGAATTGGACCTACCGGATCGGAACCTTCGCTGTGAAAGACCGCTGCATAACGAGTGAGCTTCTCTACGTTTTCTTCAAAAATAATGTCAGCCTGGTTGATTCCGGCTTGCGGACGTGCGCTTGGGTGGTTGTCGATTTTGACCACCATTGCTGGACGATTCGCAACTGCTGGATCTTCCATTGGAGTACCGAGCAGTGGATACACAGATGTTTCATTTACAACATCGGTCGTTGGAACCGAGTCAGTTGATGCAGTGGATGATCCACTAGATCCTCCGCACGCAGAAAGCACTACTACTGCGGCAAGTGCAAGTGAACGGGTACCAAAAACAGTTACTCGACGATTCATGATTTACATCTCCCTGAGCAAAGCAATTCGCTCGGATAGAGGCGGGTGGGTATTAAAAAGTTTATGCCACATCCCTAACCTGCCCGCGTCTTTTACACCCGACAAAGGCTGCTCAATCCACATATGAGCCGTAGCCATACTGGCCGAATGCGTCTCTGTGTGATCTGCCTGAAGTTTTTCTAGCGCTGATATCAGTCCGGGCGGATATCTGGTCATGCGCACTGCCGAAACATCGGCGAGGGTTTCGCGTCGGCGGCTAACCGCAGCCTGCATCGCCCGCGCAATAAGCGGCGATACCAGCAACAGTACGAAGCCGATGATGGCAATTGGATTGCCTCGATCGCTTCGATCGCCACTGCGACTCACTCGCCCACCGTTCCACCACATCATGCGCAATGTCATATCGGTAATCAACGCGATTGAACCGACAAGCGTGACGGCCAAGGTGGAAACAAGAATGTCGTAGTTCTTAATATGCGACAACTCATGAGCAACAACGCCTTCAAGCTCAACGCGATTCATTTGATTGAGCAATCCGGTGGTGATTGCAATTGCGGCATTTTTTGGATTGCGTCCCGTAGCGAATGCGTTCGGAGCGTCGTCGTGAATGATGTACACCTGTGGCTTAGGTAGGCCACCCGCGATGCACAAACCCTCAACAAGGTTGTGCAAGCGCCGGTACTCATTGACATCTGCAGGAACTGCACGACTCACCGCCAATGCAATTTTGTCCGACTTCCAATACGACGTCATAGCCATCACTGCGGAAATGACAAGCGCGATCGCTGTTCCCGTCACGCCATTGCCCATCAATGTGCCAACAGCAAGACCAACCACTACGAGAAACACCACAAAACCGAACATCAAGAAAATAGTTCGGCGCTTATTTGAAGCGATGAGATCGTTCACTACTAGAACTTCACTTCTGGAACTACACGTGCAGCGTCTTCTGCTTCGAAGAATTCGCGTTCAGAAAATCCGAGCATGCCCGCGAAGACAACGTTTGGAAACTTTTGAATTGCAGTGTTATACGTCGACACTGCGTCACCATAGAACTGCCGCGCGTACGCAATACGGCTCTCAGTGTTTGCAAGTTCTTCCTGCAATGAAACGAACCCTTGGTTGGCTTTCAAGTCTGGGTACCCCTCTGACAAAGCAAACAGCTGGCGCAAGGCCCCGGTCATTGCGTTGTCCGCAGAGGCTTGAGCATGTGGATCAGACGAAGCCGCCATGCCCGTGTTGCGTGCCGCGATGACGGCTTCCAGCGCAGTCTTTTCATGAGCTGCGTAGCCCTTCACGGTTTCCACGAGGTTGGGAATCAGATCGAGACGTCGCTTGAGCTGAACGTCAATTTGGCTCCACGCATTGTCGACTTCGTTGCGCCGACGAATAAGCGAGTTGTATGTAACGCCAACGAAAAGCGCAAGAAGAACGAGGACGAGAACTACTACCAGTGTTGTACTCATGCCTGCAGTCTACGGCACCAGTTCAAGACGCAGAGATCAACTACTCATTGCGAGTTATGGCGTCCATTGAGAAATTTCGGACGACGCAGCACTCTGTCTTCAAACATTGCTACAAATCGGTTCGGAGCAATCTCGAGCAATCTCTCCGCTTCATCGCTTAATAACTTGTTGTATATCTCTATATACAACTGCGCCAAACGCTGCATTGAGAAATCCTCTGCACGGGAATGACCGCCTGCTACCAATTGTTCGCGAACAGAGATGTTCGTTATTGCCACGTGTAACGCTTCGGCAAGGGCCACTGGATTTCCGGGTTCGACAAGCAACGCGTTTGTCTCATGAGTCGCGACATTGTTGTATCCACTGATGTTGCTTGCAACAAGTGTTGCTCCCGCCGCCATGGCTTCAAGAAGCACGATTCCAAATGATTCTCCGCGCAACGAAGGCGCGCAAAAGGTTGTGCACCTAGCGAGTCTGTCCAGCTTGTCCTCTTCCGTGATTCTGCCAAGCCAGGAAATTCGTTCATCTGCGCCGTATGTGTTTTGCAGGTCGTCAATACCTACTCCGTCAGAAGCAATCCACAGCTTTACGTTCTTTGGCAGATGCGCCATCGCCTGCAGCAACACTTCTAATCCTTTGCGCGGCTCGTAACGCCCGCAAAAGAAAATGGTCGGAGTTGCTTCACGCTGGGTTGACGGTCGAGAGTAACGCTGAACTTCAATGCCGTTAAACAAAATGGTGTACTCACCATCCAAATACTTGTTCGCAAGTTCTTTTGCAGATTCACTGACGGCAACGCGAACAGACAAATGTTCTGCAGCCCATCGTGCTGTCTTGTTCAACACTCGGTACGACGTTGAATCCCCCGCTGCATGGAACGTGCCAACCGTTGGTGCGAGTTTGAGCAACAATGCCGTCACTGTTGGTCCAGGGACAATTGGTTCGTGCAAGTGAATGACATCGAAGGCTTCGTCGTTGAGTGCACGAATCGTGCGCATCGCCGCAGACGGATCCGGTGCAAGCGGCGCAACCGAACCATTCGCCGCAGTTGGCAGGCTGTTACCCAAAGGAGTAACAAATGGCTCCGGCGGCGGACCATCACATGGAGCAAGCACACGAACCTCGTGGCCGATTCTTCGTAACTCGCGTGCAAGACCAAGAACCTGTGCCTGTACGCCGCCCGGAACCGAAACGCTGTACGGGCTCACCATGGCGATGCGCAACATGTTCACGCCATATACGGTAGGCGTCTACAAGGAGTATTCAAGCCATGATCACGTTCTCACCTTCTACATACACCCTTCCCGCGATTTCTCTCGTTGCATCTCCAACGAAACGACAAGCAATATTGGATTTGGCGGTCGAGGCTGAACGCCGAGGGTTCGCGGGAATTGCCTGTCCAAGTTTGGGTGGGACTCTTGGATTGTGCGTGTCACTTGCACATGCGACATCGACCATTCCGTTCTGGACATCGATTCAACCGATGTACTACAGCCATCCTGTAGAGCTGGGAAATACTGCAGCACATATTCATGAAGTTTCTGGCGGTCGATTTGGACTGGGAATTGGTGTGAGCCATGGCCCAGTAGTGCAACGACTTGGTGTTGCAACAGGTAAACCACTTTCTGACATCGCCAACTACGTGCAGGCAATGCGATCGAATGAACGTTTTTCGGGCCAGCTACCACAAATCTTTCTGGCAACACTGCGCGACAAGATGCTTGCGCTTTCCACCGAGGTATCGCAGGGCGCGATTTGGGCGAATGCTTCGCTACGCGACATCAGCCGACAGGTTGCATCGGTAGCGCCAGCCACGCGAGATCATTTCTTTATGTCCAACATGGTGCCAACTGTGGTCAGCGACGATCTCGATGCCGCGTATGCGATTCATCGCAAAACTCTGACCGGCTATGTGTCGCTACCCAACTATCGCAATTACTGGCGCGTGGCTGGATACGACAAAGAGATGGACAACATCGAATCAATCATCGCGAATACACCAAAAGAGTCACTGGCTGAGCAATTGCAACAGGCCATGACAGACGAGTGGCTACGCGATTGCACCATTTCAGGAAATGCTTCCCAGGTTCGTGAGCAATTTGCTGCATGGGCAAATACTGGAGTACTTCCGATTGCGGTTATGTCGTCTACTAGCGGTGGACAGGCAAAAGCTGTTGCAGAGTTGTTTACTGCGTTCGAAAGTTAACGAACGGCGAGTTCCGCTAATAACGTTTCAACAAGAGTCTTAATCTGATCACGAATTGGTCGTACCGCATCAACGCCCTGACCAGCCGGATCGTCTAGCGGCCAGTCCACGTAGCGCTTACCTGGAATGTATGGGCAGGTGTCTCCACACCCCATGGTGACTACAACATCCACTTCGTGCAGCATTTCCATTGACCACTTTTGAGGTACATAGTCGGCAATGTCAATGCCAACTTCGCGCATCGCTTCGACAGCCGAAGGATTCACTTTTGAAGCAGGTTCAGAACCGCCAGAGAACACGCGAACGTTGCCTGCACCAAGTTGGCGCATGAACCCCGCACCCATTTGACTGCGTCCGGCATTGTGCACGCACAGGAACAACACCCCCGGAACCCGAACCTCGCTCATGCTGCACTTTCTTCAAATACGAAGCGAATAATTCCGAAACCGATAACTGCGCCGATGAGCTGCATCACGACAAACATCGGCATTGATTCGGGGGCGATTCCAGCAAACGTATTGCTCAATGTGCGAGCGACGGTGACTGCAGGATTCGCAATAGACGTTGACGATGTAAAAAAGTACGCGCCAGTGATCCAAGCAGCAACCGTGAATGGAACCAAGTTCGCACGCTTGGCGCGAATGGTCCCATAAATCACCACAAGTAAACCAACAGATGCAACTGCTTCCGAGATCCAAATATTTGATCCAGTGCGAACTTTTTCAGAAAGGTTGACTGCATCAAGATCGAACATCACGTTGGCGATGATTGCTCCCGTGCAACCACCAATGGTTTGCGCAACTGCATACAGAGCGGTGTCTTTCCAACTTCCCTCTCCAAGCAAGGTGCCCACAATTCCGACGATTGGATTAAACGATGCTCCCGATACTGGGGCGAAAATCAGAATCAATGCAACAAGCGCACCGCCAGTGGCCACTGCATTGCACAGCAACTGCAATGCCACATCTTGCGTTAACCGCTCGGCCATGATGCCCGAACCGATAACGGCAACGATCAACAGTCCCGTACCGAGTGCCTCCGCGGTTAACCGACGCATCATGAGCAGCAAGCTGAGCCCTCCACTCCATCTACCTTGATGAAGTAAGACGGAGAATCCGCCAACACGGTGTAGAACTCCCACGGTGCATCATCTGGTGATTGCACCCACACTTTGTCTTGCTTGGCATAGCAACACACGGTGTCTTTTTCGATTTTTTCTACGAGCCCGAGGCTTTCAAAACGCTCAATTGACTCGTCAACTTGCGTTGTATCTTCAAGTTCAACTCCGAGATGGTTGAGATGATGAAATTCGCTGGTGTCCCCTGCGGCACGTTCCATGAGTACCAACTTCAACGGCGGTTCTGCAATGGCGAAGTTTGCATATCCCTCGCGAACCTTTGCCGGCTTGGTGTTGAACATCTTTGAGTAGAACTCAATTGCCTCGGTCAAATTGCTGACATTTAAAGCCAACTGCACTCGTGACACGATTTACCTCTTTCATTTGTTATATTGATGAGTATCAATATAACAAAGACACCTCCGCTCAGGCAACTTTCTGCCATCCCAAATGATTGCTGTGGCCCTGTTTCGGACGCCGCGCTGACCACGAAACAAGCCGAAGGTTTGGCCGTTGGGTTTGCTGCACTTGCCGACCCCGTTCGCCTCAAGTTGTTTAGCTTGATCGCTGCTTCTCCGAACACGGAGACATGTGCCTGCAATTTGGTGAAGCCGACAGGTCGATCACAGCCAACAGTGAGCCATCACCTCAAGGTATTGCGCGAAGCTGGCTTACTCCTGAGCGAAAAGCGTGGAACTTGGGTCTGGTATCGGGTTAATCACGAGCGCTTAAACGAACTGCGCACACTGCTCGCCTAAGAATTAAATCCGGGGTCGCTCGGCCAGTTTGGTTGGAACAAATGCCACTGCTCGGGTGCGCGACGAATGAGACCCTCTACTTCAATCATGAGCAGTTGCGTGATTCGTGCAACGTCTTCTCGCAAACTTCCCAGACGTTCGACAGGAATCGGTGGACGCACCACCGCATGATGACCATCGGACTTACGAGTGAAATATGTAGCGAGTGGCAACAGTGCAGCACCCGTTCGCAAAGCAAAGAACGCCGGGCCTGCAGGAACCGTTGTGCGTTCACCAAAGAATTCAACTTCTACCCCCGAGCGCACACCGTCTCGAGGAATGTCTCGATCACACAGCAACGACACAACTTGATTGTCTTTTAGCGCCGCGCTCACTCGTAGTCCCGCACTGTCGTCGAGCGGGATGACGTTCACGCCAACTTTGCTGCGCATGTCGCGAAACCATTCAAACAATTCATCATTGTCTAAACGCTCAACCACTGCAGTCAGCCCGTAACCCTGATCAACTAGCCAACGACCAGCCCATTCCCAGCCGCCAAGGTGTGGCAGTCCAAGCACCACTCCTTTGCCATCAGCAATTCCCTTTTCAATGTGTTCAAAACCATCAACGGTAAACCCTGCCTGAATCTGTTTCTTCGACAGCGTGCCTAATCGAAATGTCTCTAGGTAGTAACGCGTGTAACTCTGAAAAGATTCCTGCACTGCTTGGCGCAGCGCGAATCCACGAAGCGATGGATTCACCCGACGCAAATGTCGCTCAATCATTTCTCGCTTATCACGAAAGCCCAATGCAAGTGGCGCGCCAAGCGCAAGTGATGTTCCTAACGCGAGTGGTGCAGGCGTGAGTTTGGCAAATAACGAAGCCGCCCGATACCCGGCGAGTGTTAACGCATCAAAGCCGGTGTCACGAGGATCGGCCATAACTGAGGTTTACTGCAGGCGACGTCGACGCTGAAACCGCGCACGATAATCATCGCGGCGAGCCCTACGCGACGCGCGACGCGAACGACGAATTGCTTGCTTCTCTGCTGTCACTGGAGCAACGGCAGCTTGCTTCCACACCTTGACGAAGCGCTGCACCGCGGTCATGACCACAAGAACCAGCATGACCACCATGACCCACTTCAATAGCGAATCGAACAACAAACCAAAGCACAGCAAAATGATTCGCTCTGCTCGCTCCATCAGTCCGCCCTTGGCGTACAGACCTAGCGACTCTGCTTTTGCGCGTTCGTAGGAGATGATGAGCGAAGCGCCAAGAATGGCAAAAGGAACAATGGAGAACTGCGGAGAGTTAGAGCTGGCATAAAACCACGCGACACCACCAAAGAGCAACGAGTCGCTCACTCGATCAACTACCGAGTCAAAGAACGCTCCTCGCTGGCTTGCCGAATTTGATGCTTTTGCCAACGCTCCATCGAGTAAGTCCGGCAGCGCAGAACAGATCACGAGCAACAGTCCGAGTTGCATCTTGCCTGCACCGATGGCAACAGCCGCAGCCCCGGCAACACACAACCCAAGCACCGTGAAATGGTCTGGTGAGAGTCCGGTGCGACGGAGTGATTCCCCTACTGGTCGAACGTATCGCTCGATTTCCGATTTAAACCGACCGTCAAACATTGGCTCAATACTACTGAATGTGGCTTACTTGGTAGTTGCTGCGTTATCAGGGTTGAGTTCTACAAGGCATTCGACAATTTCGCCATCTACAGCATCGACCAACACCAAGCCTCGATGCGTCGGTGGTTCCTGTGCGCTGTAGCAAAACACTCGCCACGTTGGACGACTTCTGACACCGCGCCACACCTGCTGCGCAGACGCATGTCCAACCGCAAAGTCAACAGCTCGCGAAGCATGCACTAAGGCATCGCGCTCGTTAATAGTCATCTTCCACGAGGAGCTCAGTACGTAAACCGCAAACGCAGCAAGAGCAATTGCGAAGACAAGAAACCCGTAGTTCACCAATCCTGACGATTGATCGCTAATCAACCAGATCAACAGACTCAGCGCAGAAATTCCTAAGTACAAATAACCAGGAATGCGGCGGCGACTGTTATCAGGAAACTGATACGGACCGACAAAAGCGGAAACGTCTAAGTCGCTTGGAAGCTGATCTCGAATCTCATTGCTGTTCACATCATTCACGGCAAGTCCTTCCATCGATTTCGAATTCGCTGTGCAGTTACATCTAGCGCTTCCGGCAAAATTTTTGCCGTCGCCACTGCAACCATAAAGTTTGAGTCGCCACCCCAGCGCGGAACGATATGAATGTGTAAATGCTGCGCCACACTTCCACCAGCGGCGTGACCCAAATTGATTCCCACGTTCATTCCCTGCGGTTTGTACTCAGCCTTCAAAACTTGCACCGCCTTGGTGACCGTTGCCCAAATCTCGCTTGTCTCCTGCGGGGTAAGCAACTCTAAATCTGGAACCTCGCGATAAGGAAGAACAAGCACATGGCCCGATGAGTACGGGAATGCATTCATGATCACGAAGCATGTTTCACCACGGTGCACGATGAATGTTTCTTCATCGGGACGATTTGACTTCAATATCTCGGTAAACACCGACTCATCTGAATGTTTCCCATGAGAATCATGTTGCACATACTGTGCACGCCAGCCATTCCACATTCGATCCAACATATTGATTACAGAGTTCCTACTGCGGCCTCGGTGCGGGTTTCTTCGTGCAACTGAGCGATAAACGCATCAACCTTCACATCACGAATAACATCGCCACCTCGCGGGTTAACACCAACGGTGCTGTTCTTCACGTCATCGTCACCCACGACTAATACAAACGGAATTCGTTCCAGTTTGGCGCTGCGAATTCGCTTGCCAAGTTGCTCGTCTGCTTCAGAAGTATCAACACGGAAACCTTCAGTGCGCATTCGTTTCACGAGGGACTGTGCATACTGTTCATGTTGCGAAGTAACAGCCAACACGCGCACCTGCACAGGGGCAAGCCAAGCCGGGAATGCTCCGCCGTAGTGCTCCAACAACACGCCGAAGAATCGCTCTACGGATCCAAATAGCGCGCGGTGCAACATAATTGGCCTGTGCCGGCTGTTGTCGCTTCCGATGTATTCCAAGCCGAAACGTTCAGGCAAATTGAAGTCACATTGAATGGTGCTGAGTTGCCACTTACGGCCGATCGCATCACGCACATCGATATCGATCTTTGGCCCGTAGAACGCAGCGTCGCCTTCCTTTACGGAATACTCAACACCGTGGCGATTCAGCGCTTCGCGCAGCGCAGTTGTTGCCTTGTCCCAAATTTCATCTGACCCAACCGACTTCTCCAAGTCGCGGGTAGAAAGTTTGAACTCAAAATCATCAAATCCAAATTGACGAAGGACCGACAGAACGAAATCGAGCAATGACGTGATCTCGTCAGCCATTTGATCTTCGGTGCAAAAAATATGGCTGTCGTCTTGTGTGAAGCCTCGAATGCGCAACAAGCCATGCAGCGTTCCGGCTCGTTCATAGCGATACACGGTTCCCAATTCGAACAAACGGAGCGGAAGCTCGCGGTAACTGCGCTGACGATCGCGATAAATCAAACAATGCATTGGGCAATTCATTGGCTTCGGGTAGTACGTGCCGTTGTCCATTTCCATCGGCGGATACATTCCGTCTTTGTAGAAGTGAAGGTGGCCAGAAGTTTCAAACAACTGAGCATTGGCAATGTGCGGAGTGAACACAAACTGATAGCCGCCGTTTTGGTGGCGATACCGGCTGTAGTCCTCCATGATTTTGCGCACGATTGCACCTTTTGGATGCCACACCGCAAGACCGCCGCCTAACTCGGACGGAAAGGACAAGAGATCCATCTCTGTTGCAAGACGACGATGATCGCGCTTCTCTGCTTCCGCTAGTCGCGTGATGTGTTCGTCAAGTGCGGACTTTGATTCCCACGCAGTGCCATAGATGCGCTGCAACATCGGACCCTTTTCGTTTCCTCGCCAATATGCACCAGCAACTTTCATCAGTGCAAAGTGACCAAGACGTGCGGTACTTGGAACATGGGGTCCACGGCAGAGGTCGACAAAACTTTCCGTATTGCGGTACACGCTGACCGACCCATCGCCAGATACTTCGCTTGCATCAGAACCGTCTGCAGCGCCAGTGGTGACACGTTCAATGATTTCGCACTTGTACGGTTGGTCTGCAAACAACGTAAGTGCTTCTGCAGCACTCATCTCGGCGCGAACGAATGGTTGATCTGCCTTGACGATTGCGCGCATGCGTTCGGTGATCGCTGCAAGATCATTGTCGCTAAAGGTTTTGTTATCGGGAAGTTCAAAGTCGTAGTAGAAGCCATCTTCAATGGCGGGGCCAATGGTGAATTTGGCGCCAGGAAAGTGTTGCAACACTGCTTGAGCCAGCACGTGGGCAGTTGAGTGACGCAGCACATGACGTCCCGCATCTGAGTCAGCAGTGATGATCGCCACCTGTGCCCCATTGCTCAACGGCACCGAGATGTCAACCTCGTTGCCATCTACAACGGCAGCAAGTGCTGCCTTGGCAAGTCGAGACCCAATGGATTGGGCTAAGTCGAGGCCAGTAGACCCTGCCGGCAGTGTTCGTACGGAACCATCTGGCAAAGTGACATCAAGAGTTGCTGCATTCATCGCGTGACCAGTCTAGGTTCGCAAGCCTTATGTGGACCGCCCTATTTTGCCGTGCCAACGGGCTCTCTGTGCGGTCCGTTATGTCCCGAATGCTCATCCTGTCGCTTTCCGGCGTAAACGTTTCGATACTGCTGGCCAGTCATGGACTGAATTTCAAACATCACTTCATCGGTCATTTCTCGCAGCACTAAGTGATCGTCACTGCGTTGCGCATATCGCTCGGGCAAAATCGGCTTACCAATGGTGATGTTGACGCGACCACCAACACGAGGGAGTTTCGCATCAGGTGGCTGAATTTCGCGCGTGCCAACTATGCCAACAGGAAATATTGGACAATTAATTTTTAAGGCCAACCGCGCGGCGCCCGTCTTCCCCTTGTACAACATTCCATCTCGGCTTCGAGTTCCCTCTGGAAAAATGCCGAACAATTCTCCGCGCTGCAAAACATTCTCTGCCGCGTTAAGTGCGGTTTGCGCCTTTTCTCCACCTTCGCGATCGATGGGAATCATTCCGAGTGCGGGAAACAATCGTCGCGTTTTCCAGGAATCTAAATATTCGCTCTTTCCAACGAAGGAAATATTGCGCGGCGCTTGAATGATGAGAAAAGCTGAGTCCAGAAAACTCACGTGATTCGCGCACAAAATTGCGGGACCCGTTTCGGGCAGCTGCTCAAACCCTTGCAAATCAAATCGCCACAGACGATTCGTTACCACTCGCACTGCGGGTCGGATTCGCGATTGCAGTTCGGTTGCTCCCGAATACAAGGCGTCGACCCGCTTCGACATCAGATACTGACCCCTAGTAGCCGAGCACTGTCCCCCACTGCAACACCTTTGCTTACCGCAGCATCAACGAGCGCAACTGCGGTTGGTGTGTCAAGATCAATGTCTAACGACGCTCGCACTTCTGCAAGCAATCCGGCATCCCCGCGAGAACTTCCGACGTGAGCCACCGACTTCCATTTCGCAAGTCGTGCTTCATTGCGCGCCATCAGACCATCATCCCATTCCCACTCGGTGCGGTAATGATGTTCGATAAGCCCCAACCTAATCGCCATCGGGTCATGTTGGGTACGCAGCTTGTCGACGAACACCAAATTGCCCCGGCTCTTTGACATCTTGTGACCGTCCATGCTTACCATTGCCACGTGCATCCAATGCTTCACGAACGGCTGACCAGTGGCTGCCTCTGATTGAGCCCGTTCACACTCATGATGCGGGAAGATCAAGTCACTTCCGCCACCGTGCAGATCAATGGTGGTGCCAAGTTCGCGAAGCGCAAGTGCCGAACACTCAATATGCCAACCAGGTCGACCAGCACCCCACATGGTGTCCCACGACGGTTCATCAGAAGCCGATGGATGCCACAGTACAAAGTCCAGTGGATTGCGCTTATGCGGGTCGTCAACATTGCCGCCGCGTTCACGAGCAAGCGCAATCATGGTTTCGCGGCTGTAGTGCGACACGCTGCCGAATTGTGGAAACTTCTCCACGTCGAAGTACACCGAACCACCAGACTCATAGGCAAAACCACGATCAATCACCATGCCGATGAATCCGCGAATGTCTGGAATTGCCGACGATGCACGCGGAGTGCTGTGCACGGGCAATGCATTCAATGCCGTCATGTCAGACTCGAAACGTGCTTCTTCTCCCGCTGCGAGGTCTAGGTAATGCACTCCAAGTTCACGCGCCTTCGCAAATAGCGGATCATCAACGTCAGTCACGTTGCGAACACACTTCACTTGATGCCCCATATCGATGAGCCGGCGTTGCAACACGTCATAGGAAATGAATGTGAAGGCATGGCCCAAGTGCGTGGCGTCGTACGGAGTGATCCCACACGTGTACATCAATACGGTTGGGTTTGGTACAAACTCTACGATCTCTTGTTTTGCCGTGTCGTACAACTTCATCGACACGTTGCTCAGTCCAATTTCATGTTTCGACCACTTTTTGGGTCAACATCAGGAATTCCTGTGAGTCGCGGAGCAACTCGAGTTTTGTAGCGCACATTGAGTTGCAACAGCACGGCGGTGAATGCCTCGAGTGCGAGCGCATTTGACAAACGACCTGTGCTCAGCGGCCTGCAACCAGGAATTTGAGCAACGAGATCGCTCACAATTTCAATCGCCTCGGGAAAATCCGAACAGATCAACACATCGGAATCAACATGATGGTTCAAGTTGCCAAGTTCTTTTGCTGGCAAGTGTTGCATGGCAGCCACCACGCGACTTTCGGGAATTTCAGCTTGCACGTGTGCGGCGATACTGCCGCGCGGCGGAACTAATGGTTGAAACTCTTTACCAACTTTCACCAACGCGTTCGCCATGGTGACCACAACTTTGCCGCGCAAAGCTTCGGCATATTCGCCAACAATGGTGGCAGTGGAATCCCAAGGCGTTGCAACCACAATTAAGTCACAATTGGCAGCGTCTTCGTTCGTTCCAGTTTCAATTTTCAGCTTGTGGTCAGGCCACTGTGCGATGAGTTCGGCGGCCTTTTCTTCCGAGCGTTCTTTTGATCGCGATCCAATAAGTACCTGGTGACCAGCAACGCTCATCCGCAGGGCCAATCCGCTTCCCGCCGGGCCGGTGCCGCCAATAATTCCAATCCGCATAGGTGAAGCCTTACACAAACCACACTCGGGAACTACGGTCATAGGCATGGGAATTTTGGATGGGAAAAACATTGTCGTTACTGGCGTGCTGACCGACGCATCACTCGCCTATGGGGTGGCAAAGCTTGCTCTTGAGCAAGGTGCCCAGGTGATGCTTACTGGAGCAGGACGCGGACTTTCCATTACTGAGCGAACCGCACGCAAACTGAGCGCAGACATCAAAGTGGTGGAGTTTGACGTGACGGTTGACGAGCACATCACGTCTGCTCGTGAAGCGGCCAAAGCACAACTTGGACGTGTCGACGGCGTGTTGCATGCCATTGGTTTTGCACCAGCCGTATGCCTCGGCGATGACTTCATGGCAGCCCAGTGGTCGGATGTTTCAGTAGCTATGCAAATTTCTGCATATTCACTGAAAACGCTGGCCGACGCATTTGTGCCATTGATGACAAGCGGTGGGACCATTGTCGGTCTGGATTTTGACAACACCGTTGCTTGGCCTGCATACAACTGGATGGGCGTTGCAAAAGCTGCTCTTGAATCAACAAACCGATACTTGGCAAAGGAACTCGGCAGTAAACAAATTCGTTGCAACCTTGTTGCCGCTGGCCCCATCCGCACCATGGCTGCAAAATCAATTCCTGGTTTTCAAAAATTTGAAGATGTATGGGATGACCGCGCTCCTCTTGGTTGGGATGTCAATGACTCAAGCGGCGTTGCCCGCACATGCGTAGCCATGCTTTCCGACTGGTTTCCCTGCACCACCGCAGAAATTGTTCATGTAGATGGTGGCTTCCACGCAATGGGCGTGTAGACCAATAATGCTTGCGTAAACCCCTTACTTCTCTCGCGATTTGTTTCGCTTCGATTGCCTCGTGCGTGGCAACTTCTTCACACGTTGACGCTGCCTCGAACGATCCCTTGCTTGCGCAACAGTGGGGAATTTTTGCCACCGGCGCAGACCGAGTCTGGTCAATTACAACCGGCAAGGGTGTAACTGTCGCGGTTGTCGACAGTGGCAGCGGGCCACACCCAGACCTAACAGACAACCTCTTGCCAGGTCGTTCGTTCTTTGGTTCAGTTGAAGCACCGGACGGCAATGACATTGATACGAGCGATCATGGTTCACATGTTGCAGGAATCATCGCGGCTGCTGCCAACAATGGCATTGGTGGTTCTGGTGTTGCACCAAATGCAAAAATTCTGCCGATCAAGGTGTTGGACCAAGCTGGTCAAGGGGACGCACGCGATGTCGCTGCCGGTGTTCGTTTTGCAGCAGACAATGGTGCAAAAGTCATTAACTTGTCGCTTGGTGGAGCAACCGAAAGTTCAAGTTTGACTCAAGCCATTCAATACGCCAACGACAAGGGCGCACTCGTGATTGCTGCAGCAGGAAATGGTGGAGCAACCGATAAACCAAAATGGCCTGCATCGCTTGACCTCACCATTGCAGTGACCGCTATCGACTCTGCAAACAATGTGACATCATTCGATCAACGTGGGGACTACATCGATATCGCCGCTCCCGGAGCAAACATTCTCTCCACCGCAAAGGGCGACTACGTTGCGCTCAGTGGCACCAGCATGGCTGCAGGGTTTGTTGCCGGCGCTGCGGCTTTGCTCTTTGCTGCCGAACCACGAGTTTCAAATGCCCAGGTGCGTGACATCTTGTTGCGCACAGCAACCGACATCGGCGACCCAGGGCGCGACCAAACATTTGGTGTTGGATTGATCAACTTGGTTGCAGCCTTGGCTGAACTTCAACGCTTGTTCCCGCCTGTTGACGCCCCCCAAATTGCAGCAGTTGGCCATGTTGGTGAAACTCTCGTTGCAAGTCTTGAAAACATCTCCGAAGTGAGCAGCGTGAAATGGTTCCGCTGTAATTCAACTGGTCCTGCCTCAACCGAGGTTCCTGCAGACTGCACGGCAATTGCTAAAGCAACCAAGCGTTCGTACATCACTACGCAAGCCGATGCGCGTCGAACGATTCGTGTTGGCATTACCTACACGCGTGCAAACACCAAGCAGTTTGCAATCTCAGCCACGGTCGGCCCTTTCTTCTCTATCTGGCAGACAGCAAGTGAAGTTAAGTCAGCGAGTAGCACTTCTCTTGCAAAGCTTTTCAACTCATCTTCTTCGGGTAGTCGAACCTTCAAAGTTCTCAGTGGTGCGTGTCGCGTATCAGGAACCAGATTGATCACACCTCCAGTACCTTCGATATGTCGCGTTCGCATGAGCGTCGCAGCACGTGCTCCATTTCCAAAACTCACCATTGTTGGTGACGTCTCCGTTTTATAACTACGAAAAAAGGCGAACACATGCCCAATCGGTTGGCCGATCAAACAAGTCCTTATCTTCGTCAGCACGCCGACAACCCGGTCGATTGGTATCCATGGGGCGAAGAGGCCTTTGCTCAAGCACGTGAACGCAATGTTCCGATTCTTCTTTCAGTGGGGTATTCCGCCTGCCACTGGTGCCACGTGATGGCACATGAGTGTTTTGAAGATACCGAGACTGCCAACGTCATGAACGAGATGTTCGTCAACATCAAGGTCGATCGAGAAGAACGACCAGATGTTGATGCCATCTATATGGATGCTGTGCAAGCAATGACTGGACGCGGTGGATGGCCAATGACCGTGTTTCTTGCTCCAGATGGCAAACCATTCTTTGGCGGCACCTATTTCCCGAAACCT
>Ga0082207_1000515_pt1 | contig 21896 bp, 13 predicted proteins | sample LakMenEpi10Aug09_FD_71540 | JGI IMG/M metagenome (GOLD analysis project Ga0082207, IMG submission 71540)
TCTAAGTCCCAAACCCTGGCACCCCGTCCTTTATTGAAGGGAATGATCGTATCCTTACCGGAATAACGAAAATTGTAATGAACACCTCCGGGGAGATATTGTTTCACCTGTTTGATGAATTGTTGGCATTGAGTGAAGTTCAGCTTAGACATGATTTGACCTCTGTGATAAATAAAAAAAAGGCTCTTCGGTTTGTGTTATGCAATGGACGGGGGTTATAAGGGATGGAACCCTTATATAGAAAGGCATTTAGCGATTTTTGTCAATTGTTTTTTATCTAGAGCGAACTAATCAATTAAGTCTCTTGCCAGATAAGGATTTAGTCGATTTATGCCCCCCTATCGAACCATAACAAGTAACGAAGAGCCAAAAAAAAGAAACTTAGCGGTTAGGGTAATAGGTTGACAACTCCTGGCTGAGAGCGATGCCGAGGGTTTCGAGCATGCGTAACCTCGAACAATAGGCGGCCCCCCTTAGCAAATGCCCGGTAACATCGACGATATGTCGGTTTTCCGGTTTTTCTAAATAGGAGCCTTTTGTCCATTCGTTAAACGCTCCCATTGCCGGGCCGCACCAAACCTGATAATCCATCTGGCGCTCGCTTAATCCGGCCTTAGCCCAAGAAGAGGATTTACCTAAATACCAACGAAAGATGAGCGCCATTTTATATTTAGGATTCTTCTCGGCTTTTTCTAACTGACTTGGATTTCTACGGCTAAAAAACTCCACCGTGTCTTTCCACACCAGAGTCAAATCTCTTTGAAAAATTTGTTGCTCTAGTTGTTGCCTTTCTGATGGGGAAATTTCTTCGATCGAATTATATTTGCGGTAAATTTCGTACAGTTTCTGTCCCCGCAAAGGATAAAAAGTTCCCCGTTTGAGAACTTGTACCTTAACCCCGATTTCAAACATATCAGGTGCGGGAGCCATCATCACGTCTGCCATGTCGATTTGAGCCAGCAACTGTTTCACTTGGAAAGAAGTTCCCGATTCGACACAGGCTTGGTTAACCGAGCCTGTCACCACATAATCTGCTCCCATAGCTAGAGCGGCAGCGATCGAATTCGGTGTTCCCAATCCTCCCGCCGCGCCGACTCGTACCGGTTTACCATAGCCCCATTCTCTCTGTAGGCGGTTGCGGATTTCTTGGATGAAAGGCAGTAAACACACTAACGGACGATTATCGGTGTGTCCCGCCGAATCAGCTTCTACTGTAATATCGGTGGCGATGGGTACATGACGGGCTAAATAGGCTTGTTCGGCAGTGATGGCGTTTTGGGCTACTAATTGATTTAAGACGCTCTCAGGAGCTGGTTCTAAATAAGGTTCGGCTACTTCCCGCCTGGATATCTTTAAAATCAAATGATTTTGCTCGATAATCTCCCCGTTATCACGGCGGGATAAACCACTAGCCCGATAGTGAACCAAGTTAGGAGACAAACCCATAAAGGCAGAGGCTTCAATGCTTCTAATCCCGTATTTTAGATACAGGTCTAAGCAATTCTTTTCTAATTGTGGATCTGAGGGACTGTGAATTAAGTTAAAGGCGTAGGGCCCGGCATTCCCCAAAGCTGATTGTATTTTCTCAATAGCCGCCTCTACCTCTGTCAGGGGAAGACCACCGGCACCGAAACTTCCTAAGTAGCCTTGTTTTCCTAAAGCGATGAGCATATCTGCTGAAGCAATTCCGGTGGCCATCGCACCTGCATAATAAGCAAAGTTAGTTTGATGAGCTTTTTTGAATTGCTCATCCCCCAACCATTCTGTTTTCACCGGCGGCAGGAATCCTAAACAATCATATCCGTTAGTTGAATATTCTCCATCTCTTGCTAGGGCAATTCCCTGATCTGTCTGCACTAAATAATATTGATTTTCTAACTGAAGAAGATGATGGTAAATTGCTTTTGTTTCGGTGACAAGTAAGTTTTTTGACCCTTGCCACTTCAGAGAATTAGTAGCAATATTCCTCTTTTTTAACAATCCATTGTTATATTGAGTCAACAACATAGTTTTTAACTTTTTCCTCTTAAAAATAAGATTGTAGGGTGCCGCGTCTTCTAATGTCCAAAGTGGCGCAATGGAAAGCACCACCAAAGGGATTAAAATGTAAAAAATCACAAGGGATCGGTTTAAATCCCCAATCTTTTAAAGCTTTAATAGTTGGTTCCTGTGTCCTTTCACAAATAACCCTTTCTTCATCGAGCATCAAAACATTCATGCTGAGCCACATACTACATAAAGCAGCCGTCTCATTAAAAAATCCTCGATTAGTAATCACGGGTTCAGGCGCAATTAAAATATCCCATGATTTGAGAATGGATGGTAATTTATTCACATCAATGTATTTGGGGTTAATCATCAATTTTCCTGGTGCTAGTGGTACAAATGTGGTATCAATGTGCATCGGTTGGCGTGAAAGGGTTTCGATTCTATGAATACGAAACTCATCCCCTAAATGATTCTGTAACCATTGAATCCCCGCTTCATTAGTGACATTACTCCTCGTTACGAATAAATCTTTTCCACAGCGCACGAAATCTGCTGCATCAAAAACAATCTCCGATTCATTAATGACATACCGCATCTCTTCTCCCTGTTTTGGAACGGTATAATTACGATCATAAAGTTCATCTAAAAGCGGTGGTTTGGGGGCCGATGTCCATTTTGCTCCCCGTTGAAGATATTCTTTAAACAATGAGTAATAAGCGTGGGTTTCAAAGTAACGGCTACGCCAGGACATGGGGGCTTCGATAATTTCATGACCGATTACTAGAAAACAATCTCTGGGACAAGCGGTAGTCATACCTTTTGATGACCAGTTGGGAGTAGCATATTTTTTGCTGTGGTCGATCGGTTCGGGTCTTCTAACTTTAACTCCTTCTGATTCAAGAATATGGACGAATTCATCTAATTCTTTTTGGGCTGGTTCTATTCCCCATCTGTAGGAAACTTTACTACCACCAACCCAAAAAAGCAGATTGTAAAGTTTTTGGGGGATACCCCCCAGTAAAACAATATGCTGGGGCGGGTGGATGGATTTTTCTATCCGACCGACAATAACTTCTTCTAATAGATCCCATTCGTTGTAAGAATTGACTACAGATTGATCGCTTTGAGTTGGCAAGGTATTCGTGTCTTGAGTGATCATAATTTTCTGGATATTTTAGTTAATAATTTTTTCTAATTTGACGGCTAAATTATCGCAAATCCCGATAATTGTCTCCTTGAGTATAATTTCAGCAACCGTGATAATAAACGGGTCATCTTTATCGTTAATTTCTTTGACGGTGATGCGAAATTGAACTCGATGATGATATGGCTTGACTTCTCCTCTAAATTTGGCTTTGCTTTTATGAGATTGACTCAGCCAAGTAGGTATAAACTCTGAAAATTTAGTATGAAGACCTAAGTAGTACATATAAAACAAAGCTACCTGATTACAGCCTTCTACTAACATCGTTCCGGGCATGACCGGATCGTTTTTGAAGTGGGCTTGAAAAACCCAATGATCGGGGTCAATATCAACCTCGCCTAAGATTTGCCCCAACTTCCAGAAACCACCTTCTCTATCTAGATGTAAAATCCGATCGAGCATCAATAAGCTATGACTACTTAAAAATTGGTCTTTAAAAGTTGATAGGGCGTAATCGGCTCCGAAACATTTAGCAAAGTTACCTGCCTGTAAAGCTTCAATATCAGCTTTATTAAAAGCTGTTCGCTCACAGTTTAAAATAGGTTTAAAAGGCTTAATCTTAATAATTTCCTTAGGAGAAACTTTAAATTCAGCTAAACCTTTATGCTTCTGTAAATCCGCCTCTGAAAAATAACCAGAATTAGCTGTTGTTTTCAAGAGTTGTTTTTCATTATAATAACAATTATATGTATATTGCAAGAGCAAATTTTTATGAGTTTTGATAAATTTATTGATGAATATTTCGCCCCTGATCGTTACTCCCGCCCCAGGTAATTCTCCTAAAAACTCCACTTCACTATCTAAAGCTCTATAGCGAAGCTGACCTTTAAACATTAAATCGCAACCTATATAAGCGAGTGCCAGTAGCAGGGCGTGAGGAGCTTCAAAAGGTATAATCCCGCTGATAATTCCGTGAGCGGCAAAAAATGAATCTTTAGGTATGTCATATTCCCACTCTATATAACAGGGTTGTAATTCCCCCCTTACCGCCGTCATTTTAGTCACTCGACTAACAAACATGAAAGGGGGCAAAGGTGTCCTAGTGCGGATAGGATAAGTATCCATTTCCTGGTAATAATTACCCAGAATATTAGATACATTTCCTGTTACTAATGTCAGAATTTCTTGTGAGTTCCAAACAAGGGGGTAAGTGAGGCTTTTTGAAGAATTATCTTCATGATTTTTCTTTTTGCCCCCTAATTCATCAATTGTTTGATCATCTCCAAAAGATGGAAGATCATGATTAAGGGATTGATAAAAGCTAGATTGAATTTGCAGGAAAATATTCTCTAACTCAGCATTAACAGCAAGTTGGTTTTCAAAGATAGCTTGTTCGCTGGTTAAAAGAGGTAAATAATTTCTACCCTGTCTAGTCTTGATTGAAGATAAATTATTTTCATGAATTTTTTCTTCGTTATACCATATAAATTTTTGTAAATTTTCATCGTTTAGCAACACATCTGTCATGTTTAAAGACCCACTATATAAAGTTTTTATTAATCTTCTCTCGTTAAAATCTGCCGATCGCTCGGATAATTTATCGAGGGGAACTGGTGGATTTCCTTCTCGTAAAATCAAATGAGAATAGGTTCCATCGTGACTCATACCGTGAAGGGCCGCAAAACGTTTTTCGGCTTCATCTTTTAACTGCCAAGTCCGTTCTAACCCTGGTTGAACGTCAGGTAAACGGCGATGGTGTAGGTAAAGGGATATTTTAATTAAACTCGCCAGACCGGACAAAACTAAGGTTTCACCGATACTACTTCTGACAGAACCGATCGAGCCAGACTCCAAACCATATAATTGTCCTAGAGACGTAACCTGCTCATCTACGGTCGGGTTACTAACCTCAAGGTAGCCCACCGCTTGAGAACTAATCCCTGCCTGTGCTAGTGCTTTTTCGGCAACTTCGCAAGTCAGCACCGGTGAGATAGTTCGATCGTTAGTTTGAACGATCGATAAACCCTCGATAGTAGCGTAGATTTTCCGACCTGAACCCTCGGCTTCATTCGTTTTCATGAGGACGATGGCGGCCGCCCCCTCACCAAAAAAGGTGGTTGGAGGAATATCTCCATTCATCTCTCGCCATTGGACTTGTTCCCAGCCCGCCGATTGATCGATAGCACCGATAACCACCGCCTTGACTTTGCCCCAAGCGAGTAAAAATTTAGCAACTTCCAGCGCTTTTGGAAAAGAACTTTCCCCGGCCGAGAGGGTAAAAGCCGGCCCTGTAAAATCCCATAAAGAAGCGATGCGACTGGCGGCGAGATTACCGATGCCTCCGGTGATGCCCTCAAGAGAGAAACTCGGTGAAATACAATCTTTGAGAAGAGATTCTAAGCTCTGAATTTGCTCCTCTGTTAAGGTGATATTAAATTGGCTGAGAGTTTCTCGAAGATATAAGGGCAGATTCAGGCGGGTGATGCTTCGATGAGCCGCTAAATTCATTTCCACGGCAATAATCACCGCCGTATCGCTCAGATGGGGGTCTCCTTTTTGAAAACCTGCGTCTTGTAGAGCTAGGTCGGCAATTTTTAACATAAAAAGATGATCGAACAATAAAGAACTAACTTGATTAGGGGGTATCTTATAGCGCAAACAGTCTAAATCGAACTTTTCTAGATATACTCCAGGGTTGGGTAATCGAGTTAAAGTCTTCTCTACTCCCAGCCAGCGTTGAGGGGGTAAGGGTTGCTGAAGATTTGCCTGGCTGTAAAGGGCATGACTGAAAGCCTCCAATCCTTCCACCGTACCGATATGAAGATTCATGCCGATGATGGCTAAGGAATCTGTGGGCAGAGGTGTAAAATTGGAAGTAGCGGGGGTAGAAGTGGGCGAGTGTTCTCTTAAAATTAAGTGGGCGTTAGTACCACCGAAACCAAAAGCATTGATACCGATTCTCTTGGGTTGATGGTTTTTCTTCCAGGGTGTAGGGGACTGTACGATGTTTTCTGAAGAAATAACCCCGTTTTCAGAGGTGATAGCTTGGTCGATACCGATGGTAGGGGGGATGATTCCTTGTTTGATCGCCCAGATACTCTTGATTAAACTCACCATCCCCGAAGCAGTCAATAAATGACCCAGATGAGCTTTATTGGCACCGATTTGACTAACGCTTTGTTTAGCTTGGAAGAATTTTTCTAGGGTATTCAGTTCTGTGCGATCGCCCAAAGGGGTTCCCGTGGCGTGACATTCGATATAGTCAGCTAAAGGAGAATCTCCGTAGGCTCTTTCTAGTGCCAGATATTGACCTTTCTGAGAAGGGCTGAGGATATGTTTTCCCGCACCATCGTTAGCGAGACCGACGCTTTCAATGACCGCATATATACGATCGCCATCTCTTTCCGCATCGCACAACCTTTTTAACGCGAATATTCCCGCACCTTCCCCAAATTTCAAACCCTCTGAAGATTGGTCGAGGGGGGTACTTCTGCCTTGACTTGGAAAGGCGTGTAAGACGTTGAAGCCATGCAAAACTTGAAGTCTTTCGGGACAACACACCGCCCCGGCTAACATCATTTTCGCCTGCCCCGTATTCAGATAATAAGAAGCTAATTCCATCACATAGAGAGAAGAAGCACAGGCGGCATCGATGGCGTAGCGTATCTTCCCCAATCTCAAGCCGCGACAGACGATATGAACGGGGCTACTGGAAGCTAGGGCGTTCTCAGGGGCGATAGTTAAAGATTCGGTCAGGGATTTAAAAGTGAATTCGGGCAAATCCAGTAGTTTTCTGAGATAGAAACTTAATGACTGTAAGTGGATATCCGAGAAGATCAGGCTAGAGTATTCCGTAGGAATACAGAGATTACCTAAAATTAATCCGGTTTGAGACAAAATAGCCTCCTCGTCCTCGTAACCGCTATCTTTTAAAGCTTCTTTAGCCCCATAAAGACAGAGGTGGTGGAGACGATCGAATTGTTGCAGTTCTTCCGGGGGAAGGCGGTAGCCGAGAGGATCAAAATTAAATCCTCTCAAATAGCCTTGTTTGGTGTAGCTGATTTTATCGGGTGTTCCTAAGTTTCCATCGTAATAAAATGCCGGATCGTTTCCCCTGAGTTCCTCTGCTTTTATTTCTGATGTAACATCTCGACCCTGAATGAGAATTTCCCAGAGTTCCTCCGGATTTTTTGCTTCTGGAAATAAGCACCCTATACCGATAATAGCGATCTTACTCATACTGCTTTCACCTCCTTATCCCAAAATAAAGTAGATAGTTTGTTCATGAGAGTATAAGAAACTCGACTCCATTTCATGTAAATTTGACCTTGCTGATCGTGAGCATAAATATCCACGACCACTTTAAATTGATTTCTCATCACGATTTCCGTAGAAACATAAAATTCTTGGTCAAAATTAAGAGGTTGAAACTGTTCTATTTTTTCAACACCCATCGGTAAACATCCCTGCTCCAAGTACACATAAGTCCAAATCAAAACATTATGTAACTGAACATCGGCAACATAAGGATTGAAAGAATTAACAGCAAATTGACCTTGTTCATCCCTCGCAACATCATCTAAACAACATAAAGAAGTAATTTTTCCCTCATTAATTCTTAAAACTTGGCGAACTCCTTGAAAAGTCTTCCCATGAAATAAACAAGCCCGATCACCGTATAATTTCTCTACCCGCTTGTCTAAGCTAACTTGTAGCTCAAGATTATTATATAAAGGTAAATTTTCCCAGTGATTAGATAAAAATATCTTGCCTTTATAGCGTGGGAAAGCTATAGGTTTATCTTGATTTAAGGTATTAATTTGTAGTTCATATCCTAAATAATCATCTCGTTTATCAATAGGTTTAACAGAAGATACACAACTACATTGGAATGATTTCGCCAAGCGAATTCCTTTTAAAACCTGAAAATCTTCAATAACTCTGGCTTGATAGTTAGGCAGTTGATTTTCACAGTTTTTAACCATCCAGTTAATAGCACAAGTAAGCGGTAAAACCAATTCATCACCAACTTTATGATCGTTTAAAAAAGGATTATAGACAGCTTGTAAATCTCGTAAGTAGCTACTTTCCTCTTGCCGCCTTGTATAGTAATTATCGGGAAGACTCAAAGACCCACTGATCAGAATTTGTTGGCTCCGATGAGTTTGCCCTATTTCCAACTCTTCCCGCAACAATCTCGTTCCAGTCGCTACCGAAATTAGTTCAATACCCTGTGCTTGATAATATTTCTGTAAAACCGAATTCATCATGCCCTTTTCCCAAGGTCCCCAATTGATAGATGTAACTTGTAATCCTGGGTAAAGAGATTGACAGGAGTAAGCAAATTTATTGAGAATTTCATTGGCCAAAGCATAATCCGTTTGTCCCGCATTGCCGAAATAGGCAGATACAGAAGAAAAGAGGATTAAATATTTTAACCTGGCTACATCAAGCACCGACAGTAAATTCTGCAAACCGATAATTTTCGGCGTAACAACTCGTTGCCAATCGGCTAAAGTCTTTTTCTCCAAACGTTTATCGGCTAGATTGCCCGCCCCGTGAATAACTCCGGTGATGTGGCCCCTGCTTTGAATAATAGGGGATAGGATTCCTTGTAAAGACGCTTTATCGGTAATATCAACACACTGATAAACCGCCTCTCCCCCTGCTCCTTTCACTTCTTCTAGAGTGTGCCGAATTTCTCTTTGAGAAGACAGAGAAGATAACATTTTATTAATTTCCACGGGGGTTAAATTTTCCCCTTTTCGCTTCAAATCTTTAATGAGGTTCTGTCTTAGTGCGTCTGGTTCTGTACAACCCTCTGCCCACAGAGGTTCAGAAGCCGAGAGAAGGGTTCTTCCCAATAAAATAAACTTACATCCATAGGCCTTGGCTAATTCGATAACACAGTCGGCAGTAATTCCCCTGCCACCACCGCTGACGAGAAACACGCTTTTTGCATCGGGTTTCTCTAGAGGAGAGAGACTCGTTTCTGTCGTTTCCAAGCCCAGAGTGAGGCGTTGTTTTCGGATTCTGCCTACCTCGATCGAACTCTTGTCGGGGTCGGCTATTTCTTCGAGGACGATGCTAACGGCATCATCCATATCGAGTCCAGGGTCGAGATCGAGAAAACGACAATGAGTGTTGATCGATTCTCTCTGGAATGATTTAACCAGTCCCGATAAACCACTACCCATAACAGAATAAGCCTGCTGTCTCGATGTGGCTAATTGACCGTCAACCTGAGTAACGACAACAAAATAACCTTGATTGAGGGAAGTTTTCAGGTGTTTTGCCAAGAAATAGACGACCTGTACCAGTTCCATCTCCGCGGCGGGGAAAAAGTCATCCATGGAAACAGCAACTTGGGGTAACGGGTGAGCATGAATCAACCCGGCAATTGTTCCAAATTGGCTTTCTATATTTTTTAGAGTACGCTCTAAATGGTCTTCTGCTGTCGTGTTTAAAGTCATCATATCGATTTCTTTTCCTCCCGTAATTGAAGCTAGAGAAAATAGACCGGGAAACTGTAGAACCACACTTTTCTGTCCTTGTTTTTCTAGCCTGGTAGCTAAAGCTCTTCCCAATCCACTACCGCATTCCGTAATCAGCCAAATATGACCTGGGGGTATTTTTAAACTCCCCAAGTCTGGTGGACTCAGGAATTTTTTTTTACCTCTTGTCTGGCGATGCCACTAATGGCATCCGCGCTGGCAATCAGATTTTTGATATAGTCACTGACTTGGGCGAGGGTTCTTAAATTGCCCCAGGTTTCGTCTAGAGTGTCCGCATCAAGTTCTATTTGAGGATACAGGTCTCGCATCGCCCCGATAATCTCTACTTGCTTGATCGAATCGATTCCCATATCAGCCTCTAACTCCATGTTCACGTCGAGCATATCGACCGGATAACCGGTTTTTTCGCTGACTATCTTCAACAGGGTGTTCGTGATCGCTTCTGCTTCCGCGTCAGTGACTACTTGAATCGTCACTGGCTCAACTATGGGGGTAATTCCAGAGGTTACACGATCAGTGGTGAGTGTTGCCACAAAACTCACTGACTCTGACTGAGATGGAACGGAATTAGTAATAGTTACTTGAAGACTATCCGCTGCTTTTTCACCATTTTCTGGAGTGGTTTCAGTCGGTTTTTTAGCGGCTGGAGATTTACTGCTAGAAGGGGTGATTACTAACAATTCCAAAGCTTTAACAGGTGCGGGGGCGATAGTCGGCTCAGGAGTGAGAGAGGGGGATTCGTTGATGTTTTCCTTAGCAACCTCTAATTCTTGATTTGGCTTCCCGTCTATTTCCGACCCAGATGCCGGGATGGTAGTCGTGCTATTTATCTCCTGTAAGGATGGGAAACTCGGCGTGGTGGGTACTGGAATAGTTGCTCCTTGTAATAAGGCGAGTTGACTCTGGAGATAATATTTATGATTATCATTAACGTACTGTAAATTGGTTTGGAGAAGTTGTAACATCCTATCGAAGTTTTGCATCCCTTGATGTAACACTTCTGTGTCTTTGTATTTTTCTGATAGGGTGTTTTGATGTTCGATTATCTTAGAAAGCAAGTCTAGATATTGATTTTGAGTTTGATAAAACTGTTGGTGAACGGCACTGAGAAAGTTTTGTGATTCAACACGATCGTTCAAGATGTTCATATTTTCTAAAGGTCTATCTAAAGTTGTGGTGTTGTTCATGGTCGTTATTGATTGTGAGCCTTTGTTTTGCATGGTTTTGTCTTGATAATTGGCGAAAGTTTCCGTTTTAGTAGAATTACCAACAGGAACGGGAGAGAAGAAAACTTCTTTCGTATCGGTTGTTAATAGCTCTTTTTCTGGCTCGTTATATTGACCGGAAAAGTCCTCTTGACCGGAAACTAACTGGGGTTGGTGAGCCAAATCTAAGGAAGAAAAAGAAGCCTCTCGGTGGGACTTGAGAAAAGAATCCCAAACGAGAGTATCTTTTTCTACCAAGTTTTTTTGTCTCAGTTCTTTTGTGTCTGGATTGAGATAGAATCCACCATTGAGCTTGATGGACAGGGATGGTTTTGCTTTGCGAGCCTTCACCTGGTGCGGCAGTTGATAGGGATCGAATTTTTCCATTGCCATTCCCGCCACCATGAGCTGAACGATAGCCCGGCGCAGTTCATATTCCTGAGTTTTGGAAGATTGGAAATCTAGAGCGACAGCGATATGTTCTTTATTTTTAAGAATGTCCTTAACGAAGTTCGTTAAGATATTCTTGGGACCTATCTCTACAAAAATTCTGCCTCCTTGACTATATATAGCTTCTACCGATTGCCGGAAAGCAACCGGACTTCTAAGATGATCGGCTAAAATCTTTTTGATCGCCTCTGGCTGATGCGGATAGGGTCGGGCGGTAACGTTAGAATAAATCGCTACCGAGGGTTGACCGAACTCGATCTGGAATATTTTCCCCGCTAAAGGTTGCGCTGCATAGTCAACGAATCGGGTGTGAAAGGCGTTCGCCACCGGTAATATGGTGGCTTTGAAACCCGCTTGACTAAGCTCTTTCTGTAGGCTGATAATCGATGCTTCCGACCCGCCCAAAACCGTTTGATTGCTGGAATTATAATTGGTGATGCTCACGTCGGGGAACGAAGCCAACCACTTTTGTACCCCTTTTTCATCGGCGTTGACGGCTAACATTCTTCCCTCGGCACCGGCACCCTGAGAAGATAGTTGCATTGCTTGCCCTCGCTCAATGGCTAATTCCAGGAAAGCTCGATCGTTCAACACCCCCCCAGCCCATAAAGCGGTAAATTCCCCGAAACTGTGACCGAGGATAAAATCTGGCTGAAATCCCGCTTTTTGTAGTATTCTATAAACTCCCGCACTTATAGCACCGATTGCAGGTTGGGCATTTTCAGTTTTTGTTAATTGTTTTTGCAATAGATCTAATCCTTCCTGGTCAAAAACTGTGGGAGGATAGATAACCTGGGAAAGAAGCGGACGATTTCTTTGCTTGAACAGGTGATCGCATTCGCCTATGACTTCTCGCATATCGGGGTAGTTATTCGCCCAATCTTTTCCCATATTGAGATACTGCGATCCCTGTCCTGGAAAAAGTGCCACAACTTTACCGCTCGGATCTAATCCACCGTCGCGATAATAAATACCTTTAGGATGTTGCCCCGCTTCAGGAATATCCCCGGAGAGCAGGGTAACGGCTATATTGAGATATTCGACGGCTTGTTCTACGGATTCGCTGACGAAACCGAGTCGGGCAGCTTGACGGGGAATCGGTTGATGACGATGATCGTTGCAATATTGACGATAGTGATTTTCGCCCTCATCACCGCTGAATTTCTTCGCTAATACCTCACAGGTTTGGCTCAAAATCTTGAGGTTATCCGCCCGAACGATAAATATTTCTGGTAGCTGATGGATACGATACGCCGATTGATGTTCCCTCGCGTATTCTTCTACTATCAGATGGTAGTTTGTGCCACCGAAGCCAAAAGCACTGACCCCAGCCCGTCTTTTTGAGCCATCCGCCGGTTGAATCCAAGGTCTTGCTTCGTTATTGATATAAAAGCAACTATTATCTAGAGATAGTTGTGGGTGCGGTTTCGTGACGTTGATCGTCGGCGGCAATATTTTATGATATAGACCTAATGCCACTTTGATCAAAGAGGCAGCCCCGGCAGCTATTCTCGTATGTCCGATCTGAGATTTAATACTGCCTATGGCTACGGAAGAATTGGGTACTTTCTCGGCTTGATACACGGCGGAGATGCTTTTTATTTCGCAAAGATCACCGGCGATCGTCCCTGTGCCGTGAGCTTCTATTAATTGAATCTCTTTGGGGTTTACTTGTGCCCGTTCGTAGGCGCGGTTAAGAGCTTTGATCTGCCCTTCAAATCTCGGCGCATAGATACTTTTAGCGCGTCCATCGCTGGAGGAACCGATGCCCCGAATCACTCCATAGATTTTATCGCCTTGGGCTTCCGCATCTGCCAATCTTTTCAATACCAGCATCCCGATCCCGTCTCCCAATACTATGCCGTCCGATGTGGCATCAAAAGGACGGGAAAATCCTTCTTGAGAGAGTGCGGGGGTTTTGCTGAAACACATATAGGCGAGGATCGAGTTATCTACGTTCACCCCACCTGTTAATACCGCGTCACAACTGCCATCGGCTAATTCAGCCATTGCCATTTTAATCGCCGCTAAACTGCTGGCACAAGCTGCGTCAAGGGTGCAGTTCGTACCCCCTAGATCGAAATAGCTAGATATTCGACCGGAGACGACATTCCCGAGAAGCCCCGGAAAACTGCTTTCCCGCCACCCCGCGTATAAGCTCGTCAATTTTTTCAGGGTTACTTCTACGAGTTCATCTGGATACCCCAGATTGCGAAGAACTTTTTCCCATTGGGGAATATTTGTTCTCGTGGCCAGGGTAAAAGCGATATTTCCGCACCCACCAACCCCTAAAATTACTCCGGTTCGCTCTCGATTCAGGGATTGATGAGAATCTTGGCGGCTATAATTAGCATCCGCTAAAGCTTCTTTGGCTAGAACTAGAGAGAATAATTGAATGGTGCTGATCGATTCCAAATGGATCGGAGGTATGCCGTATTCGATGGGATCGAATTCTATTTCGGGGATGAATCCTCCTATTTTGCCGTAGGTTTTATCGATCGCTGTCGTATCGGCAGAATAATATTCATCTAGTCGCCAATATCCGTCAAATTCTTCAAGGTTTTTATCGACTATTTCTCTTATACAGTTTTTTCGAGATAGGATATTTTCCCAGAATTCTCCCAGAGTTCTCGCTTCGGGAAATAGGCTACTCATCCCCACGATCGCTATATCTATATCTGGAATTTTTCTCGTATTTACCATGATTTTTTCACTTTTGTATCATTATCATATAAAGGGAGATATCAAGAAACTATCTTCATATTATCAGTAGATGGACAAGTTGAAAAGAAGTAGTAGGTCATCACCAGCCAGCAATTCTCATTTTAAAAAACCCCAGGGTAATCGCATGTTGATAGAGTTCTCAAATTCCGAGGAGTTAGGTCTAAAATTCGATGGGCAACTCAGGCTTTGACCTGCACAAGGCGACCGAATCTCTGGTTTTGCCAGTCATTATGGCCTAACAAACCCCGAACTGAGCTTATCTACTCAGTTCCTTAAATTCCCAAAACTCCTGAGCAACTACAAGATTAACATCTACCTCCCCTCTGTGTCAACGGCACTGGCGGCTAAGATTTTCACCATGAAATCATTGTTCATGCCTGCCTTATACCGTTTCATCTTTAGGCTCATTTTTGAGGGTTCTCGCTTTAACAGATTGACACTTAAACGGCGCAACAGACCTAGGTTTTCCGCTCCATAGCCTAGACGAATCCGACTGGCATCTTCATTAAAGGTAACATCGAGTACCCAATGGAGACTATTTTCGATACTCCAATGCCTGCGAATCACCTCGGCCTGTTTTTGGGCATCGGCTGCTAAACTACTGATGAAGAAGCGAATTTCTGTCGTAGTTTTATTCCATAATTGGCGGACACTGCGAACCATGACTAGGGTGGTTAGGCCAGGCCACAGACTCTGCCGATGCAGGGGCGGTAATTGAGACACTGGCACTACCCAAATTTGACGGGTTTCGAGCCGGTGATGCCCCGACTCCACCTTTTCGTGGTAGCTGTATTCAATCCCTTGCCAATCCTTGGCTATAGCTTGGTCAAACCAGCCTTCTACTTGTTGAAAGAGCTTGCCCTGATTGCCTTTGAGGGCTAAGACGTAATCTCCGTCCCCAGACTTGATTTGTTGGGCAATTTCAGTCTGGGTTCCCATGGCATCCAAGGTGACTATCGCTCCCTTGAGATTGAGCAATTGCAGCATCCGCGGCACGGCGGTAATTTCATTGGATTTACTATCGACTTTTTCTTGGGCTAAGACTAACCCATGTTCGCTACTCCAGGCACTTACTGTGTGCAAAGCTTTCAGATTTTCCTCCCGGTCATAAGAATTTCTGGCCGTTTTCCCATCTATGTGGATTAGTTCTATGTTCAATTTCTCGGTGATTTCCTCTATCACCCGCCAGGAATCCTGACTCTAATTGCTTGGGTTCTAGCATCCCTAGCACTCTGCCAAAGGTATCGTGGGAAGGTATGCCATTCGGTAGGTCTAAAAATGTTTCCAACCAAGATTGCTTGGCTTGTCCGTAGGCTTCTATGGCGACAAACCCATCGGCACCAGCTAATACCGCCAAGATAGCTATGGTAATTATCGAGACTAGGCTATGATTGCGCCCCCTGTCCGCTCTCGGGTCTTCTAGATGCTGAAAATGTTTCAAGACACTGTTTCTTAAAACCTTTGCCTCTCGCTCTTGCTTGGGGTTTAAAACTAGGAGACCAAAACCGGATGCCATGCTCAACTGCTACACCATGTAACTTTTTGCTTCCTCTCAGATTAACTTATATCAGCTCGTCCTGCTAGGCATGACATTCAGTCACCTCTGTCTGTTACGTTTTATACAAAACGACGTGCGATTACCCTGAAAAATCTTCTTGGATTTTTTCCCTAAATTTTCTCACTAAAATAACTTCTTCATTTTCAAACATCAATACACTATTATCATCTTCGACAAAGATTTTCCGAGAGTTGTTAAAAGTATCAATATTCATTCTTTTGCTCCTTAATTATTTCCTATTTAATTATAATAACATACAAATTTACTCTAGGTGTGATTCTGATTCTTGTTCCAGTGGGCTATTTTCAGGAATAAATTATAGGGTAATTTTTATTTGACGAGTTTCATTAAAATTTTTAAATCCTTGCTCTTTTAATATCTGTAATAATTGCGAGTAGTCATATTCTTGATGGGCTAATTTTTCTAAAATAGGAGAAAAGTCACATTGACCATAAACTTTAATTTTACCTTGTCTCCATCGTTTTTCTCCTAAAATTAATAGATTTAATATTTGTCTATCTCTCGGATAATAAACCCAATCTAGTTTAGCTATCTGACCACAAATATAACTTTTCGATTTTAACATTACACCATCGAGAACAAAGTCAGAAATATAGTCTTCTAATTCTTCAATTATTTGATTTTTAAATTGACCAACCAAAATAATTTCTTTATTTTCAAACATCAGTAAACTTTTATCATCTTCGATAAGGATTTTCTGAGAGTTGTTAAAAGTATCAAGATTCATTCTTTTGCTCCTTAATGACTCAAAGACAAATTACTCGTACTCAACTAAACTAGCGTAGTTATTACCCTCGGTAAACTTGCCAGCGATAGTTATCTTTCCTGAACCAACTTTAACATTACCGAAAAATAAATTACCTGACTTAGCTAAAGGAGTCCAGTTACCCGATGATTGATCAATGATAACCACATCTAAAGCATTAGGTACTTCGATTTTAAAATTTACCAATTGATTCTTCGTTAATTTGGCTATTGTGGGACTATAAAGATAGGCATTATTTTCTTCAAAAGTAGCATAGGTTTTCGGGATAGAAACACCCATAGCATTGCTGGTGATTCGATAGGATAAAGCATGATTAAAGTTATTTTTATCGGATTTATTTTTAGAGAAAACCATCAAATCATAACTTCCAGCTTGGGGAAAGGAAACTTTAATTGTTGCTTGTCCATTGACTCTTTGAATTAAGGGTAAATGGCTATTGATAGGTAAATTATTTTGCTGCAATTGAGCAGAAATCTGGGTGTGAGGAGGAACTTGTAAAATAACTTCTGTTATTCCTGAAGACTGGATATTATAACTATTGTGATTGACTAATTTTATGCCATCTCGAAAAAATTGTGATGTCACAATCGGCCAAGAATCAAATTGTTGTTTTCTATAAACTTTCGGTAATAATTGCCACTGAGTTTGTTCGGGGAAATGACTATAAATTAATTGTGCGGGTGGAGTAGCAAAATAATGAGGATTAAATTGCCGTTGAAATTGATTGTTATTGACTACTCCCGCACCCCAAGTTGCATCAATTAGATACCAAGCATTATTAATTCTGACAGTATTCCAAGCATGGTTAGCATCACTAGCATTGCCCACTAGATAGCCGAATCCTTTAGCATAACCGATAACAACTGCTGATTTTAATCCCATTTTTTCTGCTAAAGCTTGATAAAGATTGGCATACCCTGAACAGACAGCAAAACGATTTTTGAGAACCACATAAGGACTCGCATCACCGTAATTACCCCTTAAAAAACTTGCCACATCGTAGGTAATATTATGGGTAATCCAAACGTAAATAATGCGGGCTTTTTCTGCTTCTGTTTTGGCATATTTAGATAGAATTGTTGCTAATTCTGATAGAGAATTTCCTTGGTAATTGATGCTGCGAGCTAGACGATCAATATTTTGATAATTTCCCTGTCTAACTTGGTGATTATTCCCAGGAATAATTGGCTGAGAAAGTTGCAGATTATTAGTATTATAAATTAAGTTATTGGCTGGTTTAAATGATTGAAAATTCCTGAGCAGTTGAGAACTTTGGTTTTTAAATGCCATCCCAACGGACATTAAAACTAAAAAGATGAAAATCCCTGGAATTGTCCTTCCCGATTGCCGATTCTTACGGCGGCGATAATTTCTTTTATAAGCCATAGTTGCTGCTAATAAAAAGTCAAGATTACCAGTCTTAGCCTGATCTGCTCCTATTATCTCTCAAACCTAACTATTTTTTTGAGATTTTTCTGTGATCTTAATCACTGACAATTAAAATATTAATCTAGCTAAAGTAATAAGTGTGTTAGTTTTGGCTAACACACCCAAAATTAAGATTAAAGTTTTTACCCTTATCTAACCGTAAACTTTCCCATAATACTCTTGATATTCTTTGGATAACAAAGGTTGCCACCAATCCCGATGATCGAGATACCATTGAATGGTTTTTCTTAATCCCCCCTCTACCGTTTCTTGAGGTTGCCAACCTAATTCAGTGCGAATTTTACTAGCATCAATAGCATACCGGCGATCGTGTCCAGGGCGGTCCTTGACAAAAGTAATTAAATTCTGAGCAGGTTTCACGGGTAAATCGGGAGCTAATTCATTCATTAACTCACATAACATCCTGACTAAATCAATATTTTTTACTTCATTATTTCCGCCAATATTATAGGTTTCTCCAGCTTTTCCTTGATTAATAACTGTATCTAAAGCTTGACAATGATCCCGCACATATAACCAATCTCGAACATTTTGACCATCACCATAAACGGGCAAAGGTTTACCCAAAAGAATATTAATACACATCAAAGGAATTAACTTTTCGGGAAAATGATAGGAACCATAATTATTAGAGCAATTAGTAATAATTGTCGGCATTCCGTAGGTATGAAAATAAGCTCTCGCTAGATGATCACTCCCCGCTTTTGAGGCAGAATAGGGACTATTAGGAGCATAGGGAGTAGTTTCGGTAAAAGCCAGATCATCTACTCCTAAACTGCCATAAACCTCATCGGTGGAAACGTGCAGAAAACGATAGTTATCGGGTTGATGATTACTTAACCAATGTTGCCGAAAACTTTCTAATAGAGTAAAAGTTCCCACCACATTAGTTTGCACAAAAGCCCCAGGTCCAAGAATCGATCGATCCACATGGGATTCGGCGGCAAAATGGGCAACTGTATCGATATTTTCACCAGCAAATAATTCATCAACTAAAGCTCGATCGCAGATATCCCCTTGCAGAAAACGGAAATTCTTTCTATCTTTCAGTGTCGCTAAATTATTCAAATTGCCCGCGTAGGTAAGAGCATCAAGAACAATTACACGATCCTCAGGATAATTCTCGCACCAATGATGAACAAAATTCGAGCCGATAAATCCTGCTCCACCAGTAATTACTATGCTTCTAGCTTGATTTTCTGTCGTCATGGCCACCTCTAGCAAAAGTTTGCTACTTATTTTAGGCCTTTTTGCTTCACACTTCTTCATCAAAAGTGATCTGATCGGAACGATAATCCGGCGGTTCAACGTGAATTAAAATTCTCACAGGGCTAAATTGTTGGGTTAATCTTGCTTCTACCGCTTCCGTGATTGCGTGAGCAGTTTCCACATCTTGAGCGGAGACAACTAGGTGCATTTCTATAAATACCTGTCTTCCCACCACTCCCCGAGATGCGATCGCATGACAATTAAGCACCCCCGGCACCTCCATCACAATTTGATGAATCACTTCAGGAGCGATCGCCATTTCATCCACTAACAAAGGTAAATTCTCCATCAGGACTTTCCAACCACTGCTAAACACCAAAAAAGCGACGGGAAAGGACAAAATCGCATCTAACCATTGTAATTGGGGAATATTAGCCGTATTACCCACCCAAACCCCCACTAAACCCAATAAAACCGTAATTGTCACCCACACATCACTCATGGTATGACGAGCATCGGCAATCAAAATCGCACTACCGACACGCTGCCCCACCGATCTTTCATAATAAGTAACAAAAATATTCACCCCTAAAACGATAATTAATAGCCATAACTCAGGACCGGCAATCTCGATCGGTTTGCCTCCTTTGATAATACGCATGATCGCCCCTTGCAAAATTTCAAAACAGGCAATCCCCAAAAAGGCGGCGATCGCTAAAGCTCCGATCGCTTCGTATTTCAGATGTCCGTAAGGATGATCTCGATCGGGATAGGGAGAGGAAAACCGCATCGCTACCAATCCCAAGACATTATTCGCACTATCGGTGACACTATGGAGAGCATCCGCTTGCAGACTTAAAGCACCAATTCTCAAACCCACCCACGCTTTGATCGCCATAACCAAAATGTTCAGCATCAGGGTGATCCAGAGAACCTTTTGGACGGTAGCCCGATTATCTTTTAAAACAGCCACAGGATTATCAGTTTTTTAGCTATCAGTTATCAGTTATCAGTTATCAGTTATCAGGGAAATTTCAACTAAAACCCCAAAAACCCAAAAACCCAACTATTTGAGGGTTTAAAAACGGCAAAAATAAGGATTAAATTGCCTAAAGTCTGTAAATAGACCATTTAATTGATTATTATTCATTTTTAATTCTCCTGACTACTGACTACTGACTACTGACCCTAACAACAATTTTTGATTTTTACAAGAGGTCTAGTCAACAACAATTGATTATCTCCTCAAATAACAGACTCCCATCGGTCAAATTGAGCAGCGGATCGGCAGCGCGTTCGGGATGAGGCATCATTCCTAGCACATTTCTGGCTTTATTGGTAATTCCTGCAATATTATTTAACGATCCGTTAGGATTCCCTGACTCATTTGCCTCTCCTGTGGCAGTACAGTAACGAAAGAGAATTTGTCCGTTATCCTCCAGAGATTTTAACGTATCTTCTGCGGCATAATAACGCCCTTCCCCGTGGGCAATCGGCAAATTAAGCACCTGTTGCGGTTGATAACCTCGCGTCCAGACAGATTGATTATTTTCCACTTTTACCGGCACTCGATCGCAGATAAAATGTAAATCGCGATTACGAATTAACGCACCGGGTAGCAGCCCAATTTCCGTTAATACCTGAAAACCGTTACAGATGCCTAAAACTAATTTACCTTTTTCAGCTTCTTCTCGGACAGTTTTCATCGCTGGCGAAAACCGAGCGATCGCACCACAGCGCAAATAATCGCCGTAACTAAATCCCCCCGGCACCACGATCACATCCAAATCCGCTAGCTCCGTCTCTTGATGCCAAACATAGCGGGTAGGTTGCCGAAAAATCCCCTCCGTCACCGTTGCCACATCTCGATCGCAATTCGATCCAGGGAAAACAATAATCCCAAACTTCATAATTTTTAACTTGGTTAATTCATTTTGCAAAAAGCTCTCATCGAAAATTTTGGGTCTGAAACCCCGTCGTTCTACGACGGCTTTACTGTTAAATATTAACACATTTACGGAATATATGCTAAAATGCTCCCCATGGAAAAAGCCTATTCTTACCGATTTTACCCCACACCAGAACAAGAGTCGCTATTGCGGCGCACTTTGGGCTGTGTAAGATTGGTTTACAACAAAGCTCTCCACGAACGAACACAAGCTTGGTATGAAAGACAAGAAAGAGTAGCATATACTGAAACTTCTTCAATGCTAACCGATTGGAAAAAGCAAGAAGAATTAGAATTTCTAAACGAAGTTAGTTGTGTACCTTTGCAACAAGGGTTAAGACATTTACAAACAGCTTTCACTAACTTCTTTGCTGGTCGTACTAAGTATCCTAACTTTAAGAAAAAACATCAAGGAGGAAGTGCCGAATTTACCAAATCTGCTTTTAAGTTCAAAGACAAACAAATCTATTTAGCTAAATGCACAGAACCTTTACCTATTCGATGGTCAAGACAAATACCAGAAGCTTGTGAACCAAGCACAGTAACAGTCAGATTACATCCTTCTGGACGTTGGCATATCTCAATAAGATTTGATGACCCAACAATTAAACCCTTACCCCCAACCGATAAAGCCATCGGAATTGACTTAGGAATTAGTAGCCTTGTGATTACCAGCGATGGAGACAAAGTATCTAATCCCAAGCATTTTAAAAAGCATTATCAGAGACTGCGAAAGGCCCAGAAAAATCTTTCTAGAAAACAGAAAGGCTCAAAGAATCGGGAAAAAGCGAGAATCAAAGTAGCCAAAATTCACGCTCAAATCACCGATAGTAGAAAAGACCATTTACACAAGCTAACCACTCAATTAGTTCGTGAAAAACAAACGATTGTGGTTGAGAATTTAGCCGTCAAGAATCT
>Ga0082207_1000520_pt1 | contig 21858 bp, 30 predicted proteins | sample LakMenEpi10Aug09_FD_71540 | JGI IMG/M metagenome (GOLD analysis project Ga0082207, IMG submission 71540)
TGAAGCACTACAAGAACGAGCTGCCGGACTACTCGGAATACGGCCTGCCTTCGTTGTTGTACGGGATTCCGATTGTGGTCGAGGACACCGTGATGGTGACCAGCCGCCGCAATGCGTCCAGCGCCACCCGTTCGTGGGTTTGTGCCGACAACACGGTCTACCTCTTGAGCCGCCCGGGCGGATTGATGGCCAAGGCCAACAGCGGTCCTTCCTTCTCCTCGGCGATGGTGTTCCTGTACGAGGACATGACCGTCGAGACGATGAACGACCCGAAGAATCGCCGGGTTGACGGCAATGTGGTGAGCGACCAGTTCTGCGGAATCATCGCTCCCGCCTCTTGCTTCAAGTTTGAAAACGTCGCCGCCTAGTCTATAGGCAGCTACCTACACCGCAGCAACCGGGGCGGGTGGCAATCTTGCTGCCCGCCCTGTTTTTCATACATCGCACTGAGGCTGACAAATGGCATACAGTTACTCGCTGACCTGCCACCCAACGTACAAGACTGGGGCGCATGACATTTACATTGCCAGCCCGTTTAGCGGTGCGCTTCAGCCGCTAGGTGTGGCGACCGATGGTATCCGGTATCAAAACCACCCGTATTACCTTGACGTTCATGGTGACCGCCACGGCGGCCATCAAGGACCGCCCATCGAAAAGCAGTACCTCGGTGAAATCGTCATCGTGTCTTTTACGTTGAGCACGTTTACGGCAGCAACGATTGAGCTGGTGCGCAAGCGCGGGATGCTGGCCGCTAACGGCACGGTCCCGCAAACGGCCATCGGTGATTTTATGATGACCACGGCCTCCATGCGTTTGCTGCTCAAGACCGAGCTGGAGGCCGATGTCCGAAACTTTTGGTGCGCTATTCCGATTCAGGCTCACGAAGTCACTGAGGGGACCAAGTTTTCTGAGTGGTCCATGTCTTTTGAGTGCCACCGACCGCCTTGCGGTCATCCAAAAGCCTCGATTCTTGAAGATAAATTCTGGGGCGCTTACGCCTAACGCTGGACTGGATTTTTGTTACACGGGGGGAAGTAATGTTTTGGCCATTCAAAGCAAAGCCGAAAAGGCTAATTTTCAACTATCACGACGGCACCCGCGAACGCAACGACGACCCTCTTGCCATTCGCAGCCGATTGGACAATCACCCGACTTATCGGTTTGACGTTCATCCCGTGCTGGCGGAAAAGGGAGACGCGGCGGCTTTTGAAATCGTTTTGGCGGCGATTTGCGATGCCTTTAAGGTCGAGCGGTACAACCCGGACACGAAATCCGGCATGACCCAGACCGAGCTTGTTCAACTGCTTATCAAGTTCGGTGAGTATCTGGAGTCTGTAAAAAAAAACATCTTTTGGATGCCGAGTTCTGGGAGTTCTACGGGGGAGGAAGCCCCGAGCGGCTCAAGGAATCCGACTACGAACGGTACGTCGGGCTAGTCCTGAACATGAGCCGCTGCCAGTACAGGCGGGCTGACGTGTTCAGGGAAGCGGTCGCCGCTGCCGTTATGGAGTGCGTGGGAGGAGAGCCAGCGCCGTTGCCCTTTTTTGAATCAAGGCATTACTCGCCGGAGGAAGCTGCCTTTATGCACAAAAAGGCAAAGAGTCATTACGAAACCTCGAAATCCAAGGCGATGTAGTCATGTTGAACTGGATAATCTCTGGAGCTGCCGGATTAGCCCGGGCAGCCACCAGTATTTCAACAAAGACTTTCCGCAGTGGCGGGCGAGCGGCGGTTCAGCTTGGACGCGGGCTGCGCAGGGGACGGCGATTAAGAAAAGCTCGAAAAACCCGCAGGCTTCGGAGTGCTGCAAGGTCCGCAAGCAGGCAGGGAATGTCCCGGGCGTCTTCGACAATCGCCGGCAGGAATGTCCGTCAAAACAGTTTTCTGACAACGACGAACAACGCCAGGCGAAATCCTACCGGCCAGAACATCCAAAACGCTGCTCAGCAGGCAAATGCCACCTATGCCCGCTCTCAAAATGAACGAGCAGCAGCCAGCGAGCGGGCCGCATCGACCATGTACGCCCTGGCCAATGCGGCGTCTGTGGTGACTGTTGGCTTTATGAAGATACCGCTGGCGATTGCTGTGCTTGTTCGCGGTATTCACCTTTGGGGCGATGCTTTACTGAACCAGCAACGCGGCACTGCTCAATACAGCGCGCAAATGTCGTATTCGGCGGCTACGCTCGATGTTGCCCGAGTGCTACGGGAAATGCGACAGGCCCGTTCTACCGAATCATCTTTCTCCCAACTTGCCGCGTCCATCAATCGGTTAGAGGAAGCAATGGCTCCGTTCCGGGCGCTCTGGACAAACGGCATGAACATGATGGCTTCAAGAGCAGCAGACATCGGCAGTGACTTTCTCAAGTTCCTAATAACGCCCGGCAATATTCAAACAGGTATTCCTTCGGTTGATATTTGGTGGAACCAGCTAATGAAAGCCTACCAAAACAACCAGCAGCAAAACCAGGCGAACATCATGGGGCCGCTGGTCCAGTTTGGCCAACTCCGGGACCAGCAGCGTGCCCAATACATCGCAAACCAAGGCTCGCCAAATATCCCTAAACGGCCAAAGAAACCGATGACAACCAGCGGCGGAGGCGGAGTTACCCAGCATGGCAACTGACGTTTACTACAACGGCGTCTGGCTCCGCAATTGCCTGACGCGACAATTTGAGCAAACAGTTGAGTACGACGAAAGCGGCACCGACCGATTGTTTACCCGCGTAAACATTGTAGTCGAGGCGATTGTTGCCGAAAATTTAGACTCGATTTTTCAAACTCCAACTGGCTTTCGGACTGACAACTCAGGCGTCACCTTTCCTGGATTTAATGGCTATAACGATGGATATTGCATTGGCACGCACTTTGGCGGTGCTTTGTATGGCCAAAATGAAGCTCCAGACTTTTATCCTCATTGGTTGTTTGGCCCTGGAGTAAACGGTCCGGATAACTCAGCTCCTGAAAAAATACGCTGGGTGCACGGCTTGCTTTCTGTGCCTCGACAAGAGTTTTTGTATTACAACAATTTGATTTTGATGCTTCGGGCATACAACCCGAACACAAACGGCCCAACGGGCTGGGCTGAGAATGAAATCTTGCAAGACCAAGATTTGGATAATGGCCCCAAGCCGAAGTTTGTAAACATTACGCAAGTCCTCGGCAGCCGGGCCTACAGGATTACCTTTGGAATCGAAATTTGCCGATTGATTTGCAAAATCCCGACTTATCCGACAAACGATGACGCTGGAGAGTTGCCCGGGCAAGAAGAATGGTGCGGCACGGCAACGCCTGAATGGGCAAACCTTTGGGGTTCAGAGAAAGTCAACGAGAAGATTAACCGAGCTTTGCTTTCCAATCGATTCTCGATTGACGAGAGCCGGGACGACAACTTTTACGTCACCAGAACCCTGACCGGCAAGGCAAGGGTACGCGACCCTTCAATGTGGCGATTAGGCATACGCTACCTACTGCTTCCGGGCCTGCCCCGCGGATACCAGCGGGTTCAACAGCAATTCGTCACCGCGCCGAATGGGCTTGATATCACTTACCGCGTCGTAGACCGGCAGCGATACGCAGCCGCGCCGTTTCCAGCGGTTTCGTTCAGTGGGCAGCACATGGAGAAGACGGGAATCGACGGTTCTCACTCCCACGGTGTTGTCCAGCTTGTTATGAACGGCGGCCCAACCAGCAGCAAAAAGGGACTACTTGCGGCCGCCATTTCGATAGTCGAGGCGAGGATTGGCCAGCCAAGCAAAAAGCAGCCGGGCCAGACCACCGAGCACTGCATCGTGCGTGATGTTTCGGTGACGGACATTCTCAATGAAAACTCTATTTCTTTGTCAGTTCAATTTGAAAGACACGCCGAGGACGAAGGCGAGGATAAGAATCATAAATGGGGAAATGTGTTCTGGAACAAGCTTGGCTTGCTTCCTGATGTAGACACGCTGCTTTATCAAAACGGTGGAAATCCAAGAAAGGACGGCGAGCAGTACAACCGGGACCAGTGGCCAATTCCCGTTCCTTGGGATGACGGCGCGCCGTATGGAATTTTCTCGCAGTACCTTCAGGATGGATGCTGTCCCTGGCATTTTACGCCGCACAGCACGATTCCCGACGACCAGGACATTGACGACACCGCAGACTACACCCCGCAGAGTCCTGAGCCAGCGACGGTGAGCCGGGCGTATGTCGGTGACACGAAGGACGAGGCGGCACCTCCGTATCGAGGGCCTTACGAACGGCTGGAGGAGGAGCATATTCAAATGCCCTACACCGTTTATGAAATATCAAGCGATTACGAGACCGACAACGGTTTAGTAGCGCTGCCGGTCGCCTCGGATGAAGAAACGACCTACCGGCAGAACAATTGCATTATCTCCAGAATCAGAACAGCGGTTTGCCGGAAAACCATCTTTGTTTCAGCCAAGCGAGTTGGGGGAAATCCCAAATTTCCCAGCATGAAAGACAGCTTTGTCGATGAAAACGGCATTGAGTATTTTCTGCTTGAGCATCACCCTGAATTTAAGGGTGCGCGGAAGATGGCAAACGGCATAGATTACGAATACGAGGCGCACGTTCGTCTGGTTTATTTAATGAGTCGCCCGATTAGGCCAAGCGACAAGGTAACTTACGGCGCGCTGCCTTGGGATATAAATGGCAAGTCATCGCATTACGCTGACTTGTCAGAACAGAATCAAGACGAAAGGCTTTTGTAACATGACTATCGGCTTTTCCACGCTGTTTCCCAGATTGGTTGCGGTAATCGATTTGCTTGAAAACGTATCAACGTTTCAGGCGACAACATTGAAAACCGACAGCGATGCCGTGCTGGCTGCATGGTCGCCTGAGCTTTTGGACACTGATTCATATTCAGTCGCTGCCTCGTTCGTTAATGCAGTGAACGGATACGCTGCAACCGCCTCGGTGGCCAGCTCAGCCAAGTCCTTGGTGCAAAACGAAATTGTCCGGGCAGTTTTGGCGGACCTGCCAAATTATACGTCAATCTCGGTTTCCGGCGCGCTGCAAGAGCTGAGTCGGCAGATGACCGCAAATGCACAAACCATAAAGAGGAGTGCGTGCACGGTTTCAACTTCCAGTCCGGCGCAAAAATCCTGCTTGGCTGTTTCTTCTGTTCTGGCCAATGGGCAGGCAACTGAACTGGCTTTTGCGGAGACTTTCTTGGTGCAATGGTCCGGCTCGTCATTGCAAATCCTTGGAAGCCCGTCCGCTCAATCCTTTTCTGGCGACTGGCCCTCTGGCTCTGGTGTAAATGTTTTCTTGCGACCGGCACTTGCCGGCGGGCTGCTGCAAAACGGAACGCTGGATACGGTTGACTCGCTTGTTGCCGGCAAGCCCGCCTCTTGGGTGGTCGGCACGGGAACTCCAGGCACAACCATCTCGCTAACTGATTTTGAGACTCAGACGATTACGATTGCCGGAACCCCCACAGCCGGAACATACACCTTGACGGTTTCCGATGCGTTATCAAACGCTCAGACCACCGCGGCTCTGCCTTACAACGCCACGGCTGCGCAAGTTCAGGCGGCGATTAGGGTGTTGTCAGGTTTTAGCCAAGTGACAGTCACCTCGACCGGCACGTCCCCTAACTTCGTCCACTCAATCAAATTTAACGGCTTGCCTGGGAATATACCCGACATAGTTCCCGCCAGTTCTATTAGCCCTGGAACGATTACGCAAGGAAACGGCGCTTCCGTGGATACGGGCGGGCTGGCAAACACTGCGTTGATTTTTACAGGCAACGGCTCGGAATTGACTCGAATCGAGCAGGTCATCTTCCCCTCAGCCGCAACCCAGTATGGTTTTCATATTCGCATGAAAAAGCAGGCTGGCGCAACGGGGGTGATTCGCTTTCGGCTAATCAACGGCGCTGGTGCGGTAATCAACGACGACGCTGGAACTGCCAATTCATTTTCAGTCAACCTCACAGCAGTGAGCAGCACCGACTATTTAGCGCACACTGCGTTTTTTCGACTGCCAACTACCCTGCCGTCGGTTGTCAAGCTGGAAGTTGCGTTGACAACCGCAATCAACAACACGTTTAAGCTTTACTTGGATGAAATGACCCTTGCGTCGGTGACGCCTCTTGCCAGCACCGGGCTCTCGGCTGTGTTGTTTTCCGGTCCACAGGCATCGGCGGTGACTGACGCATACACCCTCTCGTCCACCAATAATTTTGCAGGGCGAATACAAACGCTTTTTCAGCGTTTTTTCGGGTTTCAGCTACCTAGCGCAAATTCACCAACCATATCCGACACCTAACCGCGTTGCGCGGGCCCGACTCGCAGCGATTACCCCCCAGTCGCTGCGGTCGGGTGGTTTTTATGAGTAACCATGCAACTGAAATTTGGCGGTTGGCCGCTTTACTTTCCCGACCCTGACGGCGTAATCGCTAGCCACATCAAGGCGCATTTAAGCACTTGGTATGAGCCTACGCCAACTGCTTCTCATTTGAAGCGCAAAATTACCGACGACTGTTGTCATTCACAACTGCCCCTGTTTACGCCTAACTGGCGACCAGAGCCGCGGCTGTCGCTGTATCAAATGTTTTTTCCTGCTGGGTTTACTCGGTGGGCAAAAATCTATGTTTTTATGGACGCCCGTTCGTTTACCCGCGCAAGAAACGGGGAGTCGCAGCCAGATAGCGGCGTGACTGGCGGTCTTTACATGCCGTTTACTTACAGCGCTGATTTCAATTACGGCGAGACAACAAAGACCATTAGCGGCACACTGGACATGCGGATTTCCCGCGCCGTTAAAATTGGCGATGACATTTTCCCAGCACTCAGTTCCAGCCAGTCATTCTATCTTGTCGAATTAGTTGACCGCCGTTACGAACTCCAGTTTATCAACAACCCCGAAATCAATTTCGTCAACTGGAGCGCGTTTAACTCCTCGCTGGCATCAGCAATGGGTCTGCCTGATGTTACTGCGCCTATTTTGAACGCAGTTACAACTTGGGGCCAACCTGACTTGAGGCACCTAAAGAGGCCGCACGAAAATATCGCTGTCTTGGCCGAGGCTGCGTATTACTCGTTCGGCTACGTCTACGAGCCCGGCATTATTCAATCGTCAACTCCAATCAGGATTACGGGAGAGGATGACAGCCCTGTCGGCTCGACGCCACCAAGCTATGCAATCTCATTCACCAAGCGGGTTCAAGGAAAGGTTCGCTGCGATTTAGAACCGTACTTGCTGTTTGTCGGAGACGAATACACCGACAGCAACGTTCCGATAATCTACAGTTCCATGACAGCGAAAATGTCAATCGCGTCAAGCGGAACTCCATCCAACTTGGCTGACCTTCAGGCTTTTTCAAGCGCATTAGACTCGCTTTGGCAATCTCGAACCCCATCCCCGCTCAAACGCACCGGCTCCTTGTTTCATTTTTCCAACTTCTCCCAGCAAGATTCAGTTGAAGATTATTGCTTGGTAAATTTTCACGATGTTGGTGCAGGAAACACTTGGGAGCGGGTAGGCTCACTGCCGGGCCAGTCGGTTATTCACAGCTATGTCGTTGCCAGCCAGGAGCTACCAAGTAACTGCGACGAGATTATTCGGTTTCGGTTGATTGAACCGCTGTTTTCCTGCGGCGAGTCTTATGCTTACCGGTTGTCTAATGCCAGCGATGCCTCCGAGTGTCCGTGCGAAACTACCGAGTTGATTCGTGTAAAAGACACGGCCGGCTTGGCTACACTTCGAGAATATCAATTTCCGGTTTCATCTAGCTCCGGCCCTGCGATGGAGTACGGCTCCTCGGGCTCCGGCCAGCCTTCTTCCGAGCCCTCGCTTAAATTTGCGCCCAGCGGCGCCATGGGATTCGCAAGGCTCCTGGAGTGCGACAACAGCGAATCTGACGTTTGGGAGGTGATTTCGATTGGCGAGGGCTGCTGCACGCCTTCCGGCAGCTCGTCCAGCGGCAGTTCATCTGGTTCTGGGAGCAGTTCGAGCAGCAGTTCGGGGCCGCCGCCAAGTTCAAGCTCCGGTTCTGATTATCAATCCAGCTCTAGTTCCAGTTCCAGTTCTGGCTCTGGGTCCGGTTCTAGTTCCAGTTCTGGCTCTGGTTCCAGTTCGGGTTCGGGTTCTGGCTCTGGCTCCAGTTCAGGCTCAGGCGATGACAGTTGTGTTTCTGTTTATGAGACCGATGTTCGCTGCGAAATGGGGCTTTTGAATCAGTACAAGAGAATCATCACAATTTGCTTCACAGGCACCGGCCTGACCAAATACACCGGCGAGTGGTATTGGGACCGCAATTCGGGTTGCTGCGATTGCCCGCCATCGAGCAGTTCCAGTTCTGGCTCGGGTTCGAGCAGCTCCGGGTCCAGCAGTTCGGGCAGCGTGTCCTGCCCGCCAAACTCGTTCTGGAACGGAACTGAGTGCGAGTGCAATCCTGGCTTTGTCAAAGTCGGCGGAAATTGCCAGCCGATTGAGTAGTGCTTGTTATCTGGGGGGATGGGTGTGATTTTTCTAATCGGTTATCCGAGTGAAGTGGGCGGAGCCTGCACTGAGGCTTGGCACACGATTCGGATTTGGCGAAAGATGGGCCTCGATGTTGGCTTAATACCGACTTGGGGCGCTGGCGACGACTGGCGGCAACGCTGTGCCGAGATTGGCTGCGTGACGTTTGACGCCGAGCCTTCGTCGCTGGCCAAGGTTGACGGCTTGCGAGGTTCGCTGGTTGTTTCGTTTTGCAACGACAACTTCCTAAGCAGTTACCATGCGTTTCGGGAGCTGGGCTGCAAAGTTGTTTGGGCCAACTGCATGACCTTTCTGTTTGAAAAGGAGAGGGAGGTTTTTCGCAAGCACGGCCCGCCTGATGCTTTCATCTTTCAATCCGAGTTCCAAAAATCGGAACTGACTCCGCAGCTTGAGCTGTATGGATACACCCCGGACAAGGCTTGGCTGATTCGAGGGGCGTTTGACCCGGACGAATTTGAGTTTTCTCCTCGCCCTCATCGCTCATCCGAGCCGTTTGTGTTTGGCCGCATGGCTCGCCCGGATGCGGATAAGTGGTCAAGCAATACCTGGCCGATTTACTCTGCGGTTCAATACCAAAAAAAACGGGTAATGATGCTCGGCTGCGACGAGCGTACTTTGGCGAAAATCGGTAGCCCGCCGACCTTTGCGGATTGTCTCAAGCCAAATGCGATGCCGGTACAGCAATTCCTGGCGCTCTTGCATTGCCTGTTACCGATTAACGGCGGGGCCCGTGAGAACTGGCCGAGGGCGGGATTGGAAGCGATGGCTGCCGGCGTTCCAGTGGTCGCCCAGGGCTTCTGGGGTTGGCGGGAAATGATTGAGCATGGTGTTACCGGGTTCCTCGCCGACAATGATTGTGAGCTTGCGCACTACACGGCTGCCTTGGCTTACGACGAACCTCTAAGGCTGAGAATCGCCAAGCAAGCCCGGGAGCGGCTGGTGGGCGAGCTTTGCTCTGAATCTGTTATTGCCGGACTTTGGTCCAGCCTGTTTTCGTTTTTGAGTTAATCGGAGCTGCCTTGTGAATCATGAATTGACCGTCTCTGTTACTACGTGGCCGAGTCACCCAAGACGAGTTGAATACTTTTGCCGAACGGTCGATGCGTTTGCCGATGAACTTTCGAGGCACAACCTAAATGTAAAGTGGGTTATTTCTTCAGAATCCGAAATCCCTGCTGATTCTGTTTTTTGTGAGGATGAGCTGAAAAGGCAATGTGAGTTTCGCGGGCTGTCGGTGCGATTCCGAGAACGGCCTGCCAGTCTTGGTTCCCACCTAAATGAACTTATTTCCTCGCTGACGACTGATTTGTGGTTCTACCTGCAAGACGATTGGATTGTAAAAAGAAAAATTCCATTAACTGAGGCGTGCGATTTTTTATTGAACAATGAAACGTTTGGTGGCGTGAGGTTCTGGGCTAATACCGGCCACTCAGGGGTTGTTGGCCGATGGAGCGTCCTTCAAAAAGGCGCGGCGTGGTATTACGGCGATAACCCCGCGCTTTGGCACCGACGATTCAATCAGTCAATTGGTCCTTTTTGTGAACACGGAAGCTTTGGTTATCACGAAGGGGACGCTTCGGCAAGGGCGAGCGGCTCTGCGCTGGAATTGGCTGCGCCTTTGCCTGTCAAGAAACATGCTAATTGGTATTTCGACCACCTCGGCGAGATTACCAGTGTTCCGAACGACCCGAGGTGGGACCATGCGGCAAGGAGAAGGGGGCAGGCGTGAAGTTGACAGCGGTTTGTTGTACGTTTCATCGCCCGTTTGGGCTGGGTATTCTGATTGAGAGCTTTCTCAGGCAGGACTACCCGAAAGAACTTCGAGAGCTGGTCATCCTGGATGATGCGGGGCAGTACGATAACCAAACCGGCGAGGGTTGGCGGTTAGTTTCCGTTCCATGCCGATTTAATTCGCTTGGCGAAAAGCGCAATGCTTGCGCAGCAATCGCCTCGCTAGATACACAAGGATTCTTGGTGGCCGACGATGATGACATTTACCTGCCGCACTGGTTCTCAACCCAAGCGGCGGCGCTGAAGCAGGCGGATTGGTCTCGACCGGGCATTGTGCTTGTTCACAAAAGCGAAACCGAACTAGCTGAGCAGCCGACAGGCGGCCTTTACCACGGGGGCTGGGCGTTTCGCCGGGAGGCGTTTTACCGAGTACATGGCTATGGCCCGTACAACAACGGAGAGGACCAAGAGTTTGCCGCCAGATTGAAAGCGGCTGGTGTTTCCGAGATTGACCCCAGCGAAACCGCGCCGCCTTTCTATATCTACGTCAACAACAATCACAGTTACCACCTGAGCCACATGGGTAATGATGGATACGGCTTACTGGGGCAGCGGCAGGCCGATAAGGTTCCGTTGCGTGTTCGCTGGCCAATGGATTTTTCGGCTCTGCCGGTCCAAAGGAAATTCTGTGCGGCCGATGGCGGGATTCATCAAGACAACAAACGGAAGGTCACTCTCATCGGCCCGATTGCTGGTCCTGGCGGTGACGGCCCATCTAATGGAATGTCCGCACTGCAAGCCGAGTTGCGAAAGCGGATAGACAGGGGCCTTGATTGGTTTGAAATACGCTCGCTCCCAGCACCCAGCGACAGTCTGGCGTGGTTCTGGAATTGGAACGACCGGGATTACGCCCGATGGTGGAACAAGACTGGACGGCCGTTTGTGCTTGGGCCCAACGTCATGTTCTATAACTCGGCAACGCCTCGCTGCGACCGGCTGGAAGCTGACCTGCTTGACGCCAAGCACTGCAAAGCGATGTTTTGCCATACCCCTTGGTATCGAAACCTGCTCGCCAAGCACAAAGGGGCTGACAACCAAGCTGAAATCCATCTTTGGCCGTATCCGATTGACCCGATGCCAGGGCCGCCTCTGCCAGCCAAATACGACCTCTTGATTTATGGAAAAAACGGCTATCGCCCAGGGCTGCTTGAATTTTTGGCCGAGCAGTTTCCAAATCACGTTCAAATTCACTACGGCCGGTACAAGCGGGATGAGCTTTACGAAGCGGCCAGACAGTCCCGAGCTTGCGCTTACCTTGCCGACGACGACCACGGGCCGTTGGCTTTACAAGAGATTCTGCTGGCCGGCTGTCCAGCGGTAGGTGTCCGCACGGGAGCCTCATTTATTACTGACGGGGCGACTGGGATTTATGTTGACAGGCTACCTCCCGCCCCTGCTTTTGCGTCCCGCGATGACGACCGCGATTGCCTTTCCCGGTACTTGCAGTCCGTGGGATTGGCGATGACCCTGAACCGCGAAGCGGTTAGCCAGTTTGCGCGGGCCCAGTTTGACACGTCAGTTATTGTCGATAGGCTGCTTGCTATTCTTGACGAATTAAGGGGTAGGTAATGGAAATTGGCGCTTGCGCCCACCGTGGAGGGATTATCGGCGAGGAGTGGTCTGGGTTCACCGGGCGATTCGAGCCTGTCTTCCGCTGCGATGTCCACAGTAGCTGCGTTTTACTGCGGATTAACGACAAGCCTTACCAGCGTTGCCTTGGGTGCAAGGATACCAAACGGCCGGCCGAGGGCCAGCCAGCGCCTGGGTTGATGGCTGAAGCGTCAGCGGTCGAGGGGGAGTTTTCCTGTATTCACCGCAAGGAAGTTGCCTATACTGTTGAGGCTGGTAGCCGTCCCTGCGTTCGGCGGTCGATAACGGTTTGGAATTGCGAGAAACACGGGGAGTGCAGCCTGCGGTTTGAGAGCTGCTTGAACGGCAAGGTCAAAGGATGCTCGACCTGTAGCGATTTAACTAGCTTGGTGCAGATAAATGCGAATCAAGGTGCTGACTGAACGGCAGGACTGCGTGCTCTTGATGATGATGCGCGCAAATAACGGCTCTCCTTACGGCGCTGCTTTTCCGGGCACTTTGACCGTCAAGATGAACAAGGACTTCAGTCCGTTCAACGCCGTCGCGCTCGCAAGTGTAACCAACGCCAAATACGAGCCTCCCAAAGGCACAGTGGCACTGCCTGACCCGCGATGGAACCCTGGCGTGGACGGCAAGGACGGGTTTAACCTAGAAGTCGTCATTCCCAAGGCTAACTTCTCGGGGCCGGGGACTTACTTCGTCAGCGTGAGCTGGGGCGACGACGCCCAGACATTTCGGGTTCATGTCGGTTCAGGATGGGATGGGACGTAATGGACAACCAAATTTCCGCTATTTTCCTCGGGGCAAGCCGAATGGCGATTCAGGCTGAGTCGTCCTTCCAGACGATTGCGGCCGTCATCAAGGACCGTGCAAGGCAGGAAAAAGCCCCCGACGCCTTCCGGGATGAGCTGCTTGCCGACGTGGCCGCACTGGCCGCTAAATTCTCCCAGCCGTGGCCAAAAGAGGGGGAAGCATCCGGGCCGCCAAGCTCCCTCGGCACTGGCGAATCAAGCCCGGCAAAGGCTGAGGCCACTGCTAATACCGCAGGGTGCGGTTCATGCAAATAGCTCAAGTAACGCAAGTCGAGATTCTGAAAGCAATCCGCAACCGGCTGCTGGATAAGGTGAGCGACCTGTTTGGGCAGGATAATCTCTATTTCGATGACCAGCCACTGCCTCGGGACGCCCCCGATTTTGACCTGTGCTGCTCGATTGCGGTCAGCAACAGCGTCTATGGCAGCCAAGGCTACGAGCGCACGACAATGCCGCCCTGCGGCGTCATGGAGTCCTGCCACGTTCTCATAACTCCGATGGTCCGCATGGAGTCGGAGCAGCCGCACAACCTCAATATCTCACTGGCCGAGGACCGCTCCCGGGGGCTGGTTACGGTCGTAAAGCCGAAAATACTGTCGGCCCTGCTGGTGGATTACAACGGCACGACTGGCACTCGGCAGCGGTGGCAGCCGCGGAACGGGGGTGGCTACGCCTTGCTGGCCGATGACTTGACAATTACGGGTTGCACGTCTCCTCAAGAGCTGGAGCCCTACCCTTTTCTGGGAATTACCCTCGATTTTCGAGTGAATTGGATTTGGCAACTGTAGGCCAGTCCGTAAAATGTTCCCGCCATTTGCACTTAGGAGATTTACGATATGTCAGACCCACTGGTTTTTAATGGACTGTCGCTCAGCGGGACGACAGCTCAACGGCCTCAAAACGCCAGCAATGGCCAACCGTTCTACAACAACTCCACCCGGTCGATGGAGGTTTACAACGACACGGTCAACACCTGGAACCCCGTGTCCGGCGTAGTGAGCGCCGAGGTGACGTTCACCGAAACAACCGGGGCTGGCGTCTACACTGGCGACGTTGACCTGCCAGCCGGCGCGACTGTGCTTGATGTTATCGTGCATCAGACCGCCCTGTGGACTGCCACCACCAGTGCGACCATGAATGTCGGAGACGCAACCACGGCTGGTGCCGAAATTGATTTCGACGGCATTTACACCGCAATCAACCTCAAGGCCACTGACCTGCTTGCCGGCGAATCTCTCAGTTTCGCTCAAAGCGGCGGCAAGGCAGGAGCCTACAACACCGGCACCAACACCCATTGGAACAACCGCTATTCGGCGACAGCTCGCAAGATTCGCGGCTCGGTCACCACGGTTGGCGCCGCGGGCAATGCCGGCCGCACCCGAATGACGGTGATTTACTCTCTGCCGGCATCAGCAGCAGCAACCAAGGTATAACGCACGGTCGCTACCTTCCTACCGTTGCAGTTCGCAAGCGGGCTGGCCTTCATCGGTCAGCCCGTTTGTCTTTCTGCCAGGTGACTTTCGACCAGCCAGTCGTTGATGTTCGTGCCGTCCTCGGCGGTCAGAATCGCCAGATAACGGCCGTATTTCTCGGTGCGGTCTTTGAATGTCCTGACGGTGACGTTGGGGTTGCCGGTAAACAGGTCGCGCAGGGCTTCAGTCGCCATTTTCCCGAGGTCCGTAAACCGCTCGGCGGCGTCGATTCCGTAAAGCCGTAGCCGAATCTCCCGCTGAATTTCCAGCCCCAGGTCAATTTGCACGTCAACCGTGTCCCCATCGACCACATTGACCACTTCTCCGCGATACTCGTACATCACTCCCCCCTTCGGTCGATTTCGTCTTTGATTCGCTGCTTGTACCCGGCAATCATTTCCTCAAGCTGCTCGGCCGTGAAATTAACTTGTTTGTTGCGCTGGATGCGAAGCTCGTCGATTGCTTCTCGACCAAACGTTATCTCCATGTAAATGAAATACTCCTCTTTGCGGCCGTTATGAACGACGTTGCAAAGGCCGCATTGCGGGTGGATGCCCAACTCGTCGAACAGGATTGAGTTAAACCTGCCGTCGATGAAATGGCCGGCTTGAATTTGCTTCCACGGCATTTTTCGCTGGCAGCTAACGCACCAGACAAGCAAGTCTTTCCCTTCTCGGCGCTCTAGTCGGATTGCCTTGCTAAGCAACTCCCAGGCTTTCTTTTTGAGCGCTCGCAGGGACTTTCGCTTAGCTTTCACTGGTCGCTTCTTGGCCGGCTTCCGCTTGATGGCGACCCGCTTCAGTGGCGTCTTGCGTTTCAGTGCGGTCCGCTTCATGTAGGCTCCTTCCTATCGGTCTCGTACAGTTCCTTGTAGACCTCGGGTGCGTCGTGCCAGATATTCAGCGCCTCGACCAGCTTTTCAAACTCGTCGGCCAGCAGCCGGAGGCGGGAGCTGGGCAGCAAAATGTGGGCGCTGTCAAACTCAACCGGCTCCCGGTCGAAATGGCCGGTCACAATCCAGACCGTCGTATCAGGCTTCTTGGCGAGCGCTCGCAAGAATATCTTTTGCCCCTCCCCGAAGTCCTCGTTTGGCTTCTTGAACTCCATCGCCAAGAATCGCCCCCGCCGTTCCATCATCGCGTCAACATTACTTGGGACTGCCCTGGGGTTACTCTTGATTGCCTCCGCCAGAAATCCAAAGTCGATGTGCTCCGCTTTCCTTCTCATCAGGCCCATACAGTAGGCTCCTTCCTATCGTCAATCTAATCGTAAAGTCCCTTACTGCTGAGGTGCCATCCAAAGCAAAACGGGCACTCATACGCCCGGCACGGCACCTTTTCCCTGGTTGAATACTTCTGCCACCGCTTCACCGCTTTTGCGGCTAAGTCCTTGTCTTTGTAGCGTCGTTTGTTCCGGCACTCTGCCGTGCCCTTTTTTCGCTTATTTTCGAAATGCCGTCGTTCGTCCTTGCTCACGACTCGTCCTCGCCCTGACGAAATGTCCCTGAATTTTCCTCTAATCCTTCTGGAACGGCGTCTTGCACACACTTGACCATCGCTTCAGATACCGGCTCATAGGGGCTGACCTGCCTAGCAGCCCACCAATCAATATCCGGGCACGGGCACTCAAAGACGTGCTGGCCGTGTATTTGGCACCAGTAGTCGTCACACTGGCATAAAACCCACGGCGTTTGGTCGCCTTTCATTTTCGCCTCCATGCTGTAATAAAAGCTTGGTCATTTTCGTTACAGAATCCTGCTTACTTCGCTTCCTGTGCCTCTCGCCATTCGGCGTAACGTGTCAGCCAGTCGGCTAGTTGGCGGGCTTGTTCAGTGTTCGACACCACCCGCCACACTTCGCCGCTGTCGTCTTTTGCCATCACCTCATCAAATGAGTTGCATTTAATCGTCTGATGGTCAATCTCCATCGCCTCTGGCTTGGCCGGGATGCGGCGACGAACGGCAGGATAGGCTTTCGCTGTGTATGGAACATCCACAGGAATCAGCACCCACCGCTTCTCAGATTTGCGCCAACGCTCGTCACCGTCCTTGACTACCTCATCCGGCCCCAGCAACCGCCATCCATCGCCCGGCTGTATCTTTTCGGCAGTCATGTTAGTTCCTTAACTGTTGTTTGATTTCGACCAGTTCGTTGATTACCTCGTTCATTCGCTGGTTGAGAACTTCCAGCCAGTGGATAATCAAGTTCGCTTGCTGTTCGTTCATCGCTTTTTCCTTTTGTGCTTCTTGTCAGCAATGCCGTTTATGAAGTTTTCAAACTCCTGCCGCCTGTAACGCTTTTCTCGCTCCCGTTTTTCGCTGGCCATTAGTTGTTGAACCATGTCCCAGTCGCCCTCGTAGGTTGTCACAATCGTCGCCTTGGCTCGCTTCGGTTCGTCGCTCATCATTCCTCCTCCGTACAAACCCCAGCCCGCTTCGTGTTGCTGGGGGTGGTTAGTCTTTTTTAAACCCCCACCCTCGCCCACTGGTCTTAACCACACGGCAGCGGCAAAGATTACGCCGCCGACCTACGCAGGTGCGAGGATGGGTTTAATGGCTGTGGACCGGATTCGAACCGGCTCGCAAGCTATGTACAACTCGCTTTCGTTTTATCCCGGTGTGCCGTCTGTCAGCCGGTCGCCACCGTTCGCACGTCCCCACCGTGCCGCCACGCCAAAAATTGCCGTCTCTCCGGCTGTCACGCACACCCTAGTCGGGCCGACGCTGCTAGTACGTTTCGCTCGTCCTTCTATCCTCGAACAGGATGCCAGTACGTTAATCGTGTCGTCACACGACCCTCTGACAACGGGCACCAATCTTTCAGATGCCAACGATGCAGGCCGGAATCGAACCGGCAGCGATGGTGCAGTGATTCCATCGCTCTACCTCGCTGCATCGAACCGCACCGCCTGGGCTCGAACCAGGAGCTTTCCCCTTGTCGGGTTGCGTTTTCCAATTCCGCCACGGTGCAAGAAACTAAATCAATCCAGTCAGCTCATCATTTAACTGCTCGTCGGTGTAACCGACTGCCTTGTAGTGCTCCAGGAATGAGTTTCTAAAGTATCCATCTGGTGTCGGCTTGAGATTGCTGGAATCAAGCCACGGGTCACTGTCTTGGTAAAGCAGTTTCGTAAGCCGGATTGAGGCTATTGCTTTGATTAAATGCGGATTGGTCAGCATGTCGAGCTTGTCGAACAAGTCTGCACGGTCGTTTACCGTAACCACCACCGTCATCGAATCGTCCTCCCACTGAACAAGAGACGCGATTCGTTTTTCGCTGTCGTATTTCTCTAAAAGTTTCTCAGCCATTGCTCAATCCCTCGTTACTGCGTGCGCCCAAGCACACCAGATAATCACTGCACCAGAAACGAACCCACAGAAGTACCCAAAAATCATCTTCTCAAGCATGGCACTAGACTCCGTTTGATTGCCGAAAAAAATGCCGGCTTGACCTACCGGCAGTGAGGGCCGTCACAAGGAGATACAGCCCAAGGTTCCCACCACTCATTTACGCCGAATCTCTGCAATGCGAACTGCGTAAGCCTGCTCGATTTCATACCCTGCTCCTGGGTCATCTTCTGTAAGCTGCTGGGCCAAGTCGGCCGCAGCCTTCAGTGTTTTCACCGCCTGAAAATCAGCGGTGTAGTCCCGGGCCTCGGTAATAAACACTTCGAGCTGCTGGGGCTGGCTGCCCTGCTCGACAACCTCGGCCGGCACAATTTCAACGACCGGCTCCTCGGCGGCCTGTTCAACGACCGGCTCTGGCTGGGGCTCAGGCTGTGTGGCTGGCTGCGGTTTAGGCAGGAGCCTATTCTTGAGCGCTTCAGTGCCGGCCTTGGGCGGCTCGGTGGCTGGGAGAACTGTCATATCGTTGCGAACAACGTCCCGGGCTTCGTCCTCGTCGTAGATGCCCGACAAGCCAAACGCCAGGCGAGCGGCCTGCATGAAAGCCTTATGGCGAAGCATCCGGCTTGGCATGGTGCGCCACGGGTTGCTGGGCCGTGAACATTCTGACAGATACTCCGTGACCGCGACTGGCCGGCTACGGCGCTTGTCGTAAATCTTGCAAGTGATGCTGACTAGACCGCCTTGGTCGTTGTGCTCCGTCTCAAACTCGCAGCCATCGAAGTTTTCGTTTCGGTTGACCAGTGTTGACCAGCCATCAATCGAGACGATGGGGATAATTGCGCCGTTCGATTCAAAGGCAAAGATTTCCCGAGTGAGCGGGTTCAGCTCGTACTTATTGGCCACAATCAAGAAGGCTTGCACCTCCTCGTTTGTTGCTTCTTTGCCGTTCCTTTGCGGCTTGATAACGGTGTTCTTGAGAATCTGTAGCATTGCTCCCGGCTCGACACCGAGACGGCCGGCCATGACTTCGAGGAGCTTGGGTTTGTTTTGAGTAGTAACTGCGTTCATTACTTGGCTTCCTTGATTCGGAGAGTGCGATAGGACTTAGGCTGCACGGTGTAGCCTTTGCGATGGGATTCGAGGTAGGTAATCTGAGTGCCGTCAGCGAGCTTGGCGGCTTCCGAGTCACCGAGGGCCAGAATGAGCTGGCCTTGCAGCAGCTCGGCCTGTTCCTCGATTTCCTTTTTCTTGGCCTTGACCATTTCAAGGTCATCAATGATGGTCCGCAGGCGAAAGGTCGCCGTCTGGTCAATCTCGATGACTGACTCTGGCTTGCGGATGACGCGCTTGAGGATTTCTGGTGTCACCGTGCTGGCGTCTGGTGGCACGTCGCAAATAACGTGAGCGGTCCACCAGTTAGTAAGCTGCTCGGTCAAAGCCTCGGCCAGCTCGTTATCGTAGCGTACGAGATACTTGGAAACCGGCCAGCCGCCCAGTAGGGCATAGACGTGCGCGACCTCCGCGCCGGCGCAGAACATTTGCAGTTGGGTCTGGACCAGATACTCCTGTGGAATATGGTCGGTCCCTTCTTCGCCCCAGTAGCCTACAACCGGCGCGCCTTTTTTCATGCCGCTGGTCTTGGCTTCCACTACGTCGCCAGTGGCAATAACCTGGGCGTCCAGAGTCGCCCCAATAGGCAATCCATTCGGCGCTGGAATGAACACATTACGCTGAAGGTCGCCAAGGTCTTGCTCGGCATAGCCAAGCAGCAGCGGCTCAAGTTCAGTCCCGATTTTGGTTGCGTCGTTACCCTTCCAAGGCTCAGCCCGACCGGTCTTTTCCAGCCAGACTTTATATCCCAGCGACGAGCGTTCGACCGGCGTCGCGTATGAGCTGATTCCGAGAATGGCAGCGGCATCTGACGCGCCAATACGCGACGACCGCTCCCGGGTGACTGTCGATTGCATAAAATTCTCCTTATTTTGGGTGGGAAAAACGACCTATTCAGGGCTGGTGGCAGGTGCTGGCTCGTCGTGAACCGGCAATTCCGCCCGCAAGATTTTCACTTCCTTGGGTGCTGTAACCCCAATGCGAACTTCCTTGTTCGAGATTTTCAGCACCGAGACGACAATGCCGTCTCCAATCTTGATTTCCTCCAAGTGCTTCCGAGCTAATACCAACATGCTTTCGACCTCCGTGTGAGTGACTAATCAACCCTGAATAGGTATCGGGAATATAGGAAGTTACCGATAGCCAGTCAATCTAGTTCTGGCAAGTTTTTTGGAAATTAAAGCAACAACTCGGCAGGCAGCGGCCGGTTGAGTTTTATCCCGTCAGAGAGATACCACTTTTGAGTAGTGATGGCTGACGTATGGCCGGCATGATGCTGGCCCTGCCCAGGTGCTGCCAGTTCTACGGCCGTGATGCTTGAGCGCCTCAATTTCTTGAACGGCCCGTCGCTGGCGGAAAGACCTGCGGATTCAACGGCTGCCATGATTTCTGCTCGAATCAACTTGAAACAGGCTTTGGGGGTGCGGATACCCCATGTTGGCCAGCACAGCTTTCGCGGAGGCGCAACCTCGTCGAATGTTCGCTGGATGATTGCTCTGGTGCTCGGGTGTAGCTTGCACCAATGCGGCAGGCCAGTCTTGTGCATGGTCACGCAAAACCAACCTGACTCGCTGGCGTGGCTACGCTCCAGCTCCATCAAGTCAGCCAGCCGTAATCCGGTTTCCCAAGCAGCAGCCACCAGACCAACGTAATAATCGGCCTTTTTGATGAGCACGACCGGCAGTCGGCCTTGCACTTTTTGAAGCTCGGCGCAAATCCGGCCAACGTCTTCCGCGGTCCAAGCATCCCGAGGCGTCGGCTGTGTCTTGATGCGCCTGACTCGATTGGGCTCGATTGTTCCGTGCTGCTCGGCCACAGCTCGCCAGAGTACCAACAGGCTCCGGCGTTTGCTTTGGACTGTGTGCGGCTTGTTGCTCTGAGCGTAAGCAACAAGAAACCGATTCATGGTGTCATCGGTTAAGTCGGAAAGTTCAGCAGGGCGGCCAAGCCACTTCTCAAAACGGTTTACCGCGATGCGGTACTGTTCAACTGAAGATTCTGTGATGGCTCGCTGCAAAGAGTATGAGACGAGAAACTCTTGAACGGTCATGTGTGCCTCCAAAATCAAGGTAGGCATCCATGTGGGGGGGCGGCAGGTATTCCCTTTTGCCGGTGGGTGAAATACCCAACTTTTAGGTCCGCTTGTAAGGCGTGTAGCGATTATAGGGAGTTACCTAACTAGATTCAGGTTCTAGTGCCCGCAAGGGCGTGTAGGTTCGACTCCTATTATCCGCACTACCCACCGTAGTTGGTGGGTTTTCTTTCGTCAACCAAGTAGGAGCCCACCTATGACGATTCAGACCGGGAAACTAGACCGCAGAACCAAGAAATCCACGAAGATAAGTGAGCTTCACCGCAAGGTTATCACCAACATTCGAGAGCTGAGAATCGAGGTCGGCTTCAGCCAGGCACAGATGGCGGCGAAGCTGAAAATGGCCCAGCCGACTTATTGTGCCATCGAAACCGCCCGATGTGACGTAATGCTCGGGACACTTGAGCGAATCGCCCGAGTGCTCGGCCAGCCGGTGCAAGTTTTGTTTGCCAGGCAGCCAAGGTCGGTCTTGTAGTTGCAATTTCGCTTGCTAAAATATCAAGCAGTCTCACGGCTCGACTCCTTTCCGAAATTGGCTGTTGTGTCACCGAGAACATTGCCCGCAGCGGTTGCAGCCGCTGGCGGGGTTTTTGTTGGCTTCTCGACTTCAATCCGCTTCCGGCGATGCGACGAAGGTGACTAAATCAGCCCGGGGGCCCAGCTTGGCCACGTCTCTGGCCCGCGGCACCTGAACCAAGTCGGAAACAGGTACGTCCAGGGCTTGAGCGATTTTTTCAAGAGTGGTCAGAGTAATGGCCGTCCGGCCGTGTTCCACGTCACTGACCTGGGGCTGAGCCCAGCCTCGGCCGGTAATTTCCGACAGCTTGGCAGCGAACTGCTGCTGGGTCAAACCAGCCATCAGCCGCCGCAATCGGACATTTTTCGCTACTCGAATCCGCAATTCCATGCCGTAAACCTTTGTTCCTTAATGACTTGCGGATTTATAGCGAGAATCCTATTGACCGGCAACCCGCAGTCGCACTAGACTTTTCACGCCGGGGGTGACAGCCCGCCAATCACAACCTGAAACACTTGCGGCTCTGCCGCATTTTCACGCCCGCCCCCTGCCGACTGTCACCGGCGCGGGGCGGGTTTTTTCGTGCATGGAGTGCCCGCGATGGCCCGGAAGTCACCCGCTTTTTCTTTT
>Ga0082207_1000521_pt1 | contig 21814 bp, 25 predicted proteins | sample LakMenEpi10Aug09_FD_71540 | JGI IMG/M metagenome (GOLD analysis project Ga0082207, IMG submission 71540)
TTCTTCTTCTTCTTCTTTTTTTCTTCGTCTCTCTATTTCTCATGGTGTTTATTCTCGCCATCCTTGTTTTTTCGTCTAACACGTAAGACCCGAAGGTTTTTTTCTGGAAGATATTTACCTAAGAATCGCAATAAATAAACGCATCGCATGTTTGAACTACCTACTACAGTAAATGCATTTGTGGAAAGGGGGGGCGGGAGGGATCAGTTTTCTTTTAATGAAAATAAGAACATACAGTTTGATATGATTTGACGATTTATTTAAATTTTATATAAAAAATCACAATAATTCAAAAGACTTTACGCCATATGGATCACTGTTTCTTTCAGCATGAGGACCTAAAAAAATCATCAGTATTAGACAAATATTTACAAAAGTACTTTTCAGGAAAGAAAAGATTTTCGGAGCATGCCACGACATCGTGCGGGTGTCAAAGAACTCTTCTGATGCTTTCAGGTAAAAATATTTAGGTTTATTGAACTCTGCATCATCTTCCGCCTCTTATATTGTGTCGGAGGATGTTAGGATCAATCCTAGGCCTATTGTAATTTTTAACAGTCCTCCGTTCTAATAATTTGGGCTATTTCTAACACACTTGCAGTTGTATAATTTAAATATTTTTGAATCATATCCCCCCCACCTTCCTCTTTTTTTTTGCTCGTTTAATATTGCTTTGAAGAATGATATTATCATATCCGTTGACCACCGTTGACCGCCCGACCGACCGACCATTGACTATTGTAAAATGTATTTTTTTTTATTTTTCAGGGGAATCCTGTACATCATCTTCCGCATCATCGTGTATATCAACGAGAAGGAGCTGGGGCAGCTGGGGCAGCTGGTGCTTGTCATCAGATGTAATAGACTGCATCTTATGCCGCTATCATCCTGCAGGGATGATTCGGATATGGTGGTCGTGCTGGAACACCTTTTAGGGTAACTTTTAATTTTTTTGAGTTCAATTTTTTGAGTTCAACTTTTTGAAATAATAATATCGAGGAAAATATAGGAAGGCTTTCACACAATGTTTTGCAAATATTATCCAAACTATTGCTTTAATCAGACCATGCCGTGAAAAACAAACGAGATCAAAATGATCAGGACCGTGGATTTTTTTCTATAAATTTTTTTTGTTCAGGCTACTGATAAAGCCGACTCCCCCTGAAGTGACCGAAGTGCCCGATGCTGGTATATGTGAGTGTGGAGCTCGGTTGCGAACAGAATTCAGACAGGTAAGAAAATGTTCTCATTATACAGAGTTCCAAAATGTCAGAATTTGCTCCCCCCCGCCCCGCCCCGCCCCGCCCCTCTTTCTTCAGCGAACGTCCTATTTCCTCCCCCCATCGGAAACCAAGGATTTTAATCCGGATCTTCTATCCCTTTAATCCGTATCCACAGAGCTGATCTTTTTTGTAAATTAAAATTTTAAAACAATTTTTTCTCCGTTTTAGGAAAGAGTCTCCCGATCCATCACACCACAGGTGTCACGGCCAGCATCACCAATTCCACCCTATGAAGATGAGGATGAGGAGTGTATAGTGGTTGATGACAGCGACGTCAACAACGACAACGACAACGAGGGCAACTGTCCCAACCTCAACGAGATAATGACGAAAGAAGAACTAGAAATGGTGGCAGCTATTATGGAGGATCTTCCCCCAGAGGTAGCAGAGCTCATGATGGTGGACGATGACGCCGGCCTCAACAACAACAACAACAACCTCAACGAGATACCGAATGAAGAAGAAGAAGAAGAACGAGCAATGGTGGCGAGGATCCAGTTGGACTTGCCAGAGCTCATGCTGGTGGACGACAACAACAACAGAGTAGTCAGTTACGAAGACCTAATTGCCTCCTTTGTCAACGGATAATTTAATAAATTGAGTATTATCTTAGATTAGTCTTTGTCGTTCACCATTTGTATTTTTCTCTATGTAATTTATATATATATATATAAATTGTGTTTTAAAATAAATTAATGATTAACGCTTTATCTTTTTTTTTACTGCATACTGTAGACTTTTGTAATTCGACGGAAATAAACAGTAGTCTTAAGATTAGCGTAAAAACAGTTGCATAACTATATTGTTGTTGTTGTTGTTGTTGTTGTTGTTATGAAAATGGGGTGAAACATTAAGTTTGTAAGTTATATCGTACAGTGAAAAAAGGTTGCGCGTAAAATATACATATGTCGTCTTTTATGCCATTTTTCTTTTTTTGACCTTATGAAGTAGATCCAATGGTCGTTAATCTTGTCAAAAATCGTAGAAGTAGTATTGTGTACAAATAATGCTTTATCTTTGAAGAAGAAGAAGAAGAAGAAGAAGAAGAAGAAAGAAGAGTAAACATAATGTGACACATTGAATACATTTTTTGGGGGGGGAATACATGAAAGTTTACAGTTCAGCAGCTGAATTTACAGATCTCTTAACGAGAGAGTTAAAGCCGAGCTTTAAGTGAGGTCAAAAGCAGGTTCCTTTTAACTTTTAACGTTTCTTTCATCCTACTTTAAGCTGACTTTAAGCTGGTTTTTAATTCTGCTATTATAATGGAACTATGAATTTAGCTATAGTTTCGTGAATCGCTTGACTAATTTGTTTACATCAGGTGAATTTTAAATCTCAAATAAAGGATGTTGAAGGATTTTAAAAAATAATTTACCTGTTGGCTAGCTCCAACTTTAACTCCATAAAATGGGGTTAAAGTATTTTTAGCTGTGTTAGTAAGACGTCTTGAACAAATTTTTCCCACCACGTTAGCTAATTTTCCTGCACAAGTATAATACATATGTATTAAATCATATATATATATATATATATATATATATAAATTTACATTAGTTTACTCACCATAATTTAAACTGTATTTAAAATTTAAGGCGGTACGTTCTGCTTTGTTTAGATTAATGCGTACTCGGTCTCCAATTTTATATTTATAGAATCGATCTTGTTGTTGAGGTATTATTGTCGTTGCTGGCTTTGTAAAAAATTCAATAAGTTCATTCATTTGAGATTTGTAGTCGGGTTTGCTTCTATTTATGCTGTCAAGTACAAACCGAAGATTATCTTTCCATTTGTTTAATGCCTCGCCTAAACAATAGGATTTTTTAATTTATGCAATGGGGGTCAAGGGGTGGTGGTGGTGGTGGTATTACCTTCGAATTTCAGTCTAATTGCCATTCTAGTTTTTATTTCTCCAATAGCGCGTTCGGCCATAGAGCGTTTCCAGTAGGGCTCCGCATGTATTTTTATTTGTAACTTATTTAGGATATCTTTTTGGATGGCTTTAGACCGTAGTGCAGTTTCGCCATCAAAAAGTAAAGTTTTTACTTTTTGAAATTCACGCACCTGAACATTTTATTTTTTAATTTGTTGACTATGGTGAAGGACTAATAATAAATAGTACCTTTGACATAGCTTCCAGGGCTTTTATGAGGGTGTCACTTTTTAAATCTTTGATAGGAAAGGCGAAAACTGTTTTACTGAATGTTTGGACCGCACAGAAAAATGCCCCATATTTTTTATTTTTATAATTGAAGAAGCCTAGGAAAAAATTTATATATATATATATATATATTAGGATAAGTTGAAAAAAATAAAGTAGGGGTACTGTACCAATGTCTCCCTGTGCGAAAAACGGAGAACGGAACGAGGAAGGTGTTGTTTTTTTCCACATGTGACTGTTTGAAATATGTCCTGGATCAGGACCTGGAAAAAAATAATTTCTAACTAGTTTCAATTAAAAAGATGAGAGGGGGGGGGGAGTTTTACCTAAGGCATGGCGAAGTTGTAATTTTTCACTGACATTCATTATGTCAGTAGGATACATGCGTAATTGTCGACCCCATTGCAAAACTAATTTCCAAGGTGGAGCTCTTAAATTCTCTCGCATGTAAACGTCACATTTTTTTTCTGCAATAATATATATATATATATATATATATGTATATATTTGTATAAATTAATAAAAGGGAAGAGAGATATAATTACCTAATTTGGCAGATGGGTCAGAAAATGACATATCTGAAATTAAGAAAAACGTCGCGCTTTAGATAAATCTTTCAGAGAAATGTTTGAATAGGTATGATTTATATTTTTATATTCCAACAGGGTGGACAACATGCATCCTGTTTTACATATTATTCGTCGATGTCGAGATATATTATGAATGCATAATATAAATGCATAACAGGGGTACTTCAAGAAGAATCGGTTCTTAGCAAATTTTAATTTATACTGGTTTTCGGGGTTTTTTGAGAAGGTGTTAAAAACTAAAATAGCTTTTTCTCGAGGCCGAAGTTGAAAGGATGATCCACAGTTCCAATAAAAGTCCGGAGAGAAGTACGTCTTTTTTTTATTTATAGATTTAAAACCACTTATAATCTTCATTTTTTTCTGAAAATACAAAAAAAAATTTTTTTCATCATAATCTTCTTGTTCTTGTTGATTGACACCGGTGGCAATATTTGTAAATGTTCAAAATAAATACAGATAATTAAAAAAAAAGTTGTGAGGTAAAGGTGGTACAATGTAACACGGGAAAAAGAAAAAGTTGCCTGGAAAACATGTTTAAAAATGCTTATATACTGTTTTCAAGGACATTTGTGTCTTTTGAATTCAAAAAATACTGCTTGATACTATGGCGGATATGATCAGTTTGTCTGTGCACTCGAAGTCTCTGCGCCTCGCTCATGTCCTGTAGAAAAACAATGTCCGGGATTTCGTACGTTGGATCAGCCTCAAAACATTTCTTTAAGACATTCCAGGTAAAGCCGAGAAAGACTAACCGGCGAATGGTTTGCCGTGCACATGCTTTGTGAGGCCAAGCAGCTTCCGCCTCGCTACGTGCTGAATAAATACCCTCGAGGACAATTGGGATCCTGTTCATGAAGAGCTGGTGATCAATATGATTCTGTAAAGGGAGTAGCTCAAGGATGTACTGCAGGGTCGAGACCATGTTGTTGATCTCGTTGTGATTGACGAGATAAATGTCCCACATCATAAACTGGTTGAGAACAGGCGGGGTGTTCAGCACAGTTTGGCATATGTTGTAAATGCATTCAGGTTTAGTTTCAGCTTCGATTCTCAACAGGGCACTGCCCGGTTTGTTTGACACGTTTGAGCTCCAGCGACCTGTTTCACCAAGGCGATACTGATACGAAGGCCAGCTGTAAGTAACGGACCTGGCAGGTCGCAGTATGCGTAGGTAATGCTCTAGACATGTAATCCCTTTTACAACATCCAGGAAGATGTCATGACGATGGCGGTAGAAGAGCTGCTGTACCAGGGCAAGATCCTCCGCCGTTTCAAAAAGTAGCACAAGACCGTTGTTGAAACCGGCTCCATGCAGTCCGCTTCTTATTTCGATTAAATAATTGATAAACTTCTCGATGCTGACGTCTTCCGGATCAGCTTTTCGACGTCCAAACTCTGCCCCCTGGTGATAGAACCTCATTTGCTTTTTATCATAGACAAAACCCAGATCTGTCAACACTTTGGGATGAGTGTTTTGCAGTGTCTGGGGCAGCATCAGGCATTCATAATCTGGATCCTCATTGTCAGGCAGGCTGGGAATGTGCACAGAGATTTGCCAGACCACAATCTGGCTCTCCACAGGCACGGTGTCTACGGACACCGAGACGAGGATGTATCGGTACTGGGGAAGTTGATGGGTTGTGTTGTTTTCCATCTGTACTGTCTGCTCTGAAGGTGGGTGGCAGAGTTGTTTGGAGTTGATAAATCCAGTGTCTGGCCGAACACATGGTTCGGTTTGACTTCCATGCATAAAATAATCCAATGAAATGCGAGCAATGTTTGTCAGATGGCTGTCCAGATTAGAGTCCAACAGAGATTTTGGATACTTTTCAAAGCTCAGCAGGCGAAGATGGTCAAGCAGATGACTGTACACTGTCTGTTCAGGCTCACCTTCGATATTGGGCTCCGATGGCGCGAAGTTGATGATGGTGTCACGGAGTGTGATGTAATCGAACTCGGCGTTAACCAGTGTCTCAACATAGTAAGTGGCGGTTTTTAGGGCATTTGTCACAGTCATCTGAAGTTTATCAACCAACTGATGGACGATGTAGTTGCGTAGATTATCAAGTGAGCAAACAGCCAATTCAAAATCTGTTTGGCTCTCTGTTTGACGCCATGGATCTGGATCGGTGTGGATTGGACTGTAGACTGTCACTGGAGCGGCTGTTGTGATTGTGGGCAGGTTTTTGGCATACTGGATAATCTTTTGCAGATGACTTTTAGAGGGAAACTTTTGAATGGGTGTGGCGATGATAGATTCATCGCTCTTCGACATCTTGTGGATTGAACTCCTGTAATTTTTTTTCACGATGGAAAAATGTAATAAAAAAAAATAAAAAAATAAAAAAATAAAAAAATAAAAAAATAAAAATAAAAAAAATTGTTTTTTCTTTTATATTTTTCCAATTGTGTGCCCTACATATTGCTGGAAACCAGGGATGTTGGTAGGTGTGATGCGGACTTGTCTGGTTCTTGTTGTTTTTCTCAGTGCCGCAGCATTGTTATATTTTTCTTCTGAAACAGTAATTTATTTTTTTCTTCACATTCAATAGTTACGACATTTTACTGTTTTTATGTCAGGAATCCCTCGTACATTGCCATGGTGTTGCTGTGATGTTGTAGAAGGCTTCAATCTTCTCCATCTGGCGGTCCGTCAGAATGCACCTCTCATGACTGAGGCCCCAACGAAAGAAGATCTCCTCAAGATTGTCGTCAGGATTTATTGTATGTATTTTGTTGGGGCATTTGTTATGGATTATAAAAGCCAGAGTGTCTTCTTCTTTGCATTGTAGAAACTTTGTTTCTTCAAAGGCGAGGCGGCGTTGCTTCCAGGGCCCCAAATAATCAGGTTGGCAGGGGATAAACAAGACCGTTTCCCCCGGCTGAATAGTGAAGGGTTCACCTTTGTAGAACAATGATTTTGGATTGTAAATGTATCCGCTGTTATCCCCGCTGCTTTTGATCTTGTCTGGATCCGATTCGAAATACACAACAGGTTTTGTACGGTTCATATTTTTTTATCTGAAACATTAAACAGTTGAACACATATGCGGTGAAAGTGGAGGGGACAATGTTGGGGAGCATGGCCGATACAGTCTGTCAGACTGCGACGGAATGTCGAATGAAGATTTACGTTTTCTCATTTCATTTCGGTTGGTGGATATCCAGTTGGTGGTGGTGTTGAGGACATTCTGGGCATATCGCGAAACAGTGTCCACCTGGCTGCGTACCAGATCACGTTCTTGTTGAGGGAGTTTCAGCTGTTTGGTCAGTTCTTTGCTCACCGTGTACATCGTGATGCGGAGCTGGGCGGACCTGAGCAACAGGGCCAGAGATGTCTTGGGCCCCACTGTCAGAGTAACATCAGGGGTGAGCAGAGTGATGGCGTAGCACAGTTGAGTCGGCTCATGGTTCATATCGATAGTCAATTTATCATTAACTAACCGGGCTCTGTAGACAGTGGAATCCTCATTGTCGTCAACTGACAAGCTTTGCAAGAGCAATTTGTGCTGCTCATTATATTTCATGGTGAACTCCTCTGTGTTGTAGAAGTGACCGGGATCGAAGTAGCCTTTAACATCATTGTCTCGGGTGATCAGCTGGGTGTAGAGATGAACATCCGAGATTGCTTTTGGTGTTGTTGTCGGTGACATCATTTCACTTAGAGTCACTGTTCCGGCGGGGGCTGACATTTTATTCTGAAACACAGGACAAATGTTAATAGGATAAAAATAATATAATAGTAATTCTGGAGGGGGGGACTAAGTATTAGTATTAGTATTAGTATTTAGTATTAGTATTAGTAGTAGCAGTAGCAGTAGCAGTAGCAGCAGCAGCAGCAGCAGTAGTGTTATTCAAAAATAATACGTACTGACTTCCTTCCATAAAGAATGGGACTATATTAAAGATTTCTGATCTCTCTATTAGGGACAGCGGGGTCTTTTTTCCAACTTTCGCTGTCATGTATGACTGTTTCAGACTGATGCTGAACCCGAGATAATTACCAGGTCGCTGATCATTTATATGAATTTGATTTTTGTCCTGGATAATCTTGTTGAGCATCTTGCCATTGTTCATGGGCAGCAGGACATGTTCTTCATTGGGGTTCACGGTAAATTCTTCTTGGCTGAAGCACTGTTCAGGATTAAAATACTGGGACAAACACATGAAACGTATTGGCTGTTTACGTTTCATCGGGGTCGTCGTCGTCGTCGTCGTCGTTGTCATCTCATCTTTTTTCAGGATCAATGTGATGGATCCAGCAGCCATTTTAACTCTGAAACAAATAAGATAAATAAATAAATAAATAAATAAATAAATAAATAAATATATATATATATATATACAGGTTATAAATATCATTTTTATTGTTTACCATTATTATATAGCAGCTGATGGTGGTGGTGGTGGTGGTGATGGTGGTGGGTGGGTGGGCATCATTAAGACGACACAACTTTGTGAAGAAGAATCTGAGGGGGGGGGGAGTCTGAGCAGCTGGAAGGGAATGGACGGATCAGTTGGGCTATTTGATCAGGGCTCGCAAAAAATGGTGTCACACGCAGGCATTCGGTTCTGGTCAACTGGGACAGGGAAGTGTTCCGTTCCACGTGTAGCATCATGTATGACGAGAGGATTTGGACACCGTAGCACAGTCGGAGGGGTGTCTTTATCCCATCGTTCCCGATGTTGAATGACAACGGGCAACGGAAAACTCCTGATGGTGTTCGAAGAAGTGCTCCATAAATCTTGTCAAGGTCGGTGATCAGCACATGTCCTTCGTTGGGAAGAATGGTAAAGGAGGTCGGTGTGCGGCACAGTCCTGAATCAAATTGACCGTTGGGACTGGTGAACAGGTGACCGGGATGGTCGGGCTTTATGGCTGGATCAACCACGGTCAATATGATGTTACCACCAGGAGCTTCCATTTTCTGTTGTCTGAAAACAGTTTGAAAGATTAAAAATACAATTATGATGACTGATGATGATGATGATGATGACTGATGATGATGATGATGATGATGATGATGATGATGATGATGATGATAATGAATCTCTTTACTTTTTTTCTACTCATTTACAGACCTTTTTAGCGGCAGGGAATGCACGGGATTTCTCATTATCATCATCATCATCAGCAGCAGCAGCAGCAGCAGCATCATCATACACTCTTTTTCGCTTCTCGGGAGGACAGAGAACCGGCTGCTGCTGCTGCAGCTGCATAAAATATAGTTCGAACCATTCTTGGCTGGGAACACAGCATTGGACAGCCGTGATGCATCCCGAATTAATCAACAGACTCAGCGGGGTCTTCTCTCCCACAGTCACAGCCATGTCTGGTTTTATTACTTTGATACTGTAGCACAATTTGTATTTTTTTGATCGATCAAAACTAAGCGGATCATCACCATTGATATTGTTGTTAAGTTTCGCCGAAGACGCCTCAAGATTGGTGATCAGCACACACTTTTGTTTGGGAAGCAGTGTGAACTCCTTTCTGCTGAAGCATTGGGTGGTGTCAAAGCTCTGCTTCGGCGGAAATTCCTTTTCGACGAACATTTGGATGGAATAAGGCGGTGTAGGGTGAACGGGAGAAGCCCGTGCCAGAGTGATGGTACCAGCAGCTGTCATTGTGTTGTCTGAAACAGAGAATTAAAAGTTTATTTTATTTGCTGCTGTTGCTGCTGTTGCTGATGCAGCTACTACCGCTGAAGTTGAAGTGCTGATTGAGTTTCATCAAATAGCACATTTGAGATTCATTCAATAAAAGATGATCCACATGAATACAGGCCATGTTGAGCAGCATGGACAAGGAAGTGTCCGGTCCCACGTTCACCACGGTTCGCTTGTCGATCACGCGAACCAAATAGGCTATATGGACTGGCACCTGGTCAGTGTCCACCTTGATGGGAACATCATAATCATCATCATCATCATCATCATTTTCTTTCACAACAGCTGGATAGAAACAGGGTATATTATTCAGCATGAGCAGATGTTCTTCGTTGTACTTGAGGCAGAACTCGCGCACGTTGGAGAACTGACCCATCAGGCCTACATCCCGGCTGACATACAGATGAGCAGGCTGTTGTTTGAGTTGCACACGGCGTTGCAAAATCACTGGACGTTTCCTGCCCCAGCAGGTGCGAGTCACTTCATCGTTTTCATAGGAGGTAGTATCTCTTGACACCGTGATGGTTCTTGAGGATACCGATGATGCCATTGTAGTATTTTTCTGAAATTAATATGAAAGATAAGTCGTCAGAGTTGACAGGAGCCTAGGAACAATCGTTGGGGTTTTCTATCACCTCGGTATTGTCGTAGTAGTAGTAGTTGTGGTTGGTTCGTAATGTAAGTACTCCTGCAGCGAATCCATTTTCAATTGGCCCATAATGAGGGCATTGTGGTAATGCCAAGGCAAGTAACAGTTTACAGCTCTTATTTCCGCATGTGGTCCGCTATAGGAGGGACCGAGCAAATCTCCATGTTTTAGCAGCAGACCAACATCGGTTGTGTTGGCGATCAGGTAGGCGAGAAAACGACGCTTTAAAACATTCTCGGGTTGCTGGAAAGTTGAGCTGGTCAGCAACTTGCAGGAATTCTTCGAGGATTTCCAATGCTCTGGATCAACTGATTTGCAGGGCACCAGTACCACAGTCTCGTGCGGCTCGATGAAGTAGTCATCTCCTCTATAGAAAATTAACGAACCATCGAACCATGGGTTGTCCGACGTGATGGGGTAGTGGATCAATGTACAGGTGGTCATTTTAAAAAAAAAAAAATTTTTTTTTTACTTTTTACTTTTTAATTTTCTGAAAAAATTATTATTATTATTATTATTATTATTATTATTATTATTATTATTATTATTATTATTATTATTATTATAGTAGTAGTAGTAGTAGTAGTAGTAGTAGTAGTAGTAGTAGTAGTAGAAGTAGAAGTAGCCGCAAAAAAAAACAAATTATTTTTGAAATTTTCTAAATCTCTGAATCACAAGTATTCAAAGGTGACTTCTTGTTTGGTCTTGCTGCCTGAGAAATTGATCTTGCCAGTGTTCACATAAGTCTGCATCAAATACCACTGGATTTCAGGCACAGGTTCAAATTGGATTTCCAGCTTGAGTGGTGATGAGCTTACCACACCTGTTTAAAAGAGAGAGAGAGAGAGAAATTTTAAAAATTTTTTCACTAAAATTTTTTTTTATACATTTTTTCATAAAAAAATAAATTTTTTCACTAAAAAATAATTAAATTTTTTCATTAAAAAATAAATAAATTTTTTCATTAAAATACGATTATTTAAATTTATGGGCAATTCATGTCATGTGTATCTTACTTACCCAGAGCAGACGATGTGGATTTATTCATCTCCTCGGTGGTCAGGGACATTGGAAAAATGTTGAAGGCCCCCTTTTCATCGGTTGCTGAACCCGGTGCAACAGCCAGCGTGTTGGTGGCGAGATGTGCAAAGTAGCGTTTCTCGTCGGGTGGCAAGAAACGGTTGTAGCACAGGTAGCGGTTGTAAAGCATGTGCGTACGATCACCGAGGTTCACATTCAGGTTGGCCAGATCAAAATTGCGATACACTGTTCTCGCATCGGTATTGCCCAGCAGACATGTCATACTCTTGAGCTGGTTCGGTCGATAGTAGTAACCGGGAGTAAAAAACAGACGGTTTTCCTGTATGTGCTGCACATCACCAGCTCTGCAAAAAAAAATTTTTTAAATTAAATTTTTATTTAAAATTTAATTTTTAAATAAAAATTTACAATTTGTATTTGTATCCGGGGCGGCGATGGTTCCCCCCCCCCCCTCACCCCCACACACACACCCAAGAAAAAGAATAAAAATAATGAAGGGGAGGGGAGGAAAGGGGAGGTAAAAAATACTTTTACCTGACAAAACCAATGTAAAGTGTGTGCGGACGGGCACCCGTTTCCCAGGCAAGATCATATGTGTACAGAGAAACTTTTTGCATCGGTGTGAAAAGAGTTTTGTAGCAGGTAAAGATGTTTGACAATGGTCTTTCGGGATTAAGCCCTTTGTAACGTAGACGGCTCACCTAAAAAAAGTTACAACAGATATTGTTGTTGTTGTTGTTGTTGTTGTTGTTATTAGCATAATAGGAGGCTAAAAATATTTGAAATTTTAATTTTAATATTTAAATTTCAAATATTTTAATTTTAATTTTAAATATTGTACTATTTCAAATATTTTTAATTTCAAATATTTTAATATTTTAATATAAAAAATTTTACTTACTTGTAGATACATATTTTGGATATTGATGGCTATCCCGGTGATGGTGTACTGGGTGTCAACAGGTGTGGTCACCGTAAAATTAAGTGCATTATTACGTTCGGTTTGTGTCAGAGCATTGTGGCTTGCCCCCAGATTCAAATTTAAATTGGTAGGCAGCATGTAGCTGAGCAGATGGGCAGCAGGACGTCGTGTAAATTTAATGTTAAGCTGGGTGTTGGCCGGTAATAATGGGGATGTTTGATCGAATTCGCTGTTACCTCCCTTCAGAATGTTCATGTTATAAGCATCACGCGGGCACAAGGTTCGAAATGGGTACATGGGAAAGGACAGCATATGACGTCGATACTTGTTGTTGGCGAACGAATGAGATGTTTCATCACCAGGGAACAAGGTCTTCTCGTGCATCTTGTACAGGTCTTTAGTCATATCCAAATCACCGGAAAGCAAGCGAGGATAACCTTGAAACAGATAAAAAAATATTTTAAATAATTAATGTTAAAATATTTAAAATATTCAAATATTCAAATATTCAAATATTCAAATATTCAAATAGTCAAATATATAAAAAATAAAAATTCGTATCCTTTTTCCAACCCCAAAAATGGGTTAATGTTTTTTCCACTGACCTAAACCGGTGCGTCGTTTGATATCTTCGACAGAAGGGTTGAAATTCTGTTCTATGGAGCTCATGTATCCCAGACCATCCCAGTCCAAAAAGTAGTTCCTGAAAACAAAAAAAAGATTAGAAAAGAAATCCTAATGACACACACACACACACACACAAACACACACACACCACTCACTTGTCTGCTGTCCATTTTGATGTTTGGTTGAAGGCCACCTCGATATTGTCAAAAATAAAATTTAAATTGTTGAGCGGCAGAGTTATGCGATGGCGGGGAGGGTATAGTAATTCCTGATGGACAACAGGAGCAGCATCAGCAGCAGCAGCAGCAGCAGCAGCAGCAGCAGCAGTATATGACACAACTACTTGGGCATCGATAACCATTTGATAGTCGGAATTGAAACTGCACACAGAAAATTGAAAAAAATAAACATGAAAAAACTTTAGAATGAAAGAAAAATGTAAATATTAACCTGGTAAAATAATCTGAGCGTGCTGGAATAACAAAATTGAATTCGGTGCTGCCTTGTATATCCGCGGCATTATATGTTGGCAATATCTTTTCATAACTGACTTCTTGAACTAGAGAAGAAAAAACTCATTTGAAAAGAAGAAACAAACTTGGTATTGGTATGATGTGACATTACTTACCCAATTGTTTTAGCTGATCGGCTGAACGAGCATATTTGGTCAGCAACAAGTTCTTTCGCAGTATATCATCTGAAACATTAAAGCTAAAACTAAAACATTATCAGAGAGGGGGGGGGGGGATGGAAGTTTTCTTACCCAGAGGATCAGAGACCATTTTAAGATCGTGGTGAGATTTTTGGCGTTTAGCTGGCATTTTTCTTATGAAAATTTAAGAGGAACGATGTTGTAGCAATTTATCAATTACTTTATCAAATCTATCTGTAAAAACTTTTTCGACAATCTTTGTAAAGAAATGAAGGGCACGATTAGTATTAGTTTTATTTTTTTTAAAAGAGGACTGGGAAGATGTCGGGGGCAATGGTGGAACAGAATTTTTTATTGGCATTATATTATCAATTAAAACATTGGAGGAGGAAGACTCAATAGATTTCGTCTTCCTTTTCGACGGCTTCCGCTTTTCCGAGTTTTTTTCCGGTGGGTTGTTTTTTGCTTTTTTGGCTGGTGGCTGCCTGGCTGTTGACGGCGGGTAGTTGTCCGTCTTCTTTTTTTGGGGTGTGCTCCTTTTTCTTTTGTTTTTGTTCGTCTTCGAGACGCCATCGCCAGCAGCTGCTTCTCGTCAGACAGATGAAAAAGTAAAAACTATTGTTAATACTTCAGCGATAACAACACCAGATGATTCAAATTCAATGTTTAATTCACTCAGGTTAATATCAGTGGCTCTTTTTCCAAAAAGATATAACTGATGATAGTCTTTAATTAAAAGAGTTTCCTCTCTGGATGAACTCGACCGATGATTACTATTTGCCCGCCATAAATAATAACTAGGTGTATCTTCTTTATTGTTCACCAACAACATATCGTACGCAATACTGCCGATAACCGATTTGGCTTTGGAAAAGTTATCCATGACTTGTTTCATCATTTCATCGAGCATATTCTCATGAGTGTAATTTGGGCTTCGCAAGTTGAGTCGTAAAGTATACACCTTTACATCGTTTCTGTTATTGTAAAGTGCATAATGTGAGGTGGATTCCGTGTATTTTGCCGTATACCAGTGATGCTTTAACACTGGACCCAATTGTTCATTTGTTAACCACATGGTGATGGGCTGAAAGACAAAATTCCGGACACCAAAAATTATACAGGATATTGTAAAAAAAAGGGGATCAACAGTGTTGGGCAAGCCGCAAAAATAAAACTTTGATTATTACCGGTATGATAAAAATATAAATATATATAATAATATTATTAATATATGTATTAATATATAATTAATTTTCTTCTGATGTTTATCCCTTCCTGTTTTTTATACGTTCACGTGTCTTTTTGAAAATTCCTAACGCTATTACCAATAGTTTTGCCACCGTTGAAATATTTCGCGATGTGTCTTATAAAAAGATACAAAGGGAAATCTATTTTTCAACAGCAGCAAATCTATCGAAAAAAAAAGTATACCAGCGACTCGCGATATGTCGTCAGTATCCCTTTTTTAAATATAAGTCCTGTGGCTAGTTAGGAAAATATCCCAACCAATTCACGTGCAATGGATCAGACGAGCTGATTCTAACGAGAAAACCCTACGATGTCGAAAAATCAATAGGCTTGCCACCAAGGACAAAAAATGTTCACGGCGATGGTCTCGATCGATAGACACAACGGAAGCTCTTTTTTCTCCGCAGCAAGACTATTGAGAAAAGTATACAAGCCACTCGGTGTCGCTAGTATCCCTTTTAAAATTAAAAAATTTCATTGACAATGCGGGTCAGAGGACCCAAGAGATATATATCAGAAACCTAAGTAGTCAAAAAAAAGCCAAATATCAATAGACTGCCACCAGAAGGCTTGCTAGACCATTGATAAAAGTATACTGTAAAAAGTCAAATAGACTGCCACCAGAAGGCTTGCTAGACTATTGACAAAAAAAGTATACCGCTGTCTTTGACCATTTCGGCGCTGCTAGTATCCCTTATTAAAAAACAAACACAAAACGTATCGCTGGATTGCTGATTGAGTCCTGTGGCCAGTTGGGAAAATCCCAACCAATCCACGTGCAATGGATCAGACGACCAGATTATAACAACAACAAACAACGACAATAGAGAATAATTCTTTTTTTTCTCGGTTTTCCTGGTCCGACCCCTGGGGACAGCGACATCTGGGGGTGTCAATCCACGTGCAATGGGGTCAGGGGGTACTAACGGAAAAAGTTTTACGATTTTTATGTTACAAAGTTATTTTTAAAAAACAAATCTGGGTTTCCTGGACTCATCCCTGAGGACAGTGACATCTGGGGGTGTCAATCCAAGTGCAATGGGATAAGCGGGTACTGCCAGAGTATGAAGAATTATTCTCTCTTCCTAATTATATTTGATTTTTTTTGGTACGAAAATTCAATAGGCTTGTCACCGGTGAAATGTTTCGCGATGTGTCTGTGTAAGACACAAGGGGAAATCTATTTCTCCAACAAGACTATTGATAAAAGTATACCAGCCACTCGATGTCGCTGGTATCCCTTTTAACGAATCGAGAAAAAAATAATAATAATAAATTCGTTTACGGTGTTGCAAATGGTTTAAAGACAAGTCTGTTACACGTACAATATTATGATTTTTTTTACAATTTTTTTTATATGTGACATTTTTTTTCTTAGCACAGTTACACCAAAGACATGATATTCTTCCCCCGTAAAATACAATTACAATATGTAAATATGTTCAAACAGTACCAAAATATCTCATCTTTCTCTCTCATCTCGTGTAATATATATGTTCTCTCTGTAAGTAATGGGAAAAGGAATATAAGTCTTAAGTGCAATGTTCAAGAGGTCGTAGAAAACCATTAAGATTCCAACCATCTTAAACTTATAAGACTTAGCCTTTGACTTCCAGTACTGAGGTCTATAGGTCAGACATGACCTAAAGTCCAAAGCAAGCTAAAGCCTCTCTGACTGTAGTATTGTGGCCTTAGTACGGTCACCTACAGTCGGAGCACGCCAGGACTGAGCGTTTTTTGTATTAGGAAGAGAGATAATACGCTTACACAAATGATAAAAGGATAAAGGATGGGGATATACAATACAGTACAATACGTAAAAAATTTTCCCAATCGCAGTAAAAAAAAACATCTCTTTCTCTCGTCTCGTGACAATTCGGGGCCCTGAGTGTCTACATGTTACTCCCGACAGCTCAGTTTCTGTCATGTAACACTCACAGCTAGGAGGTCCCGACTGGCCTTACGCATGGTTGTCCAACCCAGCTTTACTACCTGGACCCCCGGCTATTACTACATCACTTTCTCATCTCTTGGCTCTGCTTTTCCCGAAGGTACTCACAGGTGCAATGCCTTAAAGTATTACTCTCCAGACGCAAAAGACAGGGTGACACAGACAGAAAAATACTTGGCATAACTAGTCCTAAGATAAATGGCACATGTAAAAAAAATTAACCATAAAATTGTGAACGTGTAAAATTTAAATTTCATACACCAATTGTATCTTTTAAAAAATGTTACCAATACGAGCTGTTTGCGTTCGTACGTCGCATTCGTCGACTAATAGCTATAACCACTCTGTTGGTAAAATTTTTTTTTCTCCAAGTATAAATGTTACCCACCATATAACACCACCGTTAGGGACAAACATCATTCTTATTATTATTATTATTATTATTATTATTATTATTATTATTATTATTATTATTATTATTTACGGAATATTTAAAGAAATTTCTGTCCCCACTACACGAATCGAACATGAGAAAAATGTTATTATGCCCAACACTGTCAACATCGTCTATAAAAATGATAAGATTCTATTTTAATTTACTAACAAATCTATTTGCTTGCCAATTTTAGTAAGAAAAATAATAATATTAAAATATTGACGTTTTCAGTCACTTGATCATAAATAAAGTGTATAACGAATAAGAGAGGACAAAAATAATATTTTTGCTTTGGGACTTATAAATTTTTACACTTCACTATAAACTCTTCACTAAAAAGACTATCTTCGCACAGTTTGTCACTATTCTTCATCACATCGAAAATGAACTTAGTTTTATTTTCTTACAAGTACAAATTAAAACTCACCTGAAGTTTCCAAAAGTTCACTAATATTATCTTCACTTGACTGAGAGGATGAAGAGATGTCCATAGAGGTTCTCTATAATAACTAGGAGTGTGCCCTATCAGTTACCCCTTTATATAGGGATAGCGATAGGGAGGTGGGGGTAAGGGGGAAGGGGGTGCTCGTACCGGTCTCTTGGGGGAGAGGGTCTGATGCGCCCCCAGCGTCCACTCAAGTTGCGCATGCGCTCTCAGCATCCTTTTGGGGGAAGGGGTTGCTCGTACCGGTCTGTTGGGGGGGAGGGGGGTCTGATGCGCCCCCAGCGTCCACTGATGTTGCGCATGCGCCATCGGCATCCTTTTGGGGGAAGGGGTTGCTCGTACCGGTCTGTTGGGGGAGGGGGCTGATGCGCCCCCAGCGTCCACTGATGTTGCGCATGCGCCCTCAGCATCCTTTTGGAGGGAAGGGGTCCTCCTCATGTGTGGGGAAAGGAATCCTATAAAAGGGGGGGTTTCATCCATTCTCTTTCTCAGTTGTTCTGCGATTATTCTGCTCACCCAGATAATTCTTCAGGTGTGTGGTGACTTGTGAACTTGTGATATTTCTCTTGTGAAACACAGTGAATTTTTGTGAACTTTTTTCAAAACTAAAGTGCATGTTATAATTCGAACTCATATCTCTGTCTGACCCCAACTTAACTTTAACGCATAAAAAAACTTATAGTTTATTAGTCTAACCAGAAGTTATTTGACAAACGTACCATTTGTGTGTAAAAAAAATTCTTTATATTTGATTAAAAAATTTTTTCTTAAGATCATCATGGTGTCCATCAACTTTTGTCCTCCGGCTCAGCATTTTCTAACTTCTGGAATCATACTCGACTGCAAAATGTTCCAGCAGTCTATGTCTGGTTTTCCATCCGACCGACATGCTTATCAATTAAAATGTTTTATGCATCCCATGAGGTACTGTTTTTCTTCTTCTTCTTCTTCTTCTTTTTATAAGTTTTTTAATAAGTGTCCGGACTTATATATTTTATGTTCAGTCAGGGAAGGCTTCCCTATCAAATCAAGAATTTCGTGAAATACATAAGGTTAGATCCCCCCGTCTTCTTTACTAAATACATGTAACAAAAACTACAACATTTTTTTTTTCTTATAGGAATATCGACTCCACTTTGTTAACATCTGAACAAGGCTCCATAGGTTGTTTATTATCATATTAAAAATTCAAAAATTAAATTTTTTTTAAACTGACATAAAAGTCCTAATTCCAACATTTTTTCCTTTAGTTCTATCCCGACAATACGGGGTAAATGGAGCCGACCCCAAAAGAATAGACACTAAAAGTGTCATCATCGATTTTGAAATTTTTCAACAGATGAGTGATCCATCCTTCATCGAAAATCTCAAAGAAAAGACAGACAGTTTTTTACAACAACTTGTTGAACATCAAAACTCAGGTAGAACCCCTTAATAAATCTCTTACTCTTGAAATTAGTGTCATAACATATTATTTTTTAGACAAGTCAGCCAGCACAACACGTTATGAGAATATTTCTTCCGTTGTTGCTGTCATAAACACTTGTGACAGTAGAATTAAAATACTGCTTACTCTTGAGGTTAGACCGGCAATATGAAATGAGAATAAATTATAAAAACTTTTATTTTATTTTTATTTTATTTTTATTTTCTGCAGCACTACAGACTTTCTGAACTTGGTATTAACGCCCCAACCGTTGATGAAAGGTACTGTTTATTAAATTAAATTAAATTAAATTAAATTAAAATAAATTAAAGCAAAAAATAGTATAACTTTTTTATCTTTTTAAGCCTTAAAAATGTGGGACTGAAGCTCAAGTACCAATTTGATGAAGAACTGATGGATCCTTACATTACGGCAAAACCTAAAAGCAACGAGGATGATGAACTACCAGCCAAGAAGTTCAAAATTACCGACACCAAGAAAATTAGCATTCTAGAATACTCCTCTGTCCAATTACCTGTTGCACCTTTTATCGATTATCTCGAAAAATATTCAAAGTCTTTTGTGGATCAATGCCTGACATATAATAACTCTAATAAAAAAACCGACTAGTGTTGTATCTCCCAATGATTTCAGAACAAAAAAATGCAACGTAGAACCCTAAATGAAATACTTCCATTAAGTCAAATAATATATGTAATAGGTAAGAATAATCTTAAATGGTTCATTTTCATGCTAAAAATTGTCAAAGAATAAATTTTTTCAGCTGAATCGGGCAGTGGAAAGTCAACATTTATCAAACAGCTTATCACTCATTGTCACACTGGTAAATATACTTTGACTTTTTAGATAATCTTTGATCTGATCAGTAACTGATACCTTTGCCCTTTAGGTATTTCTGTGTACGTTCAAACTGCAGAACCAACTGACTTTGAAAACGTTTCAAGAATTTCATTCCTTCCGGCTAATTTCAATATTGATGAAGAAAATTTTTCGTCTATCCCCGAAAATTCACTTGTTGTGCTTGACGATTTTTCCTTTAAATTAGCCAACAATAAACAGGAAAAAATAAATTTTCTCAAAGTTGTAAACTACATTTTACGACATAAAAAGATAACTCTGATCCTGGTCATACACAATTTATTCGGCAACAATTTAGCTAATGATATTTTGTGTGCTCATCATGTTTTTCTTTCCTACTCAAATCTGGGATACCTTATTATGAGGTGAGATCATATTCTTTAATTTTATAAAAGCATTACATACGTTCTTTTTTTTAATTTTTTTCAGAAAATTATTTATGCGACTCGGTGGTCCTGAAGCCCTAGATTTCTTCCAAAGTGTCCAGAAAGCTAACTTTCATTTTGCGTATGTGAATTCAGCCCGAAACTTTATCATTAATCGAGTTGAAAACCTGTTTAACAACACTCGACGGGCTATCATGTTTGCCAATAAACAAACCTTTCTTATCCACGATGCTGAACAAGATTGTTCTCAAACATTGAGCTCCACTGAAGAAAAAGTGAATACAACCATTTCTGATTTTATACAGTCTACCTATCCTAAGCAAAAGTATCTTAAAATTGTTGCGAACATTTTTGAAAAACATAATCTTGTAAACGACGATCTTTTTTTTGTAAACTTTCCAGATATTCATTTAGCTGATTTTTGTTCATTTATTAATAACAAATTTGATAAAAAAGAAAATGTTCGTATGATAAAACTTTGCAAGTATATACAAACCCAAAAAATTCGACTTCCAAATGTTTGTGTTAAAAATTCAAGAGCCAAAAAATACTTGTGTTAATTTTTTTTTAGATTTAAAAAAATGTCATCAAACGAAATTCTAATTCAATGTCAAGCCCATGTAAGTAAATTCTACCTTTATATATATATATATATATATATATATATAATAGATTATATAATAGATGTCGTTTACTTTAGAACAACATTTTCCAATGCTCTCTGGACCGAGATTTTCGAAACATCAGATGTCAGAAACATGATCTAAGTCTCAGATATTCTTCCAATCAAATCTATAGCCCTCCCTTTGGTACGCTTTATATTTAATATTTATTTCTCAAATAAGTAAGTTGTCTACTTAAGTATTTTAACGATCTCTTTTTTTTCTAGAGTCTTTTAAAATCCGGTTCAAACCAACACCTTATCTAGGTAAATACAAAATATCATATAATTATATATTTTAGCTTTTATACAACCATACATATGTATATATATATATATATCCTAGATATTTTCTACCTGACCAGTGGAGCCAATAATACTACTATCAGAAATCCTTTCTCAGCACTGAATGCAAGCTATATGAAAAGCATCAATGGTAGAGCCGACCGTTTTATATCAGAATCTGGAATAGTTGATCATAATGATGACGGCGCGAAAAAAATCCATTATCTAACACTAACTTTACTTCCGAATCAAATCATTATATTTCCTCAAAGAATATTTGAAAATATGAACCGAAGTATCTTAAACAACAACAACAACAGCATACGACACTATGTTGACAACGAAATAAGGTATAACAATGATGAAAATTATATTTACACACACACACACACACACACACACACACACACACACACACACACACACACACACACACACACACACACACACACACACACACACACACACACACACACACACACACACACACACACACACACAC
>Ga0082207_1000523_pt1 | contig 21766 bp, 28 predicted proteins | sample LakMenEpi10Aug09_FD_71540 | JGI IMG/M metagenome (GOLD analysis project Ga0082207, IMG submission 71540)
CCTAGCTGTGAGTGTTACATGATGGAAACTGAAATGTCGGGAGTAACATGTAGACACTCAAGGCCCCGTAATGTCATGAGACGAGAGATGTACATTGTATCTTATATTTGATGGTTGGTACTACTTTATGTATTGCACGAAAAGTTATAAAAGAACAATGTCTTTAACGTAACCAATCTCACTCTGTGTAATAATGCCGTGTTTTAGTATAAATAACTATTATTTTTTTATTTTTTATGGGTTAACATTTACATTTTGTACACGTACACTCAACATTATATTTCTACAGACAAATTATACACATGTACACACAAAGACACACAAGTACACACAAAGACACACATACATGCACACAAAAACACACACGTACACACAATAACACACATTTGTACACACATGTTTACACAACGCAACATTCATCTTCACCCATTAAGAGTAAATAATTAACTATTTCGTGTTGAAATTCAAAGTCACCGTACAATTAAATAGTTATATAAACGTGGTTCCTGTAGCCTAGTGGTTAGCATCTCCTGCATTTAAGCGGGGAAGCCGGGTTCGAACCTACTTGTGGTCTGGTTTCTAGAAAAAACCGGACACTAATGATTTTATTCAAGTCTTGCGTCATTAAACGATCTTCCTATATGTGACCACTCTTTTCTTTTCTGAAACCATTTGTCTAAAAAATTATTGTATGTATTTATTTATTATTTCAATAATAAGAGAGTAGTTATCTACATTAAGTTAGTATTTTATTCAAAATAATTGCTTTTGTGAATGTGGATTCAATAATTTTGTAATTACCACCCTTGTTAGTTGTTATACAATATAAAGTTGTAACATTTTATCGATTATTAAATTTATTTTTTGTCAGCATGCTTTCTAATAAGCCAGCATCATCAGGCTACACTGTGACTTTTCACGAGGATAAAGCAGTGCATTCAAGTTCGCAAATGCTAGAGTGCAAGAATTTATCAAAAAAGTTATTTCAAAGTCCTAGTGATAGACACGTGTACGGTCTTAAATTTTACACAAATCCTGTCAGGTAATATTAACTAGAGTATTTTAAATAATGGTAGTATAACTTAAATTTGATTTTTTTGAACCTGAAATATTTCCTAGTGTTGGACGTCTGCCAGGATCGGTTAAAGATATGTTTAAATTTATTAGGTATTTTTTGTAAAATTCATTATTAAATCGGCGTGGTAAATTTTTAATTATTTTAATTCTTTTACTATCTAATTTAGAAACAACAATTTTGAACTATTTAAATCTTCAAATGGATTGCTAGGTTATTCTTCTTTTTAACACATGTAAAACACTAACATTTATTACACCTATTTAAAAGTAACTTATTTTGTATTGCTTATAGTATTCACACATCGCTATGGAAAAGATGGAAGAGAAACTAAAAAATTCGAAGATAAATGCTTGTTGTTTGATTTTGAATTTCTAAAGAGCATTGCCGATCCGGTATTTGTTGAAAGATATAAAAATTCACTTGCAACATTTATAACTTTGCTTAATGAAAACAAAAATTCAGGTATGATTTTAACCCAATCAATTTTAGTCATTATGTAGTCAATACTTCAAATATTTGTTTTATATATTTTTTTACAGATTTTTCAAATTATTCAACTATTTCTGATGTACGATCGTTTCCTGTAGCACAGTTAGAAACCACAGAATGTGCTGTCAAAATTATTTTGTCTTTTGAGGTAATAATTTACACTACATTACATTTAACACTTTATTTTTCTACAAAAACAATAATTCTTTTGGTTTTTTAGCATTACAATTCATCTGAACTAGGGTTTGGGTATGGACACAAACTTGATCACAAAAATGTCAAGTAACACTCTTGTTTATTTACAGTTTTAAATAATAATGTCCAATATTATTCATTTTGTTCATTATATTTTATTTTGCAGTGAATGTGATGTTGCATTGGTTATCAAATATCATTTTCATGACATAGAGGAAGAACTTAGTGCAAACATTACAGAGGAAAATAGCAGAAAACGAAAAATTCTTCAGGCTCCTAAACGTATTGTGGATTATTCATCAATTAAACTTCCTGCATCTATGTTTGCTCTCTATCTAGAAGATGATTGTCAAAGTTTTATGAAAGACTGTGTAAGGTAGACAAAACCAAAAAATTACTCTACTATTATAAAAAAAAATGTAATAATTTTATTTATTTAATAATGTTTCTTTTAGTCTTCAACAAAAAATTGTCAGTAATGCAAAGAAAATTGAATGAAATTGTTCCACTCAACCAATGTGTATTTGTAATTGGTAACTCATTTAGTTTTTTACTCTTCACTTTCAACTATTTTTTCCTACAATAGGGTTCTCACAATATATTTTTAATTCTAGCTGAAAGTGGATCTGGTAAAAGTACATTTATAAAACTGCTTATCAAAAATTTAAATCAAGGTGAATTTATACAACAACGAAAAATACATAACTTCAATTTTTTATACAAGTTTATTATCGTATAAAATTTTTTTTCAGACACGCCTGTTTACATACAATCACGTGAACCATCAGATTTTTCAGATATTAATAATATTCAATATTTGTCCGACAATTTTTCGGTACAAGAAAGTTTCTTTAAACAATTACCTAGCGGAGCATTTGTAGTTCTTGATGATTTTTCGTTTAATCAAGCTAAGAATAAGGCTCAGGATAAACTTGAATTTCTTAAAATAGTTAATTATTATTTGAGACACAATAAAATCACATTACTTTTAGTTATTCATAATTTGTACAACAATAATTTGTTTACCGACATTCTTTTAGCACCTCATATTTTTCTGTCCTATTCTAATTTAGGATATTATATTATAAGGTAACAAATCACATAAATTATTTTACTTTTGTACATTTCACAGGATAAATTATTTTCTAATAGTTTTAAATTGTTTCAGAAAACTTCAAGAAAGATTAGGTGGAAAAGAAATACTTTCGTTTTATCAAGAAGTACCAAAACAAAATTATCATTTTGCATACATTAATTGCAACAAAAATTATCTTATTAACAAAGTAGAAAATTTGTTTTACGGTAAATCCACAGCAATGTTTTCAAACAAAACCGTTTTTTCTATTCATCCAAAAAATCAAAGTTGTGCAGTCAAAAAAGTTGAAAATGAACATACCAGTGATCGAAACGAACATAATAATCATATTATAGATTTTATCAAAAGTATTTATCCCAAACAAAAATATCTGACAATGATTTTTCAGATTCTCGAACCTTTTGAGTTAATTTCTTCAAATTTATTTTTTGTTGCGTTTCCTAACATTCATGTAGCAGATGTTTGCGCTTTTTTAAATAATAAATTCGGAAAGGAACATACTACAGATGTTAGATTTATTAAATTGTGTAAATTTTTGCGAACTAAGGAAATTAAATTTCCTAAAATTGCTGTCAAGAATCCTGTTGCGCAAAAATATCTTTGTGTTTAATACAAATGTGTTTTTTTCAGATAAAACCTAAAAATGAATAATCCTAAAAGTCATTTAATTCAATGTAAATCAAAAGTACGCATACAAAATAAAAACATTAATTTTTCTTCATACTACTATTGTAATTACATCTTTTTTTTCATTTTTTAGGACAACGTATTTCAATGCACTTTAGAACAGTCTTATCGAGATGTTACATGCAACAAAGCTGATCTTCTAATAAGTTATGTTGACAATGTTATTAGTAGTCCTTCTACAGGTTCTTTCTTTTTTAAAAATTTTTCTTTTTTATTTTTACAGATTATTTATAATAATACTTTAACTAAAATTTATCTGTAGATCCATTGCATTTTTTGTTTAAACCGACCGCAGCATTAGGTTATTTTTTTTTATCTAATTAACCTAAACAACCTGGCTTTTGTTAATAGCTTTAATAATGCAAAAAAATTTTTCTAGATGTCATAAGTTTACGAAACATGAAGACAGCAGAAAATAATGTTTTTACCGCATTTGCTCGAATGTACTCTAAAACAGCAAATGTACGACAATCAAGTGTATTACCTCAATCTATTGCAGACTACGAACTTACATCAGAAAATACCGGAAACTATACATTTGATGTTGTGTTAAACTTATTACCACATCAGATTTTTCTTATGCCTCTGACATATTTAAATTATATTAAAAACGAAAACGATCTTATTCAAGCCGGTATCATACAATTTACACATGATTCTTTAACGTAAATAATTATTTTTTCATTATTATTTTCAATTAAAATAGCATAATTTTTACTTATTTTTTATTTTAAGGAAACATTTATTAGCAGAAAGTGCTAATTTTTCTGAAATTACATTTGTCTCAAATGATAACGAAGAAGTAATTATATTTATTATACAAAAGTTTCATTTTAAAAACACTTTTATATAAATTCTTTTACCTTTTATTTGATATTTTAGACTCTTTTATTTCAAACTGAATCCAAAGAAATGGACAATAATGATGTGATTACCTCAATTTTATTTAGCGGACAACCAATGGGTGGGTACAAAATTTTTAAATAATCTATTCATATTTATTGATATAAAACATTTTTTTGTGGTTCAGTTGGATTAGGTTGGACAAAACTAACACAGGGAGAAATGTTTTCAAATCCTTCATTTAAACTCAAAGATTGTCAAGTAAACATTAAGTTTAGCTTCCCAAATACAGATTTAATGTTTCCCCGTGCTGCCAAAAAAGATAAAAGAGATAGACCATTATTACGAGGAAAATCGCAAAAATTTGCTGATTTTGCCATTTATCATCGAAATGAAAATCTGTTTCAACTTATTGTAGCGAAAAATATAGCTGATAATCTGGAATATAACTATTTTTCGGATCAATTTTCAAAGGTAAATTATGTTATATCATAGTCATTTTTAAGAAATTATTTATAGACTATATTTTTTCTTTGTTACCATTTTTTTGCAGAACACAGAATATGAAGCCGCCTTTACAGCTGCTATTAAAAAAATTTATCGTGATTCTTGGGTTTATCAATATTTTTCTTTAGATGTTGGATCTTTAGAAAACGATAAAGGAATTGTATGTTTTCTCTATACAGATAAAAATAAAAAAGCATCAATGCATTGGGATAGTTCGAGAATACAAACTTTTTGCCATATTCCAGAGAATTTTAAAACACATTTATTTCCTGCATCAGATTGGGTTAATTTAGAAGATAGTATTGATTCAGTTAGTGAAATGTATCCAATGCATGTCATATCTGGAATTACTCATGGAATGCTAACTAATGGATATCCCTATTCAAAATCACCATTTTACACAGCGCCATATTTACTTATCTTTAGATCTCGTCAACACGGAATAGAAGCTAACTATTTATCGTTTAACGATTTTCTTTTGTCCCCGTCTTATAATCACATTCTAGCTTTGTTAAATTATGATGAAAATAGTGAAAAATTTGTTCCCTCATATCATGCCGATGTTTTGTTACCATATAATGACGTTCTTTCATTAAACAACGTATTAGAATTTTATATTACCGATGCAAATCGTAAACCGGTACTAGTTAAAGATATGAGTCAATTGTTTATATCCATTCAGTTTCTTTAAAAATGCAAATGTTTTAAATTAATATTAAATTGTAAACATTACATTTCAGAAAATTGTAGTAAAAATGTTTATTTAAAATCAATTTAAAAATGTCATCTTCACCACCACTGTCTATTGTTGACACTACTAGTGACGAAAACAATAGTTTTTGTACTGTAAATAACTTACAGTCTATAAACTTGAATAATGAAGAAAATAGTGAACAAAAAGAATCTTGTTTAATCCCAGTGTTACATAATACTACAAGTGAATCAAAAACATGGACTAAAACTGATAGTGAGTCAATTACAACAACTCGATCTCTCGAATTTTTAGAAAAATCGTTTAGAAAATATACATATTATTTTAGCAATCATCCATTAACCACTTCTGTAGGATATTTAACAGTATTTGATAAAAAAATTATTGCATGTTTTTCCGAACGTACACAAAATAATAATTTTGTTTATTTAGATGTAAAGTGTATACCCCAATTCAATTTATTTATAAATAAAATTCAATTGTTAAGTTTTGATTGGTTACCTATTTACACTGTTAATGATTTAGAAAAAATTCAAGATATGTTCTATAAATTTTTAAATGAGTATCAACTTCTAGAAAATCAAAATTATCCAGCCGTGTCTCATTTTCCACCCATAGGAACTTACAATGTGTTTGAAACATATTATGTTGATCAAGAATTTTCTCTTTCTTGTCATGAAACTTTCAACTCAACTGATATCAATATAAAAATAAAAGAAAGTACAAAAACCAACACTATTTTAAACATAACAAATGAAAATAGTCCACCAGTTCATCTTCAAATTTACATAGGTTCATATTTAGTATTTTGTTCACAACGTGATTTGCAAAATTTAAGTAACGAAAATGTAAATTATATCATTAATTTTCTTTTGTCTAAAGCTTCAAAATGTTAATCATCTTATATTACAGACATATAATGAACTCCAATTATAAATCACATCTACAAAAATGTATTGCCTATTCAGAAAAAATGAAACAGATTCTAGGTAAGTTAAAATAAAATATTAATTGTATTTATCGATAATAAAGTAGTAATTTTTTTTATTTTTTTTAGAAACAAGAAACGGTGCAAACATCTCCGAAGAAACGTTGCCTTTGATCGAAATGTATAAAGAATGTTTGGATAAACAAATTATTCCAGTTCTTAAAGAGTGTATTGACAAATATTCTGAATGGTGGAGTTTAAAAATGTATTCTCCTCTAAGTGAACTGATAAATGGACGTTTGGACATTTTTTTTAGACCAGAAGAACTTATCAATATTATTTTACAGGAAGCTAGAACCTCTAATTGCTTTGAATCAGGAAATTCTGAAATTATAGTGGCTAACGATCGATTGCAAAAATGTTTTAACACGAATATTATTTATGCACCAAATTTGTTTGTACTTTGTTTATCACACATTAATGTACTTACAGATGTTGTACAAATTGAAACATTAAGAAACAAGCATATTAATTCAGAATTGTGGATTGAAACTCCGTATGACATTCTTTACAAAGATCCTACAGCTCAATTTTGGTTACATCCGATCATAAATCAAACAATTTGTTTCAATAATCAAATTACATATTCTTGGGAATCCATTTGTGAATCTGTAACTCAATTTATTTGCAATCCAAATGATCATTTTACTCGTCATGACAAAGACATATTTTCAATTAATACAAATTCTCCTTTATGTAATGAATTTAGATTTCAATATTTTCACAAATTTCAAATACCCTCTATTTTAAAACAAATAACAAAATATCTTGGTAAAAAACACAATATTTTAACGTTATGTCCTGAATTACATCATAATGAATCTGATGTTACAACTATGTATTTTCTAGAAGACTTAATGTTTAGTAACAATCGGCTACTGCCTCATATGTCTTGCTCTACTTACGTATGAAAATCCTATTATTTCATGTTTATTTTTTCAGAACATGGAATTTAAAACAATGGCTTCCTGGGCAATTCTTCCACAATTTAACTGTAACATTAACAAAACTCATATTATTAATCCAAAAACCTTGTATATGTTACCAAGACATGTGTACACTATTGATCTTGGAGTAATGTTAACCCGTATTCCAAACAATACAGTTGTTATAATACAAGATACTTTACCTACCTGTAAAATTTTAAATACGTTTTGGATTGCATCTCATGCATCATTAACACTTACAATTATTGCCGAGAATTACACAATTCTTACAAGAGGAGAAGTGATTTGTAGCACCTACATTTTACCTGTCGAATGTTTTATACCAGGTAATACAAAAACATAGTGCAAGCACTGCTATGAAACCTATTCCTCATATCCTTTTTTATTTTTTAGTACCAACTACTTTAGCTGTTCAAGCTCGAAAATCTATTCAATATTATGGTAAAAAAATAATATTTAAATTATATCTTTTATTACTTAAAAAATATTAATCAATAATATTTAATTTTAGGATTAGATGATACCGAGGATGAAGATAATAAACAAATACGGCATTAATTGTATTAAACTTTTTAAAGAAAAATGTAAATTATACATAATTTATAAAAAAACTATTTTTCAGACAAAATGCCACTATGTTTTACAAACATTTCACATTTTGTAACAACCTATGGATCTGAATTAACTATTGATCCATTTTTACCTATTCATTTTGATAGCAAAACTACAATAACAGGTAAATATTACATTTAAATTTTGTAATATTACAACTGTTCTAACTTATTAAATTCTGTCCACTTTGTTTTTTATAGACGCAATATTACACCATGTATGGAACTATAAAAGAAAATCTAATTCAACATATCAAAAATATGAAGATCTTGTAAATTCTATCAAATTGACATCAAGAACATGGAATCCTAAAGTAGATTGCTACAAATGGTTACGATTTATTACATACACTCTTAATATTGACATAAATATTCTTGGTATTAAACGTTCACGAAATAATTTACTTATGCATCAATGTGAGAATGAAGAAGCTTGTTTATTCTTTTTTTACAAATTTCAAAATACTTTAGCAAAAGTAATTTATGCTACGACATCTCAATTTTATCCTGTAATTATTCTTGAATATAAAAAGAAATATTATGTGTTACCATTAAATTTAAATTTAAAACCTTATCTTATAAACACCTTTGCCAATAAAACTATCAGTTATGAAGGATATACTATTAATTCATCTGACATTCAAAATATATTATTGTTAAATCCTGTAAAATATCCTTTCTCTATAATTATTTACACTGCTTTTTCATTCTCAAAAACTAATTACAATAAAAAACTTTACAATTCAATCATTGGAAACTTTAAAACTAATTCTGGCAAAACGATTCATATTTTTCTCACACCTCAAATAGAATCATTCCAATTTCGTCTCAGTATTTTGAATGTTTCATCTGAAAATGTTAAAGATATTGACATCAAAAGTATTTATTCAAATCCTCACTTAACCGAAAGCAAATCTTGTTACACAATACATTCAACCAATCCAGATACTTTAAATCAAAATTTCTGTGTCTGTGATCATCCGGAAACCCAAAGATTTTTTACTCCTCCAAGAAAAGCGTTTACATCATTAGGTTTGTGTGAGTAAAATTAACTAATTTAATTTTATTTGTGCAGTATTTTATAAATTTTTATTTTAGTGTGTGGTCAAAGTCACAAGAGTTATCTTTTTGAAAATTTAGGTTTGAAAAATGTTTATAATTTCTATTTTTATTTATCCTAAATACAATTTTTTGTAATTAATTTTTATAATAATATAGAAACATTTGGATTGCTCACAAATGATTTAAGAATCAAACTACAAATATGTAGTGAATTATCTTTTTTAAGGTAACTATGTTTTAGAAATTTACATCTTTAAAAAACGATTTTAAATTTTAACCATTTTTTATTACAATCATTTTTAGCTACGACACTGAAGCACTTAATTGTAAATGTGTTGAAATTTTGGATAATAATCAAACATTTGAAAATGTGTTTCAAAATAGCACCCACAAGAAAATAAACATTGGTATTCAGAAATTGTATCTTATAGGTAAAATCTATAATTTTTATTAATTATGTACTTTTCTAACACAAGAACTATAACTATATCTATTTATGTTTCAGGGTTGTACGATGCATTAGATCCCGAGCCTGTTTTAACAATCCTAAAAAATTTTATTCCATCTGCTCTGTATTCAAAAATATACAAATATGTCACTAGTGATCCCTGTAATATCAGAACAACAATACATTGGGAAAGTTGCAAAAAAGAATTAGACAAACTTAATTTAACATATTGTAGCGATCAATTAGTTCTTTTGTTCAATAATCACATTCCAAATGATAAAAATGTAAAGATATTCCATATCAATAATAATCATATTTTATCTCATATCAGTGAACCCTCGTTAAAATTTACCAGAAAAATGGTTTTTAAATTTTATGCATCTATTTATCAAAGAAATATTCTAGCATCTATAATAAAATACATTTTGCTGAAACCCATAATACAAACATTTGAATCATCGCAACTAATGCCACACAAAAGAGGTGTTTTTTATTTAATGCATCTAAGAATTTGTGAAATTATTTTTGAATGCGTACTTGTAGCTTTTAATGGATCAAATTATGACAATTACTTAATTTGTAATGATCTTATCACCATCCAAACCTATTTAAATGGTAAAATAAAACTATTTAAAAAGGGATCGTCTATTTCAACCATAATATCAACTAATACATCAAACATTGGTAGATATTTAACTAAAATGTCAAATAAACCAGTACACACTAAAAACAAAAAAAGGATTTTTACTGTAAAAAACAAATGGACAATGAAACTTTTCATTAAAGATGTACGTAATCTTGTAGCAGCTAACATGAGTTTAGATAAAACGGGTAAATTGTTTAATTTACCGGTAAGCAAATTGTGTTTTCCTTACGAACAAGCTACGTCTATCAAACGACTTAAGGAACTTACTTCCTTAAAACCAGAAAACGAAACATTTTGGAAAGATACTTTTTCAGGAAAAACTGTACCTCTAGAAAATCGGGTTTTAGCGCAGCAAATATTTGAATCACAAAAATTTAACAATTTGTACGAATTCAGTGTGCATTATTTGGTACAAGATTGTGTTTTATTACATTCTGTTCTTTTAACATTATTTAATTCATATTTAAACGATTCAATTAATATTTTTATACGAAGAAATTATTCTCAATCTAGTTTATCCTATCAACAATTTTTTATCGTAGAACCTTCAAAACAAATTAATAAAGTATTGGCTCCAAAAACTATAAACAATACATTTTACAATTACCTATTCAAACAAGCTGTAACAGGTGGTTTATGCACAAGTTTTGTTCATGGTAAAATTGACAAAAATACAATTATTAACGAGCATTTTAACTATTTACCACCAATAAACTTAGATCCAAAAATATGGCCTAATTTTTATAAACTTCCTACTGAGTGGAAAAATATATTTAATCACACTCCCTCGGGTATTTCTACAATAGACATAAGATCACTTTATCCATCAGCTTCGGTTAAAAAATTACCAGTCAGTATACCTTTATTTTATTCAAGATTTACACAAGAAGATTTTTTTAAATTATATCCAACAGAACGGTTTTATCGAACTCTTAATTTAAAACTATATTGTCAACATGTTCGTAATTTTGGAAATACCCAAACTGATATAATGAAATTAATCAGTAAACCACCTTATTATCACGATGAATTCAATGCTTTAAATGTATATTTGTCAACATTACCTCCTGATATAACAATTATTCGTTTTCAATCAAATTTTACAGCTTTTGGACAACTTACGTTTGTAAAATATCCTGTTGACGGATTACTTACCTATAGAGAAAATCTTACCCATACAATACATGTTAAGATTATTCAATATCATTCGTTGTATTTTCATGGACACAAATCTGAATGCTATTGTTCAAATAATGCTGAGGAGGAAACCAAAGCTGCAAAAACTCGTCTTGTATCCAAACATATTATCGAATTGTGCCATCATTTTACTGAACATTTTAGGTCTTTCATAAATCCCATTTATTTTGAACTAGTCGAAATTTTTGATTGTGATTTTTACAATCATTCTGTTCCCAAAACTGAAAAACAATATCTACCCTTTTATCATTCTAATTATACATACAATCAATTCCTCAATCAAGTTGATAAAAAAAAACTTACTGGTCTTTTAGTCGTGAGAAATCTGAAAATAGCAAAGAAAAATCAAAATCCGATTTTTGGATTTATTATTCAAAAAATTGAATACGGATTTTCTAAATTATCTCCTTATTCACAACAACAAGTTTCAAAATTAAGCACTTCAAAACGAGTTGTGAGTGTTCATGAAAGCAAAGAATTTATAGTCATAAGCACAGAATATTTTAACTGGTTGCAAAACACATTTGGGTTTGAATCACAACCAGATATTTATCATGCTTTGATTTTTCAATTAGATGATTATTTGCGTTCTAGCATTGAATCTAAACTTCTAATAAGAAAATCTTTAAAAAAATTAATACAAACAGAAACAGATCTTTTATTAAAACAAAAATATGAAATTCAATCTGAACTAATAAAACTAATGCTTAATTCTTGTTATGGTTACACACTGTGCAATTTAAACTCTACAAAATTTAAACAATTTGTAAATAGATCAAGAGCACCAAATCGAAATAAAAGATACATCAACATTAAATCTTGTTTTGAAATGTCTAAAAATGTCTTTCTTGTCGAAATAAAACGATCTCATCCACAAGAATTTACTACAATGTTAGGTCATGTAGGATGTTATATTCTTTTTCACAGCAAAATTATTTTATCCAGACGACTACTTTATATGATTAAATTCCTTGACCCAAGATTTGTTCAATTACTATACATGGATACTGATAGTGCTCATTTTTTAGTAAAATTTGAAAAATTTGAAGATAATGTAGATCCTAGTTTGAAAAATAATTTTTTAAAATTTTATAACAAACATTTTGAAACAGGTCCTAAAATTAGCGGAATTTGGGTTAAAGAAGGATTTTTTGAAATAGGAGAATATTTAGGTGAAAAAAGTTACCGATTATACAGTGAAAACGAACAAAATAACGAAGTAATACACATGAAAGGATTAAATCAACATTTTCAAAATTTGTACAAAACTTTAAACATACAAAACAGTGAAAATCAAGTTATTTCGTACAATAATTTTTTTAAATCACCTGATTTTCTAATTTTTAAAACTCACATGAGCAAAGATTTATTCAGAAATTTTGCTCCAAATAAACGATATTTTGTATATGCATCTGGAAGTTTACCTCTTAAATTTAGTTAATAATTTATTTTTAAAATTGTATTATTTTTTTATTTTATTTTACAGAGCTTAAAATTGTAAAATGGACTATCTCCCAGCAGCCCAGCTTTGCAAAAAAGGATATCGGCTTCAAGAAGTAACCGAGTTTTCAGAAAAATATCGACTGGGTAAAATCCTACACAGTGGAACTATGACAGCAATTGCTCGTGGCAAAGCAATTCACACGGGTGAAAAAGTAATTGTGAAATCAGTGTACACCAAACGTTACAAAAAACTAAAAGAAGCTAACATTCTTAAAAAACTAATACAAGTTCCTGGAGTTGTAAAATATTTAGATCATTATCACATTGATCGTTCAGGATATTTTCTTGTTCTGGAATATTTTGGTAAAATGACTTTAAAACGTTTTTTAGCACAAAATGTTTACCCTATACAAGAAAATGATGTACATTTTATTTTTAAACAAATAGTGTCTGTTGTTCAATCTTGTTTTAACTGTAACATTTTACATCGAAATCTTAAACCCAATAATATTTTAATTAATCCAGAAACATTAAAAATTAAAATCACAAATTTCAATGCTGCAATGTGTTTTAACGATGAAAAAGAAGAAATTTTTACAAGTCTAAACACTGAGATTGCACCTCCAGAATATTTTACTAAACGAGTTTATGAACCAAATGGACTGTATGTGTGGAGCATGGGACTCTTGTTGTACAAAATGATATTCAATCGAGAACCGTTTACTTGTGCTAAAGATGTAGTTAGAAAACCCTGTTCAATTCAATCAAAATACCCTTTGTCTATCGATGTTCAGTTACTTATTTCATGGATGCTTACAAAATCGCCTAAAAAACGTCCAACAATTAATGAATTAGCTCACCACCCCTGGGTCACTTGTAAATGGATTTAATGTATGTATTTGTTTCAGAAATAAAACAATACAATGAAACATCAACTAGTTTATTGTTCACATATCAGTCAGTATGACGACTTTTTTACTCCACACAATCATCATTTGTTTAAAATAGAGAATGAATTTAAAATAAATCCTTACGAAATGATTATTATTATTCCACGTTTTGAACTAAGTCAACCATTTTGTATACAATATGCAACTTACAAAAATTATCGTTTAAGACCAAAAAAAGAAAATTTTATTTTATGTCTTAATGTATATAATAATTCAGAAAAATCGATTTCTGCAAATAAAAACACAACATTAAGTTCTTTTACACAATTAAAACAAATTAAATCAAATTATTTATTTCTTTCTGAAAATGATGTAGAAAAATTAAAATTAAATGTAGCCTAAGTTTACTTTAAAACGTGCACATCATGTTTCAGAAATCAACAATGTTTCCAGACAATGATACTAACACTACCAACAAAAACAACACAGATCAAACCATGAATGTCGAGATAATATCTCCAAACATTGAACACATTTCTACATCGGATGAATCAACTAGAGCAACATCTCCTCCACCTCCACCACCTACAGAAACCTTAAATCCTGGAATTCAATTTCAACTTTACAAATTACAAGAACAAATAGAAACTTTGGAACTCATTATATCAGAACCTCAAATTATAGCGATTACCGGAGTTCAAAATGTAAAAAATGATTCATATTATCATTGGAAAGAAAAAATAAATATTCTTTTATATGAAGCATGCATCCCATATTTGTGGACCATAGACATTGTTCCTGACGAAGATAATGAAATAGATCCCAATTTAGTATATATTTATTTTTTAAACAATGCTACAAAAAAAAAAGCTGCACAACTGTTAACTGAATATTTATCGACTAATTATGGAAAACATGTGTACATTTTATAATGTTTTATTTGCTTTCATTTCAGAATATTACAAAAATGATGATGGAGTCAACAGACATAAATTCAATAGCACCAAGCTTTACTCTACCATCAATTTCCGATATCAAAAAGAAATTTGAACTTAAGAGACTTCAAAGACGTGTACACAATCTTGAAAAAATATATTTTGATAATCAATATATAGAAATTATTGGATGTGAACATTTAAGAAACGTTCCAGGACAGCATTGGAAATCAAGAATATATTCCTTATTTCATGATGCTGGATTACCAAGTTTTTTTATACTTGATATGTTTACTTACAATTTAACTGATACTGTACCTTCTAGAGTGACAGTGCAATTAATTACCTATCGCGTAAAATTATTTGTAAAAAGTATCCTTATTGATTATTTTATTACACATAAAAAAGAAAACATTCTTGTAAACATTACATATGACAATTAAATATTGTAAATATTATTTTCTTTCTACTACGATAATGTTATAAAATCATATTTGTGGTTATTATCACATATTTGCATTTTTAAAGTAAAAATTATTATTTACATAAAATATATATTCTTTTCAGTGATAAAATTACAATGAGAGATTTTCTATCAGAAGTTGTCAAACATTATCAAACCATGGTAAATATTATGATTTAACGATCATTTTTTATTTATACATAACACAAAATAATTAAACATTTAACATTCTTTAGATGCGTTGGTGGCATCAACTGTGTCTACTCATACATCCCGAAGAAACTCCTGATTACAAACTAAACAAAGTGATAAATCTTGGTGGACGATCTGTTGTGTACAAAGGAACAGTGAATTCAGAACGTGTTATTATAAAAAAAACAAATACCAATAATGAAATACCCTTCATTGCAAAATTACAAAATGTTCCTGGGGTTGTACAATATAAAACATATTTTTTCGATAAACATTATGTCTACATTGTTATGCAAAAAAAACGTAACACTTTAGATCTGTTTGATTATGTTACACAATGTAATAACAAATTAAACGAAACCATCACTAAATCTATTATACGTCAACTTATTTCAATTGTATTAAAATGCAAAGAAAGAAATGTACTTCACAATGATATTAAAGAAACAAACATTCTTATTGATCCAATATCAAAAGAAATTACGCTCATTGATTTTGACGCTGCTGAAGAATGGATTGAAAACTTTCTTTATACTGAACATAATGGCACTTGGCGATACAGTTGTCCTGAATGGCATGCACATCATCAATACACTGCAGATGGAATGTGTACCTGGTCCATTGGTATAGTTATGTACAGTTTGCTTTGTGGAGAATTACCTTTTGATTCAGCAAGTGAAATAATTTATCAAGACATTCCATCTCATGACAAATTACCAATGTCTAAACAAGCTTACAATTTCTTAACAAAATGTTTAGATAAAAATAATGTTACAAGAATAAAATTAAACGATATGCTTTCAGACGAATGGTTTTCTGATTATTAATGTTTTTTTCAGAAAATTATAAATAGAACAATGCAAGAATTTCAACCTATAAAATCAACTTTTACCAAAAAAGAAAAACTTGTTGGACTGTTTATATGTACTTTATGTATGTTTATATGTGTAGCTTTAACACTTGATTCATTATTATATTATAATTCTCCAATTTATGAATATAAATTTAAAAAACTTCTGCAATTAAATTATACATACCCATTAAATTATTCTAGACATGTCATTCATTTCTAAAAACATTATAACAATATTTTCAGACATAAATAATGACACTTCCGCAATATAAATGTTCTCAATGTGAATACAATCATAATCAACGAAAATATGTTCTACATCATATGTGGACTGTACATTTAATTGATTGTAATACGCACATTTGTCCTTGTTGTAATTATTTCACTGAAAACCAAAAAAAAATACGTCACCATATTAAACAAATTCACAAGGTATCACATAATTTTAAAAAATGTAATATAAATTAGTACCTAACAGATTTAATTTCAGAATAAAACAATGAAAAACTGATTTACCAATAATCTAGCAACTTTACTCCTACTACTAAAATATCAGGTATTAAATAAATAAAAATATTATTATTTTACTTTTATTTTAAGTTTTTTAAATGCACTATATACATTTTAATTTTTTTTCAGAATGAGTTCACAATTTCCTCAATATCATTTTCAACTTTATACCTCCTATCCAGAAGAAAATCAAATACAAAGAAAAGGAAAATGCGTCAAAGTCTGTCCAGAAGTGCACTATAACATGAATAAACAATTTGTTATTGAACCAGGACAAAGCATAATTGCCATTCTTTGCAATAATCATGCTAACGATAATTCATGTTTAATACCATTTGATGAAACAGATTTTGTTCATTTTAAACTAAACAATAAACATTTCACCAATGCTATAGTTGTACCAAGAATGACTTCTATATGGAAACTTTTATGTCACAAAGATATTTCATATACTCCACATGTTATTTTTGATACACCTATTCCTCTTAAAAATTAATCTTTATTCTTTTCAGATTATGCAAGAAAATATACCTCCTTACTGCAATATAAAATCATCTCTGGCAAGAAATATAATAAATAAAATGAAATCTTACAACTGCAATCATTGCCAGTTTCAAACCTATAGTCAAGGATATCTTATTTTACATATAAAATCTGTTCACAGTAACACTTGTTTTAAATGTAATGTTTGTGAATTTATTGCTGTTAAAAAAAAAACATTAGAATCTCATACTAAATTGTTACACAAAAACTTGCAATCATTTATTTTAAACTGTATTCATCCTATTTGAGTTTAGTATTTTATTTTCAGATAAAAAAACCATTTACAAAAAGTTATTAAAAAATGACTACATTTTCATTTCATCACGTAGAACAAGATGATTTTACCGAAGTTTTAAATTTATTCTGGAATGATTTTATGCCTTTTGAACCAGCAACACGTTTAATCAAATTTTGCAATAAAAATAACTATAAAATTCATAATCTTGATATTATGCTCAATTCTCTCCTAGAACAAAATACGTGCTATTTAGCAAAAACGGAAACAGGAGAAATAGCTGGTGTTATTTTTTGTTTACTAGATAAAATTAATGATATGACAGACAATCCACCCAAAAAAACAGAATTATTAAGTCAAGGATGGCCAGAAGATTTTACAAAAGTACTGCTTTTATTAGATCAAGCATGTAATCACAAAGTTTTAATGAACAATAAAAAAGTAACTGAAAAACTCGATTTGTATGCTATTGTTGTTAAAGAAAAATATCGGTGTCAGGGTTTAGCCAATAAACTTATTGCTAAAGCAATGCATGAAGCAAAAAAAATGGGTATTTCATTGATAAGCATAACCTGTACTTCAAGTTTTACACAACGCTGCTGTATTAAATTAGGATTCAACATTGAAAATGAAATATTGTACAAAGATTGGTATTGTGATAATATAAAAGTATGTAATAATGATGAAATCGATCCTCTTCATACATCGGTTGTTGTATATTCAAAATTCATTTAATCGTATAAAATCCATTAAAAATAATGTATGTCCTTAAAAAGTGTAATATAATTTCTTTTAAAAATAAATATGTTTTTTATTCCAGATCTTTAAAATGTTAAATTCAAATGATTGCAATGAAGAGTGGACATTGCCAGAAGATTGTATGGTTCTTCATGTCATTGTAACTGGACAACCCACCGATTTATTTTTGACATTCCATTTCTTTTGCAAAACATTACACAAAGGATTTGAATGGGATTTATTTGATGGAATACAATCAGTGTGTACATTTGGAATTCCATATAGAGTCTTTATGGAATGTAATGGAAATGGATGGTACCCTTTAAACAAATATGGTTGGACACTTGATCATTCGTTTCCTAAAGGACATTATATTATTAAATATATTTATAAAGAGATACCTTATGATAGTGTTGGTCAACCTCCATCTCTTTCCACTTTTGCATCAATTGTATTACGTACACATTTACTTACTACTCTGATTCCTCCCGGAATACGTGACCTTGTTGGAGTTCACAGACACTCAGTTATCGGTACTGGTTTAGAAACCGATCCTCCTACATGCAATCTAGAAACATGTGCTTACCAAAAAACTATTGAAAAACTTAAATATAAACTAACTGTTAATGGTTTATAATTCTATTATTATTAGTTGTAATTATTTTATTGTAAGTATCATTTAATACCTATACACAAAAATGAAAATTTGTTAATATCTATACAATTTATTGATTTTTTAGAATTGATCATGCGAACTTATAATGCATCATTTCTTTGTGTGGAACAACACGAAGCATTATTAACAAATCAAATTCATCCCAAGACAACTATAGCCACTATTGGTCCGCAAGTTCCTGGCACTTACTTGCATCATATTGATAAAATGCATTTTACTCAGGTAATTTTTATTTTTAATTTTTATTTAATGAATTAGTAATAATTATTATTATATCTTTTTCTTTTTTTCAGAATGATGAACAACGATTTGAGTTCTACAAAATTCAAATTAAACTATTAACACAAGGACCATTTGCACTCAAAAATAAAAAATTATACGAAGAATTTAATGTCGGACTTCCACCTGAAATTATTTATTATATTATTTCATTCCTATCACCCCATGATCTTATTAATCTAGCTATTTCTAAACTATTTTTACCTTGGTTACTTTTGTATCCTAAATTCTTTTCTTGTATCAACACATATTTTCTACATTGCCTTTGTCTTCATTTTGCTACTAATCATTCAAATACATCCATTTTACCAATTATTTTTAATAACCAATTTTTTTTCTCCATCGATAATTATTCATCGTTTTTAATCAAATTTAAACCTTACCCTAATAACTTTTTATATGATTTATACATTATTATTGAACGTTTCACAATGATTTTTCATTCTTATAACTACTATCTTATTACATGGACCAAAAAAAAACACAATCTAGACCGCATCTGGTACACACATTGTTATCTAAAAAATTGTCGATGTAAACAATTTATCTACACCTGGAATGATAATAAACATTTATTAATACGAAATAATGTTTGGTGCACTCCTCTGGAAAAAGAACTTGTTCAACGATATGATAATCAATTTTTGGAACATCAAAAAAAAGTAGATAATTGTTTTACTACTATTGCCTGCACTTTAGGTCTTTTGTTTGTAGTTTTTATTATATATGTCATGGTAGTTACAAAACCTAACGTTCAAAGACATAACATTAATGTGTAACTTTTCTTTATTATTTATACAATTTTTTCAGAATAAAAATGCAACCTACACTCAACAAAATGCAAACATCACAAAATGATATTCAATTTCTATTTAACCTTATTCTTGATTTTGCTATTGAAATGGGATTGAAAATTAATAAAAACACTTTTCAAAACCTTAATATTACAAAAGCAATAAAAATTTTGAAACGAACTTTCAAAAAAATAAAGTTATTCCACAAAAAAATGTCTAATAAAAATATTAATAATTCAAAAAAAGCTGTAATTAAACAATCGGTTTTACAAAATTCTTCTCAATCCTAACCTGTTTTCAGAATTTAAAAAATACCAAAAAAAATGAGGCGTGTGCTCTTCTGCCGCAGCATCTGTCTCACAGCTGAACACATCACCTCACATAATCATCATCTCTTTGAATTTGAACATGAATACACACTAAAACCTCAAGATATGATCCTGCTCATCTCAAGAAACGCAAGTCCTATAGCACAAACAGTCTACAAACATCATCATTTTAAACCTACAAATAAATTGTTTCATGTTGGAATAAACATCTTCAATAACAGTGACAAAACAATCAAAATAAAAAAGAATTCTCGCCTCAACACTCTTCTGCGACAACCTCACATCAAATACAGTCTTCACATGACAGCCTACAAAGATATTTGCAAAGCAGAAACAGAAAATACTGCATTTTGTACATCGTTCAATCAGTATTACAAATATAATTAAAATATTATTTTATCTGTCTCTGCGTAAAATCAACGTGTGGTATTATAACTATGTTGTATTTAATCCTAATAATATAAAAATCTACTTTTACTTTTCTATTTTCAGATAAAAATAAAAAATGTGTGATCACAATATTCTGTGGGCTTCTTACAAATTCAAACCAAACTCACCTCTTCAACCCTATCTACAAAAGATGATACCAGGACAATATAATCAAAACTCATTCACTCTTGTGACTGTGTTAACAGATCTTAAAAACATTATCAAAAAAAAGAAACTTGTTGATGCTAAAAATCCAACAATCATTTTATGCGATCCTGATTTAGAAACTGCATTAAATATTAACGGACTCCACATGAAACATGTACGAGAATGTTTACTCAAACAACTTATTTGTGTCACCCCTTTTACATCTCATCATTGTCCTCTTGAAAGAAAAAAAAAATTCTCTAAAACTCAAGAAAATGTAACTCCTAAAACAGTTCAAACAATACCTGATGAATATTATATGCTATCACCTTTATTAAAAAGTGCATTATCAACTGTACCGTTTTTTCCTTATAATCTTCAATGTTTTACATTAAATGAAATTTGTAACTATGTTGGCAGATATATTATTTTTAAAAAAAAACAGTTACTGGATCCCAGAAATATGAGCCTAGCCGTTGTAAAAAATGATCCATTGGGAAAAGCATTTAACGTAAATGCATTTGATCGATGTCAAATTGTAAAACTTATTAAAAGAAATATACTTGCTGTAAAAATATAAATAATTTTTATTGTATTCTTGTAATTTGTAAAATAATTTTTAATAAAAAAAAATGATTTTAAAACAATGTCGCTTTATTTTTTATTCATATAGTTAACACCCACTTTTTATAACCCTATTGATTTAAAAAAAAAAACATATTTTTATCTCACTTTTTTAACCCCCCCCCCCCCCCCCCCCCCCCCCCCCTTTTTTTTTTTAAAAAAAAAAAAAAAAACACAACA
>Ga0082207_1000524_pt1 | contig 21741 bp, 21 predicted proteins | sample LakMenEpi10Aug09_FD_71540 | JGI IMG/M metagenome (GOLD analysis project Ga0082207, IMG submission 71540)
GTATTTGACCAGCGGAGCCATGGATGGCGCAGCGCAGGCAAATCCGAGTGAGCCGGAGCCTGGAGGGCGGAGGCGAACGTCCGGCGAGACGGTAAGGGGCAATCCCGAGCCGGATTGGGCGAGTTCCGGCATGACAGGCTGAAGCCCGTCCTACAGCAGCAAGCGGGACGCTTACCCCACGCAGATCACGCCGCCGGGCCAGCGGCGGCGACGGCGGGCGTGACCTGGCCCGCGTATTGCGCGAAGTTGGCCGTGAAGAGGCCGGCGAGCTTGCGGGCCGTGGCGTCGTAAGCGGCCTTGTCGGGCCAGGCGTCGCGGGGCATGAGCAGGTGCGGCGGCACCTCTGGGCAGGCCGTGATCACCTGGAGCCCGAAGACCGGATCGGTGGATGTCGGAGCCGATTGCAGGGCGCCCGAGTGAATCGCGTCGATGATCGCCCGCGTGAGGCCGAGCTTCATGCGGGCGCCGATCCCGTAGGCACCGCCGCTCCAGCCGGTGTTGACGAGCCACACGTGCGCGCCGTGCCGCTCGATCTTCTCGGCGAGCAGGCCGGCGTATTTCATCGGGTGCCAGACGAGGAACGGGCCGCCGAAGCAGGGGGAGAACGTGGCCTGCGGCTCCGTCACGCCCATTTCCGTGCCCGCCACTTTCGCCGTGTAGCCGCTGATGAAGTGATACATCGCCTGGGCGGGCGTGAGCCGGCTCACCGGTGGCAGCACACCGAAGGCGTCGCACGTGAGAAAGATCACGTTCGTCGGATGGCCCGCCACGCAGGGAATCTTCGCGTTGCGGATGAACTCAACGGGATAGGCCCCGCGGGTGTTCTGCGTGATGCTCGTGTCGTGAAAATCCACGTGGTGGCTGTCCTGGTCGTAGACCACGTTTTCCAGCACGGCGCCGAACCGCAGGGCCTGAAAGATGTCGGGCTCAGTTTCCGGGGCCAGATCGACGGCCTTCGCATAGCAACCTCCCTCGATGTTGAAGATGCCGGAATCGCTCCAGCAGTGTTCGTCGTCGCCGACGAGCAGACGCTTGGGATCGGCCGAGAGAGTGGTCTTGCCCGTGCCGGAGAGGCCGAAGAGGAGCGACGAGGCGCCTGTCGTGCGGTCAGCCGTGGCGGAGCAGTGCATCGAGAGGATATTGCGCTTGGGCGCGAAGTAGTTGAGCATCGTGAAGACGCCCTTCTTCATTTCGCCCGCGTACTCGGTGCCGAGAATCACGAGCTCCTTCGACTCGAGCGACAAATCGATGCTCGTCGTCGAAGTCATCCCGTGCGTGCGACGGTTGGCGGGGAAGCGGCCGGCGTTATAGATCAGGGCATCGGGCTCGCCGAACGTCGCCAGCTCCTCGCGTGAGGGCCGAATGAGCATCGTGTGCATGAACAGCGCGTGGTAGGGCCGCGAACAGACCACACGCACCTTCAGCCGGTGGGCCGGATCCCAGCCGGCGTAGGCGTCGATGCAGTAGAGGATGCTCCGCGTGTTCAGATAGTCCTTGGCACGCTCCAGGTTGATCTGAAACGTCTCGTCGTCGATCGCCACGTTCACCGGCCCCCACCAGACATCGTGCTCGCTGGCCGGGTGCCGCACGATCCGCTTGTCTTTGGGCGATCGGCCGGTCTTCGCGCCCGAGTAGGCGATCAGGGCCCCGGAATCGGCGATCGCGGAGTCGGGCTCGCGGCGGATCGCCTCGGCATAGAGCTCGGCAGGCGAGAGATTCCGCCGCACGTCGGCCACGGTGATGCCGTGCCCGGACAGGTCGATCCGTCTCATGTCTCCTCTCCTCCCGCACCCGCCGCTACTGCTGCTGGATGTCGATGTCGTCGTCGTACGACGGCACGGTGCGGAGGACGGAGTGTACCGGAACGTCGAGCGGAGCGAGCTGGTCGTGCCAGGAAAGCGAGGGCAGCCGGTCGAGCGTGCGGGTGGCCACGCGCACCTCGATGCGCTCGTCGCCCGCGCCACGGTACACGCCCTTGTTGGGCGGCACGTCGAAGAAGTCGCGGCCCACGGCCGTCTTCACGAAGTCGTGATTCACCGGGCAGCCGTTCGTGGGATCGAAGCCGGTCCAACCCATGTCGGGCAGCCACACCTCACACCAGGCATGGCTCTGTGATTCCTTGTTGGGTCGATGGATGTAGCCGCTGACGTAGCGGGCGGGCACGCCGTTCGACCGTAGGATCGCGATCATGAGATGCGTGAAGTCCTGGCACACGCCCTTGCCGCAGGCCAGCAGGTGGTCGATTGGCGAGGTGGCCGACGTCACATCGCGGGCATAGACGAAGCGGCTGCGGATGTGCTCCGCGACCTCGCACACCCACATGCCAACCCGGGCCCGCGTGACCGGCCGCAACTGCTGGAGATGCGGCTCGAGGAGCGGCGTGGGCTGCACGGGACCACGCAGGGGCAGGTAGTCGAGCGCCTCGAGCGGCAGCTGCCAGGCGTCGGCCGGAACCCCCTCGGGAAATTCCACCTGGCTCGCGATCGGCCCCACCGACGCGTCTTCCGTCTCGACGACGCTCGCCGCGAGGATCCGCAGCCGCGTGGGCGGCTTGAGGAGGTTGAAATGGTGCACGCGGTTGCCGAAGCCGTCGAGATACTTCGTGATCGAAACCGGCTGGCCGAGCGTGATCTGAAACGAATGGCACCGCTGCCCGCCGTCGCTCATCGGCTCCATGCGCAGCTCGCACTGCCACTCGCTCACCGGCTGCGAGTATTCCATCGTCGTTTCGTGCTGAATCTCGAGGATCATCGATTGGAGCTCCCCAGGCCTGCCTGGCTACTGCAGCGCGTATTGTTCGTGGAGGTGGTGGCCGATCCGCGCTGTGCGGACGAGGGCGTCGCCGAGGAAGGCGTGCAGCCGCTCGCCGTCGAGCGCGTGGCCGTCGAGGTAGACGAGGTCGTTGAGCAGCCGGCCCACGGTGCGCACCACCTCGTCGCTGCACCGCTCCGGCAGCCGGCCGCTGATCTCGGTGAGCGAGTGCATGATCCGCGCCAGGCAAAACCGCACCGAGTGGGGAAAGTCGGGGTTGACGAGCAGGAACTCCACCACCCGCTCCGGCTCCACGCGGCTGATGTAGAGCCGCTGATAGGCCTCGTAAGCCGCACAGTTCTTGAGCACCGCGCCCCACTGCAGCGCCCGGATCGGCAGATCGACGCCGTCGCCCCGCTCCAGCAGGCTGAATTTCGAGTCGAGCACCCGCAGGATCTTGTCGGCCCGCTCGAGGTAGCGGCCGAGCTGGATGAAATGCCAGCCCTCGTCGTGCGTGAGCGTGGCCTCGCAGACGCCGTGAAAGAGGAGCACGCCGAGCTGTGCCTCCTGGCAGAAATCGTGGGGCGACTCGGCCACGCGAGCCTGCAGTTGCGGATCGGCAAGCCGCCAGTGGAGCTTGTTGAGCTCGCGCCACATCGACGGGCTGATCGAACCGCGGATGCTGCGGGCGTTGTTGCGCGAGCGGTTCACGCACGCCATCACGCTGCCTGCGTTGGCAGGATCGAGAAGCAGCCACCGCTGCACTGCGACGACAGGATGCTCACCGTCGGCCATCGGGGGCGGGGGCTGCCGGAGCAGGCTCAGCAGGGCGTTCCACTCCAGTTCGACGGGGTTCGCCAGCACACCGTGGAGGTCGAGATCGAGATGAAACGTGACATCGACCGCCCGCGACAAATGATCGGCGCGTTCGAGATATCGGCTCATCCAAAAGAGCGCGTCGGCGACCCGACTCAGCATGCTTCACCTCGGCGGCTCATGCCCGCTCCTCCGCGAGCACCCAGGTGTCTTTGCTGCCGCCCCCCTGGGAACTGTTGACCACGAGGCTGCCCTTCGGCAGTGCCACCCGCGTGAGCCCGCCCGGCGTGACGGTGACCCGCTCGCCGCAGAGGATGAACGGCCGCAGATCGACGTGCCGCCCCTCCAGCCGGCCATCGACGAACGTGGGATGCGTGGAGAGCTGGATCGTGGGCTGGGCGATGAAGTCGCGCGGGTTGGCTTCGATGGCCCGCCGAAACTCCTCGCGCTGCTCTTTCGTGGAGGCGGGGCCGACGAGCATGCCGTAGCCGCCCGACTCGTTCACCCGCTTCACCACGAGGTGCTCCAGATTCGCAAGCACGTGGCTGCGCTGGGCGGGGATCTCGGGCCGGAAGGTTTCGACGTTGTTGAGCAGCGGCTCTTGCTGGAGGTAGTAGCGGATCATGTCGGGTACGAAGGGATACACGCCTTTGTCGTCGGCGATGCCCGTGCCGATGCTGTTGGCCAGGGCCACGCTGCCCGAGCGGTAGGCATTCACGAGCCCCGGCACGCCGAGGGCGCTGTCGGGCCGGAACGTGAGCGGGTCGAGGAAGTCGTCGTCGATGCGGCGGTAGATCACGTCCACCCGCTGCCGGCCGCGGGTCGTGCGCATGAACACGCGGTTGCCGTCCACGAGCAGATCGCGGCCTTCCACGAGTTCGATGCCCATGCGTTGGGCCAGAAAGCTGTGTTCGAAGTAGGCCGAGTTGTACATGCCCGGGCTGAGGAGCACGGCCGTGGGCTGGGCGGCCGACTCCGGCGCGATGTACTGCAGCACGTCGAGCAGTGCGGCCGGGTAGTCGTCGTTGGGCAGCACGTCGTATGCGTTGAAGAGCGCGGGAAACACCCGTTTGAGCACTTGCCTGTTTTGCAGCATGTAGCTCACGCCCGAGGGGGTGCGGGCGTTGTCTTCGAGCACGAGATACTCGCCGTCGGCCGCCCGAATCAGATCGGAGCCACAGATGTGGATGTAGATCCGCCGCGGCACGTTGACGCCGACGAACTCGCGGCGAAACGAGCTGCCCTGAAGCACGAGCCGGGCGGGCACGACGCCGTCGCGCAGGATGTGCTGCTCGTGGTAGACGTCCCAGAGGAAGAGATTGAGGGCGTTGATCCGCTGGATGAGCCCGGCCTCGACCCGCCGCCACTCGGCCGCAGGGATGATTCGCGGCACGGGGTCCATCGGCCAGACCCGCTCGATGCCCTCCTCGGCGCGATACACCGTGAAGCCGACGCCATCCTGCTGCATCGAGAGATCCGTCATTGCCTTGCGGCGGCGGAAATCATCGGGGCTCGTGGCCAGCAGGCGGCCGTGCAGTGGCCCATAGTGCGGCCGGGGGCCGCCGTCGCGATCGACCATCTCGTCGTAGGCGAGCCCGAGTTCGTAGTCGCCGAGCAAAGCCGTCGCTGCGGCCGCTCCAGAGCCCGATCTGCCCGCCATCGTGGAATTGTGCATCGTCACCGCCGCCTTCCGCGCGTCGCCATCGTCGGGAAGTGCGCGGACACCGGGCAGGCAGTGCCGCACATGGCGGCACGCCGACAGAGCACCGGATTCAGAAACCCGCCATTTCCTTGACGAAAGGGCCGCAACGGCTAGTCTGCGGCTCTCGGCCAGCATCCTACTGCAAGTGGCGCGCCACAAGCGGCTTGTTTCTGGAGATCGCGATGACGTATTGCGTCGGTATCCGCACCCACCAGGGCCTCGTGATGGCCTCCGATTCCCGCACGAACTCGGGCATCGACCAGGTCGACGTGTGTCGCAAGATGCACACGTTCGTGACGCACGGAGAGCGGATGTTCACGATCCTCTCCAGCGGCAGCCTGTCGCTCACGCAGTCGATCATGACGCGGCTGGAGCAGGATTATCACGCCGGCGAGGGGCTGGCCAAGGCCGCCACGTTTTACGACGCCGCCCGGTGCGTGGGCATGCAGGTGCGGGAGGTGGCCGCGCTCGACCGCGCGTACATGGAGCGCGACCACATCAGCTTCGCAGTCAACCTGCTCGTGGGTGGGCAGATCAAGGGTGAGGAGCCGCAGCTCTACATGATCTATGCGCAGGGCAATCCGCTGCGTTGCACCCGCTCGTCGCCCTTTCTTCAGATTGGCGAGGCGAAATACGGGCGGCCGATCCTCGACCGCGGCATCCGCTTCGGCGAGACCACGCTCGAACAGGCGGTGAAATACGCCATCATTTCGCTCGATTCGACGATGCGGTCGAACGTGGCGGTGGGGCCCCCGATCGATCTGCTCGTGTACGCGAACGACGATCTCGCCGTGCGCCGCTACCGACGGCTCTCGACGTCGGATCCCGACCTGCTGGAAGTCCGCTCCAACTGGGAGCGCGAACTCCGCCGAGCGGTCGGCATGCTGCCCCAGATCGATTTCGGGCCCCCGCCGAGCGGCACCGATCTCGGGCCCACGACGTAATCCGCGTCTCGCCCGCTCAGGCCGCCTTCCGCAGCGGATCGCGTGCGCCGTCGAGCGAGCGTCCAAGCCGCCGCCGCGTGGCTCCGGCCGCGGGTGACGACTCGAGCACCGCCGTGTGAGCCGAGTCGGACGGAGCGACGGCGAGCCGTTCACGCAGCGACTGGGCGAGCGCCGGGCCGAGATCCTCGCCGCGCATCCGTGTGCCGACGTCTTCTACGGCATCGGCCAGCCCCAACACCACAGCCTGCCGCACCCCCTCGCGCACCCACTGAAAAAAACTCATCGCCATGCTCCTGACTCAAACGTGGTTGTGACCGTCGCCCTCTGGAGGCGGTATCGGCCTGCCGCGGCGGGGCCTTGCACGAGCGGCCCGGCGGTCTGGACCGGGCCTCTGGGCTGACTCTGCCGCCCGCAGCCAGAGCCCGCGGCGCCGCCGCAGTTTGCGGCTTCACGCGCGACCGGCAGGCTCGGCGACCACGATTGCCGGGGGGCAGCGGAGCAGGTACGCTCGCAGGGAATCGCGGCCCGCCGCCGGCTCGAAGGTCACCCCTCGACGGCACGACTGCGACGCCGGAATCGAGGCCGCAAACCACGATTTTGGGGAATGGTGTAACGGTAGCACGACTGGCTCTGAACCAGTTAGTCTAGGTTCGAATCCTAGTTCCCCAGTTTTTGTCCCTCCTCATCTCTCTCGCCGAGGGGCTTTTCCGGGCAGGGCCGATGCCGCTCAATGCCCAGGGCCCGCGAGGCGATCGCCTCACGGGCCCTGTTATGGCTGCTTGATTCCAATTCGATCGCGGGCACGCGATCGTGATCAGAAATCAGGATTGGCTTGGCCGTCGTTCGCCCCCACGAGCCACTTCACGGCGATACCGTCGACCGACTCAGTCAGGAATCGCACGCTGCCGTCGCCCATCACGATGTTCACGCCGCCCGGGTGAAACGCGAACGGCTCGTCGTTGGGGCCGCAGTTGTTCACCCTCCAGAGACACTCCGGCGGCCCACCGGTCGGCGTGGCATTGTTGTTGATCCGCGCCTGCTTCGAACCGCTCGAGTTGTGAGGCCCCGAGTAGCCGTTCGTGCACGCGTCGGCGTCGGCCCAGGCGAACACGCGCCGGGCACCGTCGCCACCGCCGTCTTTCTCGATCGGCCCGTCGGCCTGCGACGACCCGGTGACGGCATTGCGGCTCGAGCGGGCGCCGAATCGGCTCACGGTGGGATGCGACCGGCCGGCATCTTCCATGGCAAGGATCGTCTTCGACGATCCGTCCGTCACCCGCTCGTAGCCGCGGTCGGCACAGTTCAGGCAGCCCTCGACCACTTCTCGCTTCCAGTCGGCACCTGACGGCCCGCCGCCCTGGCGCTCGCCCCGCGTGCCGCCGACGCCACTGGAGTTGATGTCCGAAATCGCCGTGAACATGTAGTCGAAGCCACCGTAGTTCGACACCGGGTCGCGTGGGCCGCTCGGAACCGACGGGCACAGAAAAGCGTTGATCTTGGTCTTCGCGGCCTGCTGGCTGGCCGGATGGGCCGCGTCGTCGTAGGCGCGGCCACGGGCCTTCTGGTGCAACACGGCGCCGCTCGAGAGCGTGCGGGCTCCGGTGGCATTCACGCTGCCGCCGTAGCCGGCCACGTCGTACGTCATGTCGAACTTGTTGTACGTCGACGTCTCCTCGATAAACGGCAGGATCATCGTGGCGGTCGAATGCACCATGTAGGTGGTGGAGTTGCCCCCGGTCGAGTCGCACTGCCCGGCATAGGGGAGCTTCCGATTCGCCGACTCGAACGTCGCGACGCCGAGGCCGATCTGTTTCATGTTGTTGGTACACGAACTCCGGCGGGCAGACTCGCGAGCCGACTGAACTGCCGGCAGGAGCAGGCCGACGAGCACGCCGATGATCGCAATCACGACGAGCAGTTCGACGAGGGTGAAGCCGCTTCGGGATCGGAGGGCTTGATTCGAGGTGGTCACTGGTGACGATCCTTTCGAACAGGAGGGCAAGGGACAGGCGGGACGACGGCCGAAGCCGCCGCGCGGGATTCGCCCGCGGCCGGATGATGCCCAGCGATCGCAAGGCGAAGATGAGGGAACGGCCAGTATTTCGTGCGAATTTGGTGAGAATTGCATGAGCACCGCAGGTCGCCTCCGTGGACGGCCGTCGCCCGGTGGCGATACGCTCAGTCCGTGCAGAACTCGCCAACCTCACCGCGGCCAGCCCCCTCGATCGCCGGCGTCAGCAGACCGGCCGGGCATCGCGTGCTCCTCGTCGACGACCAGGCGATGATCGGCGAGGCGGTGCGGCGTATGCTCGCCGATCAGCCGGACATCGCCTTCGAGTTCTGCCGCGACGCCGATGCGGCCATGGATGCGGCTGCGTTCTTCCGGCCCACGCTGATCCTCCAAGATCTCGTGATGCCGGGAATCGACGGCCTCGACATGGTGCGGCGGTTTCGCTCGGTCGCGGCCACCGCGCAGGTGCCGGTGATCGTGCTCTCGGCCAGGGAAGAGGCTGTCGTGAAGGCCCAGCTGCTCGACGCCGGGGCCAACGACTACCTCGTGAAGCTGCCCGACCCGGTCGAACTCGTCGCCCGCATCCGCGTGCATTCCGATGCCTACCAGCGGCTCCTCGAACGCAATGCCGCCTTCGCAGCCCTGGAGCGATCGCTCGCCGACCTCAAGCGCGAGCAGGAGAAGTCGGAGCGGCTGCTGCTCAACATCCTGCCCGAAAAAGTGGCCGAACGGCTCAAGAACGGCGAGGCCTCGATCGCGGAAAGCTTCGCCTGCGTGACCGTGCTGTTCGCTGACCTCGCGGGCTTCACGGAGTTTTCCCAGCACGTCGATGCCCGGCACCTGGTGGCGATCCTCGACGAGATATTCTCCACGTTCGACCACCTCGCCCGGGCCCACGGCGTGGAAAAGATCAAGACGATCGGCGACGCCTACATGGCCGTCGCCGGGCTGCCGGTGCCGCGAGACGACCATGCCGAAGCGGTGGCGGTGATGGCCCTCGGCATGCAAGAGGCGTTTCGCGGCGTGATGCGCGCCCGCGGCCTCGCCATGGAGCTGCGCATAGGCGTCCACTCGGGGCCCGTCGCGGCTGGCGTCATCGGCCGCCACAAGTTCAGCTACGACCTGTGGGGCGACACGGTGAACCTCGCGAGCCGCATGGAGTCGCACGGCGAGCCCTCGCGGATCCACGTCTCACAGGCCACCCGCGATCTCCTCGGCGACGCCTTCCGCTTCGCCGACCGCGGCGAAATCCCCGTGAAGGGCAAGGGCACGCTGCGCACCTATTTCCTCCTCGGCCGCGCGTGAACCCTAATGCCAACGGCGGAGCCAGCCGCGGCGCCAGAAAAACACGACCATGCCGATCGTCGTCGCCGCCATGATCGAGAGCGCCACGAGCGAGCCGTAGCGAAACGTGAGCAGCGGCATGTTCCACGGTGAGCTCGTGTCGAAGTTCATGCCGTAGTAGCCGGTGATGAACGTCAGCGGCATGAAGACGGTGGCGATCACCGTAAGCACCTTCATCACGTCGTTCATGCGATTGTTGATGCTCGCCAGGTAGATGTCGCGGAGATCGCTGCCGATCTCGCGGTAGCCCTCGGTGAGATCGAGCAGTTCCATCGTGTGGTCGTAGCTGTCGCGAAAGTGCGCGCGGGCGTGATCGCCCACGAATGCGGTGGATTCCCGGCCCAGCGCATGGAGCACGTCGCGGGTCGGCCAAAGGGCCCGGCGCAGCGACATCAGGTCGGTCCGCACGTCGTGGATGCGGCCGAGCAGCCCGCGGGTGGGGTTGTCGAGAGCCTCTTCCTCGATCGTCTCCAGGCGATCGCCGAACTGTTCGAGCACCGGAAAATAGCCGTCGATCACGGCGTCGAGGAGCATCGCGCAGAGGTGGTCGGCCCCGAGCTGGCCGAGCCGTGTGCGGCCGTTTCGAATTCGCTCGCGCACGCTGGCGAACCCGTCGGGCACGGTGCGATCGTGAAACGTGATCACATAGCGGTCGCCCAAAAAAATCGCCATCGGATCGGTGACGATCGCCTCGCCGTCGAAGCGAGCCATGCGGGCGGCGATCAGCACCTGATGGCCGAAGACCTCCACTTTCGGCCGCTCGTCGGGCGTGACGGCGTCCTCCAGGGCAAGTTCGCCGATCTCGAACACCTGGCCGACGGCCCGAATCAGGGCCGAGTCGCCGAAGCCGTCGACATCGAGCCAGACGACGGGCCACTTCTCCCGGGCGATCGTCAGCTCCTGCAACGCGACCACCGTCGACTCCTGCATGGTCGTGCCGTCACAGCCCATCAGCCGGAGGACGGTGGGCTGACCGACAATCGGCACGTCGGCGGGCGATGGCGCCGAGACGTGACGCGAGAGACGGCGACGGCGGCGGCGGTGCTTGCGGGTTGCCATGGCTCGTGAAACGATACTGGCCCGGGGTGGCCGCGGTCGAACGCAGCTGCACGCCGGGGGCGGAAATCTCGACGGCAGGGGAGTCTCAGTGCATGGGCCAGCGACCGCAGGAGTCTCCGATCGGCGAGGCGCTGGGCTGGGCGGCCCGCATCATCGCGATCGGCCTCACGATGTTTCTCCCCGGGGTCGCCGGCAGCTGGCTCGACGGACGTTTGGGAACGCCGTGGCTCGGGCCGGCGGGGCTGGCGGTGGGGTTTATCGTGGCGCTCACCATCCTCACTCGACTGAGGGGCGGCTCCGGCCGTCGCGCACGATGACGGAAAGCCGTCAGCCGACTGAAGGCTCGAGCGCACAAGGCAGCGTCGTGTCCCTCGTCGTCCCTCTGGTGGTCCTGGCTGCCGCCACGCTGGGGGCGATCTTCGGTGGCCCCGAGATGCCCGATCGAACCTCAGCTGTGCTGTTCGCCGCCAGCACCTGCGGCGTAGGCAGCGTCGCCGCGTGGGCCGTGAGCCAACCCCGCCGCACGAGCCCCGCGGGCCGCGTGGCCGCACCTCTGGCAGCCACGAGCCTGCGGCTCGCGCCCGCCCTCGTCGCCCTCGGGTGGCTGCAGACGAGCGGCAGTACGCTGGCGGCCTCCGGCGCGGGCGGATACCTCGTGAGTTTCTACCTCGCCACACTTGCAGCCGATGTGATTCGAACGATCATGGTGTCTCGGGATGGGGCTCGCCGCCGCGGCGGCATCGAGACGAATTGACGCGGCACGGGCCGATCCCGCACACTCGCGTCGCAGCGGGTGGCCGGCCAGCTTCCCGCGCCGGTTTGCCAGGAAAGATTTTCACGATGTCCGACCACAACCCCATCTACCACCTCAAGGACGCCTATTACTTCGAAGTGCCGAAGGCACTCTGGCGTCAAGGCTGGCGGTCGCTCGACGACGTGCCGGCATTTCTCCGTGAAGGCCGCCCCGACATCACCGACGTCGCCGAGTTCAACCAGGCGATGGACGGCAAAATCCTGATCCCGCAGCCCTTCGGTACGCTCGACAGCTTGTACGAAAAGAAGACCGGCTTCTGCATCTCGAAATACATGCTGCTCGAACTGCTGCTGGGGGTGGTGCTGCTGTTGCTGTTTAGTCGCCTCGCGAAACGGCTCCAATCGGGCGAGCCGGCGAAGGGCGCGTTTGCCAACCTCTTCGAGGCGATGATTCTCTTCGTGCGCGATCAGATCGCGCGGCCGGCGATCGACAGCCACGACCACGGGCATGGCGAGCACCATGCGCCTCATGATCAGGCTGGTCATGGCCACGGCGACATCGCGCTCGCCGGCGCCGGGGGCCCCGCCGTGACCGTCCATCGCGAGGTGCACGACGGCGACCGCTTCGTGCCGCTCCTGCTCACGCTCTTTTTCTTCGTGCTGGGCTGCAACCTGCTCGGCATGGTGCCCTGGGCCGGATCGCCGACGGCGTCATTCTCCGTCACGCTCGCGCTCGCCGGGGTCACGTTCCTGAGCGTGATCGTGGCCGGCATGCTGAAGTTCGGCTTCTTCGGCTTTTTCAAAAACCAGGTGCCGTCGATGGATCTGCCGCTCCCGCTGGCGATCCTCCTCAAGCCGATGATCTTCGCGATCGAGATTCTCGGCCTGTGCATCAAGCACCTGATCCTCGCGGTGCGGCTCCTGGCCAACATGGTCGCCGGCCATCTCGTGCTGCTCGGCATCATGGGCCTCATTTCGGCGGCCGCCACCTACTCGATGGGGCTGTGGGCCACCGTCACCGGGATCAGCGTCGTGAGCAGCACACTGTTCAGCGTGCTCGAACTCTTCGTGGCGTTCCTCCAGGCCTACATTTTCACCTTTCTTTCCGCACTGTTCATTGGCGCCTCGGTACACCGACATTAGGCTTGCCGCTGCCCCATCCGACTTTGTCTTGATTTTTCGTTTCCACCCGGACACCCGTTCGGTTCCTCGTTTTCCAAGGAGTTTGATCCAGTGATGATCCGATCCCTGTTCTCGACCCGCTCACTCGTCACCCTGGCTGCCGTCGCCGTCGCATTCCTCTGCGCCGACGTGGCCAGCGCCCAAGATGCCGCAGGCCGCTCGCTGATCGACCTCACGTCGGCCTTCAGCGTGGGCCTCGTGGTCATCGGTGCCGCCTACGGCATCAGCAAGCTGGCGTCGGCCGCCTACGAAGGGATGTCACGGCAGCCGGAAGTGGCTGGCAGCATCCAGACCGCGATGATCATCGCGGCGGCCCTCATCGAAGGCTTCACCTTTTACGCGCTGTTCATCTGCTCGCAGAAGGCCTGAGTCCTCACCGGCTGGAGCGGACATCGTCCAGCCGGCCGGTGATCATCCGTCGAGAAGACTGGGTGCGGCATCCGCACCCAGTCTTCCCACGGCGACGAAGCTTCGATTTCCCGGAGACCGACGTTTCCGGCTCCTGTCCCTGATTCTTTCGACATCGTCTCGCTCGCGGAGTCTCCCATGAACACCACCGCCTGTCTTCGAGCCCTGTGCCTGGTCGTGGCGCTCTTGCCGGCCTGTGCGGCATCGGCCAGCGACGCGCACGGCCACGGGCCGGAAATCGGCCACAACGCCCCCGCGGGGGTGAGCCAGAAAGATTTCGAGAGCCCGGCGTGGTTCCAGACCGATCTGGCCGTGTGGTCGTTCGCGGTGTTCCTCGGCCTGCTCGGCCTGCTCACGAAGTTTGCCTGGAAGCCGATCATGCAGGGGCTCGAAAAACGGGAGGAAGGAATCCTCCGGCAGATCGCCGAAACGAAGGCCTCCAACGAAGAAGCCAGGCGCATGCTGGCGTCGTACGAGCGGCGGCTCGCCGAAGCCTCCGAGGAGGTTCGCGGCATGCTCGAAGAGGCCCGCCGCGACGCCGACAACACACGTCAGACGATCGTCGCCGAAGCCCGCAAGGCGGCCGACGACGAGAAGGCCCGGGCGAAGCACGAGATCCAGCTGGCCAAGGATGACGCGCTGTCGCAGATCGCCGAAAAGGCTGGCCAGCTGGCCGTCGAGGTGGCCGGGAAGTTTCTTCGTGACAAGCTGGGCAACGACGACCAGGCCCGGCTGGTGCGGGAGTCGGTCGCCAGCCTCTCCAGCCGCCCGAGCGTGAACTGAGCCGTCTCCCGACCTCGCAGACCGAAGGTTTCATGTCCCGATCCAGCACTCACGAAAGCGAAGCCGCTCACGTCGACATCGCGGCCGACCGCGTGGCCAAGGTCTACGCGCAGGCGATTCTCGAGGCGGCCGACACGGCGAAGTGCACCGACACCGTGCTTGCGGAACTTGCGATCCTCGCCCGCGATGTGCTGCCGAAGGTGCCCGAGGCCCGGGCGGTGTTCGCGTCTCCCAAGATTCCGGCTGAGCAAAAGGCGGCGCTGATCGACAAGCTGGGCAAAGGACGCTTGGCGCCCACCACGGTCAACGCCCTCCACGTGCTCGCCCGTCACGGACGCCTCGGCATCCTGTCGCTGGTCGTGGCCGCCGCGGAACGCCTCGCCGACGAGCGGGCGGGCCGGCAGCAGGCGACGCTCACGACGGCGGTCGCTCTCGGTGCCGAGGAGCAGGCGCGGATCGTGGCCGACGTCGAGAAGGGGCTCTCGGCCCGCTTGAAGCCGTCATTCGTCGTCGATCCCACCATCATCGGCGGCCTCGTCGTCCGCATCGGCGACACCATCTACGACCAGTCGGTGGCCACGAGCCTGACCCGGCTCAGCGGTTGCCTCCAGCAGCGAAACATCCACGCCATCCAAAACGGGGAGTACACATGGCACAGTTGACCGATGAAATCACGTCCGTCTTGCGCGAGGAAATCTCGCGATTTCAGTCGGGCATCGACGTCCGCGAGGTGGGCCGCGTGCTCGAGGTGGGCGACGGTATCGCCCGGGTGTGGGGTCTATCGGGCGTGATGTCCGGGGAAATGGTCGAGTTCCCCGGCGGCATCACCGGCCTGGCCTTCAACCTCGAGGAAAACTCGGTCGGCGTGATCATTCTCGGAGACTATCTCAAAGTCACCGAAGGCGACGAGGTGAAGAGCACCGGTCGCCTGCTGTCGGTGCCGGTGGGCGACGCCGTGATCGGCCGCGTGCTCGATCCGCTCGGCAACCCGCTCGACGGCAAGGGGCCGGTCGTCACGGAACTCCGCCGCCCCGTCGAAACGCTGGCGCCCGGCGTCGCCGAGCGATCCCCCGTGCGTGAGCCGCTCCAGACGGGCATCAAGGCGGTGGACGCGATGACGCCGATCGGCCGCGGCCAGCGTGAGCTGATCATCGGCGACCGCAAGACCGGCAAGACCGCGATCGGCATCGACGCGATCATCAATCAGAAGAACAGCGGCGTGAAGTGTTTTTACGTTGCCGTCGGCCAGAAAGACTCATCGGTGGCCGTCGCAATCGACACCCTCCGCAAGTATGGCGCGATGGACTACACCACCGTGATCGTTTCCGGTGCGAGCACCGCCGCCCCGCTGCAATACATCGCCCCCTACTCGGGCACCGCGATGGCCGAGCACTTCATGTACAACGGTCAGCACGCACTGATCGTGTACGACGATCTCTCGAAGCAGGCCACAGCCTACCGGCAGCTCTCGCTCTTGATGCGGCGTCCGCCGGGACGCGAGGCCTATCCGGGTGACGTGTTCTACGCCCATAGCCGTCTCCTCGAGCGGTCGGCCAAGCTCTCCAAGGAACTCGGCGGCGGCTCGCTCACCAGCCTGCCGATCATTGAGACGCTCGAGGGCGAGGTGTCGGCGTACATTCCCACGAACGTGATCTCGATCACCGACGGGCAGATCTACCTCCAGCCCGACCTCTTCTTCGCCGGCCAGCGGCCCGCCATGAACGCCGGCATCTCGGTGTCGCGGGTCGGTGGTGCGGCCCAGACGAAGGCGATGAAGAAGGTGGCCGGCGGCCTGCGGCTCGACCTCGCGAGCTTCCGCGAGCTCGAGGCCTTCGCGCAGCTCGGCACCGATCTCGATGCCGCCACGCAGTCGCGGCTCGATCGCGGCTACCGCATGGTGGAACTGCTCAAGCAGGGCCAATACGCCCCGATGGACACGGTCGACCAAGTGCTCTCCATTTACGCCGGCACCCGCGGGCACCTCGACGACGTCAAGCGCGAGGAAGTGGCCGACTGGGAAAAGGGCTTTTTGACGTTCGTCCGCGACCAGGTGCCGGAACTCCGGGCCCGGATCGACTCTTCGAAGGAACTCGACTCCGAGAGTGAACGCCAATTGGAGGCGGCGATCGCCGAATTCAAGCGGCAGCGGGCCGCCAGGGGCGGCGAGGCTCGGCAGTTGGCCGGGGCCCGGTAAGCAAACCAAGGCATCCAGACACCCACGCCGCAGGTCGCACACGATGGCAAAAGCCAGGGCACTCGATCGCCGCCGGAAATCCGTGAGGAACATCCGGAAGATCACGCGCACGATGGAGCTGATCGCCACCGCCCGCTTCAAAAAAGCGATGGATCGGTCGGTGGCAGCCCGCGACTACACCAAGCATCTGGCGAAGATCCTCGGCAATATCGCGAGCGTGGGCGCCGACGTGGCCCATCCGCTGCTCGAGATCCGTCCCACAAAGCGGACGGCGGTGCTCGTGCTCAGCGGCAACCGCGGCCTCTGCGGCGGGTACAACTCCAACGTCGTCCGTCAGGGCGTCGCCCTGCTCGGGCAGTGGAAGAGCGAGCAGGTGCCGGCCCACGTGAGCGTGTCGGGCAAGCGGGGCATTTCGGCGCTCAAGTTCCGTGGCGTCGAGATCGCCGAGCCATACACAACGTTCGAAGACAAGCCGGAGTTCGCCGCCGTGGCGCCGATCGGGCGGGCCTACTTGGAGGCGTATTCCGCCGGGGAGATCGACCGGCTCGACGTGGTGTATACGAAGTTCGACTCGATCGCCCGCCAGCAGGCCATCACCGAGACGCTCCTGCCTCTGGCGCCACCGCAGGCCACGGCCACGGCCACCGCGGCCGCCGCGACGCTGGCTTCCGACGACTACGACTTCTATCCCTCGGCGGCGAGCATTCTTGAAGAGATCCTGCCGGCAAGCTTTTTGTCGCGGCTCTTCAAGTGCTTTCTGGATGCGGCCGTGAGCGAGCAGGTGGCCCGCATGGTGGCGATGAAGGCCGCCACCGAGAACGCCGGCGGCCTGATCAAGAGCCTGTCGCGGCAGTACAACCGAGCCAGACAAAGCCAGATTACCGGTGAGATCATGGAGATCCTCGGGGGCGTCGAAGCTTTGAAAAAATAGACCAATCAACACCGCGGCAGCCCCCATTACCCTCGATGCAGCGGACCTTCGGCCGCTGATCGCCGGCACCCGGCAAATCGAACCACACGCGTCAAAACACTCAAACTTTGAACTCTCTTTCACGCTGAGGCAGAAACGACAATGGCAAACGGCAGCATCACCCAGGTCATCGGCTCCACATTCGACGTCGAGTTTCCGGAGAGCTCGATTCCGGCGATCTACAACGCCGTGCGAATCGACAGCGCGAAGAAGGGGGTCGACCTGCATCTCGTGGGCGAGGTGCAGCAGCACCTCGGCGGCGGCAAAGTGCGCTGCGTGGCCCTCGGCTCGACCGACGGCCTGACCCGCGGGGCCGAGGTGGTCGACACCGGCGGGCCCCTCTCGGTGCCGGTGGGGAAGGGAACGCTCGGCCGTGTGTTCAACCTGCTCGGCGAGCCGATCGACGGCCGCGGAGCAGTGGAGAGCCAGGAGCGGTGGCCGATCCACCGCGATCCGCCGCCGATCAAGGAGCTGACCACGAAGACCGAGCTCTTCGAGACAGGCATCAAGGTGATCGACCTGCTCACGCCGTTCGTGCGCGGAGGCAAGGCCGGGCTGTTCGGCGGTGCCGGCCTCGGCAAGACGGTGATCCTCACGGAACTCATCGCCCGCATCGCCAGTGCCCACGGCGGCTATTCGGTGTTCGCCGGAGTGGGTGAGCGCACCCGTGAAGGCACGGACCTCTGGCTCGAGATGCAGGAAGCCAAGATCGGTGACACGGGCCGCAGCGTCATCGAGCAGACGTGCATGGTGTTCGGCCAGATGAACGAGCCGCCGGGGGCACGCCTCCGCGTGGCGCTCTCTGCGCTGACGATGGCCGAGTTTTTCCGCGACACGACCGGGGCCGACACGCTTCTCTTCGTCGACAACATCTTCCGCTTCTCGCAGGCGGGCAGCGAAGTGAGCGCACTCCTCGGCCGCATGCCGAGCGCGGTGGGCTATCAGCCGACGCTTGCCACGGAGATGGGCGCCCTGCAGGAGCGGATCACAAGCACGTCGAAGGGGGCCATCACGAGCGTGCAGGCCGTCTACGTGCCAGCCGACGACCCGACCGACCCAGCCCCGGCCACGGCGTTCGGCAATCTCGACGCCTTCCTCTATCTCGAGCGGTCGATCTCTGAGAAGGGCATCTATCCGGCCGTGGATCCGCTCGCATCGTCGAGCCGCATCCTCGACCCGCAATACGTGGGTGAGCGGCACTACAAGATCGCACGCCGCGTGCAGCGGACGCTGCAGCGCTATCGCGAACTGCAAGACATCATCGCGATCCTCGGAGTCGACGAGCTTTCCGAAGAAGACAAACTCGTCGTACACCGTGCCCGCCGGATGGAGCGGTTCCTCTCACAGCCGTTCCTCGTGGCCGAGGTCTTCACCGGCAAGCCGGGTGAGATCACGAGCCTCGCCGACACGATCCGCTCCTTCGAGGAGATCGCCGACGGCAAGTGGGACCACCTGCCGGAGCAGGCTTTCATGTATGTCGGATCGATCGAGCAGGCCGAGGAACAGGCCAAGAAGATGGCCGCCAAGTCCTGAGCCTCACGACGTCGACGGAACCACCCATGGCAAATCAGAAACAGTCCGACACGGTGCGCTGCGTGATCGTCACGCCCGAGCAGACGAGCCTCGACACGCAGGCCCGCTCGGTCATGCTGCCGCTGTTCGACGGACTGCGGGGCGTATCCCATGGGCACTCCCCGTTCATCGGCCGTCTCGGCGCCGGTGAGGTAAGGATCGTGGGAGAGCAGGGCGGGCCTGCCGATGCGGACCGCCGGCTGTTCGTCGAGGGCGGCTTCGTGGAGGTGGCGCACGACCAGGTCACGGTGATCACGCAGCGGGCTTTGCCCGTGGAGAAGGTCGATGTGGCCGCCGCCCGGGCCGATCTCGCGAAGGCCTCCGGGGAAGTGGCTGCCGGCGACGAGGCGATCGATGCGAAGCTGCGAGCCGTCCAGACTGCCCGGGCACTTGTGCGGGCCGCCGAGGCCCGCCGATAATTCGGCGGTGCAAACGCTCTGGGCCATCGGTCTCGCTGTCGCTTTCGTCTGCGTTCCCGCCCTCGCGGCGCGAGCCGCAGACCCCTGTACAGCATTCGTCGGCGCCCGCCTGATCCCGGTCGGACAGCCCGAGATCACAGCCGGCACGCTCATCGTCCGCGGCGGCACGATCGCCGCGGTGGGCCCGGTGGATGCGGTCTCGATCCCGGCCGACGCCACACGGGTAGACGCGGCCGGTCTCGTGATCATGCCGGGGCTCGTCGACACGCACAGCCACGTGGGCGGCGGGCAAGGGGGCGATGCGAGCGGCCCCGTGCAGCCCGACGTCCGCATCCTCGACTCGATCAACGTGCACGACGCGGGATTCCGCAAGTGCCTTGCCGGCGGCCTGACGACGCTCAACATCATGCCCGGCTCCGGCCACCTCGCGAGCGGACAGACCGTGTACGTGAAACTCCGCAAGGCCGCCACAATCGACGACATCCTCTACCGCGATGCCGGAGGCCGACCGCTCGGCGGCCTCAAGATGGCCAACGGCACGAACTCGCAGCGCGATCCGCCGTTTCCGGGCACGCGAGGCAAGTCGGCGGCCGTCGTCCGGCAGAAGTTCGTCAAGGCGCTCGCGTATCGTGACAAGATCGCGAAAGCCGCAGGCGACCCCGAAAAGCTGCCGGATCGTGACCTCGAACTCGAGGCGCTCGTGGACGTACTGGACAAACGGAAGATCGTGCACCACCACTGCCACCGCGCCGACGACATCATCACGGTCCTGCGTCTGCGCGAGGAATTCGGGTTCGATGCCGTTCTGCACCACGTGAGCGAAGCCTGGAAGGTGGCCCCCGAGATCGCACGGGCCGGCGTCGGCTGCTCCGTGATCGTGCTCGACAGCCCGGGAGGAAAGATCGAGGCGGCCGATTTCTCGCTCGTCACCGGCGCCGTCCTCGAGGAGGCGGGCGTGCCCTGCGCGATCCATACCGACGACCCGGTCACCGACTCGCGGCTGTTCCTGCGCACCGCGGCCCTCGCCGTGCGGGCCGGCATGACCCGCGGCAAGGCCCTCGAAGCCCTCACGCTCACCGGCGCGAAGATGCTCGGCCTGCACGACCGGATCGGCTCGCTCGAGGTTGGGAAAGACGCCGATCTCATCGTGCTCTCGGGCGACCCGTTGAGCACGCACACGAAGGTGCAGCAGACCTACGTGGAGGGCCGAAAAGTGTTCGACCGCGATGATCCCGACGATCGGCTGTTCGCCGTGGGCGGATTCGGCGCCAGCCGCGACCAGCGGGCCGAATCGTGCTGCAACGGCCCGACGACCGTGGGAGCGATGCGATGAGCACCGGGCATCGTATCTCTTGTCACGGCCGTCTTGCTACGGCTGTCGTCGGCGCGTGCATCGCGTGGCAGGGTCTGTGCCGCGGCGGCGAGACGCTCGTGGTGCACGGCGACATCGTGCACACCATGGCCGGCGCACCAATCTCGGACGGCGTGATTGTGATCGACGGCGGGAAAATTCGCGCCGTCGGGCCCGCCGCCGCGACGCCGATCCCTCCGGATGCGCGGAAACTGCGCGGGGCTGTCGTCACCCCGGGCCTCGTGGATGCGCACAGCGTGGTCGGCCTGGCCGGCTATCTCAATCAGCCGCAAGACCAAGACCAGCTCGACCCCGTCGAGGCGATCCAGCCCGAATTGAGGGCGATCGACGCCTACAATCCGCACGAGCGGCTCATCGAGTGGCTGCGGGGCTTCGGCGTCACGACAATCCACACCGGCCACGCGCCGGGCGCGCTCGTGGCGGGCCAGACGATGGCGGTGAAGCTTGCCGGCACCACGGCCGACGCAGCCGTGCTCCGGCCCGTGGCAATGGTGGCCGCCACGCTCGGCGATGCGGCCCGGGCCACGGGCGATGGTGCCGAGAAAAAATCGCCCGGCACTCGCAGCAAGGCCGTGGCGATGCTGCGGGCCGAATTCGTCAAGGCACAGGAATATCTTCGCAAGCGCCGGCTCACGGACGAGTCGAAACGCCCTGATACCGACCTGCGGCTCGAAGCCCTCGGAAAGGTTCTCACCCGTGAATGGCCGCTCCTGGTCACGGCCGACCGGGCGCACGATATCGCTTCGGCCCTCCGGCTGGCCGCTGAGTTCGAGATTCGCATCGTCCTCGACTCCGCCGCCGAGGCCTACCTCGTCGTCGACCAGATCAAGGCGGCAGGGGTGCCCGTGATCGTGCACCCCACGATGCGGCGCGCCGGCGGCGGCGGCGAGACCGAAAACCTCAGCTTCGAGACCGCTGCAACGCTCGCCAAGGCCGGCGTCCCCATCGCTCTCCAGAGCGGCTACGAGTCGTACGTGCCCAAGACCCGCGTCGTGCTCTTCGAGGCCGGCCTCGCCGCGGCCCACGGCCTCTCGTTCTCCCAAGCCCTGGCCGCGATCACGATCGACGCGGCGAAAATCATCGGCGTGGCCGACCGCGTCGGTTCGCTCGAAGTAGGGAAGGACGCCGACATCGCGATCTTCGACGGCGACCCCTTCGAATACACGACGCACTGCACCGGCGTCGTGATCGACGGCCAGGTGATGAGCACCGAGGCCCGGTAAGAGACGTTGGACGCGCCCGCCGGCTTCGGGCTCCCCGTCTGGAAGCCCGAGGCGTGAGCCGAAGGGAATACGCGTAGTGTTTCGCAACCGGGGCATCCTCTCGGCTTACGCCTCGGGCTTTCGTTGGGGAGGCGAGGGGGTACCCCTGCCGTTGAGCCGGCGGATTTGACCAGCGGAGCCATGGATGGCGCAGCGCAGGCAAAACCCGGGGAGCCGGCGCCCGGGGGGCGGGGGGGGA
>Ga0082207_1000525_pt1 | contig 21653 bp, 25 predicted proteins | sample LakMenEpi10Aug09_FD_71540 | JGI IMG/M metagenome (GOLD analysis project Ga0082207, IMG submission 71540)
ACTGGTGCTTAAAAGTATTAAGCGATCTCTAGGGATTAAGTCTAAAGATTGATCCTCTTCGTTATTGATAACTATTTTTGGGGGCAATAATGATGGCAATTCTCTCCTCTGAGCGTGACCTCACGAATAACAATGTCGTCTCCGGCTTATAGGGCGACTCTTCTTTCTAGATGTTGCATTAATGCTACATAGCATATATGCTATTTCCTATGAGTCGCAATCCTGAAGAGCCGGTCTATAACCGCATAGAAGAAGCACGTGTTGCATTGGGGCTATCTAGGCAGGATCTTGCTGATAAGGCTGGCGTGCATTACCAAACCATTGGATACCTAGAACGCGAGGAGTACAGCCCTTCTTTGGTGCTGGCCTTGCGCATTGCTAGGGCACTCAACCAAGAGGTATCAGAGCTGTTTTCTCAAACCCCATTCAAGAAAGGAAAGTAACGATGTGGAAGTTAAAGGATGCTAAAGAGATCAAAATTCTAGGAATAACTGTGAAACCGAAAAACAAGATTTATTGGTTTGAGGGCGTTACGGAAAAAGGCGTTAAATCCTTACTTACTGACGAAAACTCAAAGTACAGATGGTTACGGTCTCAGAGAAATCGAAGAATTCTTGTCGTTTTAATGGCCATAGGAACTGCTCTTGTTGCAGCAGGAAGTTATTGGCCAACTTTAAAAACCAATTTGGATCTATCTGACGGAACTTCAGTATTGATTTACAGCGTTACCGCCATCTTCGCTATTTTTGCCGTACTACTGGGTTATCTGTTTCTACGAATTAGCGTTCGAGGGATAGCAGATGCACCTGATGAGCTACTAGATGAGCGTCAGATAAAGATTCGCGATACGTCATTTAGATATGCATATTATGGATTTGGGTACATAGTTCTAGTGCTTTTGCTTCTAATGAACTTAGGGCCTGAAGTAAAGCTGTTTCAGCCAGAAGGCAATGATGGCAGTTACCTAATGATTTCAATGATTTTCTTATGTGCCGCTTTACCTTCAATGATCTTGGCTTGGCGTGAGCGGGATATCTAGCAATATGCAACGTGACATCGCACCTGATGTACTTAGAGGTTTCGCTCTACTTGGGATCTTGGTCGTAAACATCCAATTCATGGGGTTGAACAGCGACCAAGGAGCCCGCGGAGAGTGGACTCAAGGATTTGCCAATGGTTCAGCAACCTTTCTCATCGCAGCGCTTTTTGCTGGAAAGTTTTACTTACTGTTTTCTTTTCTCTTCGGCTATAGCTCAAACTATGTAATCCAAAACGATAGATCAAATAGAACTCGTTGGGTTAAGCGTTGCTTCGTACTTATAGCCTTCGGAGCGCTTCACTTTACCTTTCTATGGCACGGAGACATCATATTTCTCTATGGGCTTTTTGGCTTACTGCTGACCTTCTTCTTCTTTAGAGCAGATAAAACACTGAAAATTTGGTCTCGATTAGTATTTTCTATTTCCACATTTTTTATCGTGTTAATTGGCGTCTTGGCCTTTGTTGCTGAGTACTTGTTAGAGGAAGATCTTGGATTAAGTGCAGAGTCCAGCCTTGATGAGATTCTTCAGAATGGAACTTTCCTGGAGTCAATACCGGCAAGAGTAGAAGTTTGGCTACTCAGCATCTCAACCGGGATATTTCTTCAAGGTGGTCTGGCATTTGCGGCCTTCTTGCTTGGTGTGCGATTGGCACGCTCCAATTTCCTATCGTCGCCAATAGATCAAGCTGCGAATTCGAGATTGATAAAAATGGGTCTTGTTTTTGGATTACCGATTCAAATTATTGCTGCGGTGATCCTTCTCCAAAACGAACAATCAGCTGAACCTTCCGAAAGCGTTTATCTAATCTCGCTGTTTGTTTCATTTGTAACAGCTCCACTGCTTTCAATGTTCTATGTGGGACTTATTCGTAAGTTAGTTGAGGAGCGACCACAACTAGTTTTGTGGATGAAACCAGCCGGCAAAATGTCCTTGACCATCTACATTTCGCAATCAGTAATCACTTCGCTGATCTTTGGCCCGTGGGGTTTGGGCTTGTTTCAAGATCTGCAAACCTGGCAAGTATTTGTCCTTGCATTCGCGATTTGGCTGCTTCTTTCCTACCTTGCAGCTCAATGGCTAAAGAAGTTCAATCAGGGACCTCTTGAAAAATTAGTCAGCTCCCTTACAAGAAATCGATAGGAGTATCAAAAATGGCATGGATTGCAGTCATCACAGCAGGAGTGCTTGAAGTGGGCTTTGCGACGATGCTTAAACTCTCTAACAACTTCACGAAAATATGGCCGAGCATTGGATTCTTAGTTTTCGCATCAGGAAGTTTCTCGCTGCTGGCTTGGTCGCTGAAGGTTCTACCTATCGGCACGGCTTATGCGGTTTGGACGGGAATAGGTGCAGCAGGAACAGCTATCTTAGGAATGGTTCTCTTCAAGGATCCAGTCTCTATTGCGCGGATCACGGCGATCGCTTTTATTATTGCGGGAGTTATTCTCTTGAACTTCTCTAGCTCAAGTCATTAAGTAATTGATTGCAGAACTTGCTCATTCTTTGGGGGCAATAATGAGGGCAATTACATTTTTTGAGCGTGACCTCACGCATAACAGCGTCGTCTCCGGCTTATAGGGCGACTATTTTTCAGGTTTCCATATTGTAGAATTTTTATATGTCAGCCGTTGTAAAGAAAATTGACTTTGCTTCCGAATTGACAATGGGAAAGCCTAATTCACTAGGCAATACTCTCAAGATTGTGAAGATAGTCGAGTCAGACCCAAAGTATTATCCACAACTTTTGAAACTACTTCTTCATAAAGATTCACTTGTGGCCATGAGAGCCATGAATGCTACAAAGCGCCTAATGCGAGCAGATAAGGATTTCTTTGACCCACAAAAGGAATCACTAATCAAGGTTTACTCAAAGACTAAACACAATGTGGTGAAGCTTGGACTGATAACTTTGTACTTCGATTTCATTAAAGAATTCTCTCCTTCTGAGTTAAAGAGCATAAAGACATTGTCCTTGAAATGGGTGGGCGAGAGTGACGATTGGATGATTCTTGCCCAAGGGCTCAAACTCCTTGAGAAGTTAGCCAAGATTGACCCAAAGATTCAACCAGAGGTCATTGCTGTAGCGAAAAGCCTTCAGAAAGATTCGAGAAAGGCTGTATCTACGAAGGCCAAGAAAGTTCTGTCCGCCTTATAGGGCGACTCTTCCTTAGGAGCTGGGATTTAATGCGGTAAATCTAGATGGTGGTTACCTAACCTGGAGTAATTCACCAGCTGCCGAAAAAGTTTTAATAGGTAATTAAGCAATCAGATAATAAGAGGAGAAAATATGTGTAGCAGAGCAACTTGTAGAAAATGCGCAAAGCCCACCTGGAGAGGGTGTGGTGAGCATATTGAGCAAGCACTCAAAGGTGTTCCAAAAAGCCAGCGTTGCCAAGGTCATGCAAATGATCCTAAAGAGCCAGGTTTATTTAGCAGATTATTTAAAAGGAGTTAATCCTTAAACATTATTAATGAAAAATCCTATACTCACTGTAAAATTCATTGGAAATGAAAAGAAGTAAAATATGAAAGCATCAGTTGCGATGTTAAGTATTGATCATTGGCAGCGCTTAAAAGATATTCGACTTCGAGCCCTTAAATCTAACCCAGAAGCCTTTGGCCCAAAGTATGAAGAAGAGCTGGCGCATGATGAAACTATTTGGCGAAAACGTTTTATAAAAGAGGATTACCTACTCGCATCCATTAATCAAATAGATGTTGGCATGCTTTATATAGAGGTGTTAAAGGGCGATCATGGCGCAACTTGCTGGATAGGTGGTTGTTGGACAGATCCAAGTTATCGAGGACAGGGAGTAATGAAAGCTTTATTTTCATTTATAGATGAAAATTGTGAAAGTAAGGGTTGGCAACGACAGGGACTTGGCGTTTGGACACATAATCTTGAAGCAATAAAAACTTATGAAGCTCTAGGATTTTTAGTCGCTGGTGAGAAAATGCCCAGCTCAAACTACCCAGGACAATACTTTCAACACATGGTGCGCGATTGCCGCTAAGTAAGAGGGCTTAAAACTAAGCTGCTAAGCAAGTTAGCTTAATTCAACGCAAAATTTCTAAACAAAGTGATACCTTGTGAATATGAATCGTGTGATCAGGCCACTACGAGATTTTCTACATAGGGAATCTGCCAGCGGAATTTTAATCCTTTTAGCCTCGCTATTAGGACTAATTGTTGCCAATTCACCATTATCTGAAAATTACTTCACCGTACTTGAATGGGATTTTAATATCTCTATTGGAGTATCACTTTTAAATCTAACTATTTTAAAGACAATTAATTATGTTTTAATGACACTTTTTTTCTTTGTAGTAGGGCTAGAGATTAAGCGCGAGCTGACCTCAGGTCATCTATCTTCTTTTAAAAACGCAGTAACACCATTTATTGCAGCCATTGGCGGTATGGCACTGCCGGCTGGAATTTACTTAATTATTGCCGGAGATGTTGATGCAAATGGTTGGGGAGTGCCCGTTGCAACCGATATTGCACTTGCGGTTGGTTTATTGGCATTAGTTGGCACTAGCGCCGTAGCCTCACTTCGATCTTTCTTACTTGCCCTTGCGGTAATTGATGATATTGGCGCAATATTGATTATTGCCTTGGTTTATTCATCCGGGGTCAGCACCTCTTGGAGCCTTTTAGCTGTCATCACCGTAGCTGTAATTTATCTACTAAATAAATTTAGCGTTAAGTCAACCTATGTTTACATTTTATTTGGCATAGCTCTTTGGTATTGCATGTATAAAAGCGGTGTGCATCCAACCTTAGCTGGTGTTATTTTGGGATTAATGACGCCAAATATTTTAAAAGAAAACTCAAAATTACATGATGGTGAAGATAATCAAGTATCGGTAATTGAGTGGCTGGAAGAGAGAATCCATCCTTGGAGCAGTTTTGTAATTGTGCCACTTTTTGCTTTTGCAAATACTGGTGTCGTAATTACTAGTGATTCAATAAATGATGCCATTAATTCACCGATCGCTTGGGGTATTTTTGCCGGCTTGGTTATTGGAAAGCCGATTGGCGTCCTAGCCTCTGTTTTTATTGCCCGGAAAATAAATCTAGGTCAGTACCCGCAAGGGGCTAAAAATGGCGACATATTAGCTACTGGCAGTGCTGCTGGTATTGGATTTACAGTGGCAATATTTATTGCAAACCTAGCCTTTTCTGATCCAGCTACGCAGGATTTAGCAATCTTTGCAGTGATTATTGCATCCCTAGTCAGTGCAGTATTAAGTGTTTTATTATTTAAATTGGTAAGTAAAAAGCGTTAAATCCTGTTGCTTAAAATTGCTTAAGAAATGCTTAAGAATCGCAAGTAATCCATAGATTTGCTCATACCAATCATTTTGCCTAATATTTGGCAGGTTAAGGGGAGTACCTCACAAAAGCACCTTCGTCAATACGGATAGTGATATCCCGGAGCTGCGACCACTTAGTGGTTGAGGAAGACCTTGGCAGATACCTCCCATTAACGAATAGGTGCAAAATATGAATGTTTCACTGACTACTTGGCTTGTTGTAATTGCCGCAATACTTGTATTGATATTTCTAGATTTAGTAACTGTTAGTCGCAAACCACATGATGTGAAGTTTAAAGAGGCGGCTGGCTGGTCAATCTTCTATATCGCCCTGGCTATAGCTTTTGGTTTATGGGTTTGGCAAAGTGCCGGTCCCCAGTACGGTACTGAGTACTTCGCAGCGTATTTAGTAGAGAAATCACTCTCAGTTGATAATTTATTTGTATTTATTATTATTTTGACGCAATTTAAAGTCCCATCTATCTATCACCAAAAAGTATTGATGATTGGCGTCTTATTAGCTCTAGTTCTTAGAGCAATATTTATTGCAGTAGGAGCTGCAGCGCTGGCAGCATTTAGCTTTACATTTGTAATTTTCGGAGCGATATTGATCTGGACTGGCTTAGGCTTATTTAAGCATTGGGATGAAGATCCAACCCCAGATGATAATTTCTTAGTAAAAGCTATTTCAAAGCGAATGACTATAACTAAAGAGTTTGATGGCTCAAAAGCTTTCACAAAGGTAGATGGTAAAAAAGTTGCTACTCCAATGTTTTTAGTTTTTATCGCGATTGCATCAACTGATTTACTATTTGCATTAGATTCAATCCCAGCAACCTTTGGTGTTACCCAGGAACCATTCTTAGTCTTTGCGGCAAATGCCTTTGCGCTTTTAGGCCTTAGAGCGCTTTATTTCCTACTGAAAGGGCTATTAGATAAGTTGATCTACCTATCCTTAGGCCTTTCAATCATCTTGATGTTTATTGGCTTAAAACTGATCTCGATCTACCTGCATGAGATTTGGAGTGAGGTACCAAAGATTCCTACCTTGTTTAGCTTGGCAGTAATTGGCCTAATACTCTTAGTTTCAACAATTGCTAGCTTAATTAAATCTAAGCAGGATCCAACTGCTCATGCTCATGCAGGACGTATTACTGCCCCAAGCAAAAAACATGATGAGCAGAAGTAATTACTTTAAGTAAGTACTTAAGTACTTACTTATTTAATTGAGGCCTCATGGATTGCTTGAATAGTTTTATCTATCATGGCATCAAACTCGCTATCGGTTTGCTGAGCAGTTAAACCTTCAGAGAGTGCTCTTGAAAAGCTAGCTATTACATTTGGGTTTTTTGCTAATACCTCATTGGCATGATCACGGCTGTAACCACCAGATAGTGCTACAACTCTTACAACTCTTGGATGATTTGTAAGCGGAGTGTATAAACCTGCCTTTTCTGGCAATGTTAACTTAAGCATTACATTTTGATCATCACCTAATTTATCTAACTGCTTAATTAGCTCAGCAAGTAGTAAATCTTCAGCTGCTGCCTTATCTGGGCACTTAATATCAACCTCTGGCTCAATAATAGGTACTAGACCTTTAGCACAAATCTGCTTACCGATTTCAAATTGTTGTTCAACTACCGCCTTGATACCAACAGTATTTGCCTGCTTAATTACTGATCTCATTTTGGTGCCAAATACACCATGAGAGATTGCACTAGTTAATCGAGCATCTAACTCTGGGATTGGCTTCATAACTTGAGCGCCATCTACCTCATCTGCCAAACCACTATCCACCTTTAAAAATGGCACAATATTTTTCTTCTGCCATAAGAACTCAGCACTACCTAAACCATCAATCTGTCGATCCATGGTCATCTCAAATAAAATTACGCCAATTACGCGCTCTGAGGTAAATGAAGGAGATTTAATAATTCGAGATCTCATTTGATGCACCAAATCAAACATCGCGGCCTCACCTGAATAGGTATTTGGTTCAATGCCATAAAGAGATAGTGCTTTAGGGGTTGAGCCACCGCTTTGATCTAGGGCGGCAATAAATCCTTTACCTGATTTCATTTGAGCTAATTGAGCGGAGTTCATATTTATTATCCTCTATCTAGAAAAACAATTTTTATTTTAACTTATGACTACAGTGTCAGGGAAGTAAGAATAACACCCTTTAAATACCCTTAGATTCTTTCTGGTTTAAGTAGATTTTGTACTGAACTTTATCCGTTATCGCTACCTTGTCATAAAGCCTTCTAGCAACCTCATTATCTGGGGCAGTTGTCCAGTAAAGTCGCTTTGAGCCCTTAGCTACTGCAATATCCTCCACCGCCTTAATTAATGCCCGACCTACACCTTTTTGTCTTAATTTAGGATCTACATATAAATCCTCTAAATAACAAAAATCTTCAACCTCCCAGGTGTCTGGCCGAAATATATAGTGGGTAAGGCCTACAACTTGCCCATCAATCTCTGCTAATAAACCATGTATATTAAAATCAGAGTTGATTCGCTGCCAGGTTAACTCATATTGGTCATCACTTAACGCAGATTTATAAAATTCGATGTACTCTTTAAAAAGTTGCAGCCATCTATCTTTATCACTTTGGTTTATTGGTCGAATTAATATGCTCACACCCATATCTTAACCCAAAATGCCTTACCCTTAAGAGGTGAGTTCGATTCGAAATGTAGTAAGAGTGGTTGCAATCGCTAACTTGTCTTACTTTTTACTGGAGTTCATTTTTGCACTAAGAATTGGCTCAGTCTCACTTTTTGCTGACAGTATTGACTTTCTCGAGGATGCTTCAGTAAATATCTTGATATTTGTCGCACTCGGTTGGAGTCTGACTGCTAGAAAGAGGCTAAGTAGACTTTTTGCACTACTGCTTTTAGTACCAGCAATCTCAGTAATCATAAGCATTATTTATAAGATCAATAATCCAGCTCCACCAAGTGGAGCTGGCATCACGGCCATTGCCAGCGGAGCACTCATAGTTAATTTCACTTGCGCATTTTTACTCGCCAAATTTAGAGAGAATCAACAAAGTTTAGTGATGGCAGCTTATCTTTCTGCTAGAAATGATGCGTTAGCAAATCTAGCCATAATTACCGCCGGAGTAATTACACTTTTTTGGCTAAGTCCAGTTCCAGATTTAGTAGTTGGAATTACAATTGGAATGCTAAATGCTGATGCAGCTCTTAAAGTATGGCGAAGTAGTGAGCATTAAATGGATGTAAAGTTAAAGTTAGCTACCGAATCAGAGTACTTAAGACTTAAGCAGATGAGATTAGCTGCCTTGAAAGATTCACCTAACTCATTTGGTGCTAAGTATGAAGTTTTAAAAGATCGGCCAGATAATTACTGGCAACAAGTATTAAAGGTGAGTAGTTGGTGTCTAGTCTCAGCAGATGGAGTTGATATTGGCTTATTAGCAGTGGATCGGGCAGATAAAGATAGAAATAGTGATTGCTGGTTGTCAGGTTGGTGGATCACTCCAACCCATCGTGGCCAAGGCATATCAAAGTTAATGGCGCAGTGGGTGTATGAGCTGTGTCGGAAAAATGGCTGGGAAAAGATAGGACTCGGAGTGTGGCCAGATAATAAAACCGCAATTGCTGTTTATTTAAAGTTAGGATTTGTCGCAGCAGACTCCTTGTTGCCGAGTAGATCTATCCCAGGTCTGATGTATCAGCCTATGTATAAAAGTATTGGTGGTGAAGATAAATGAGCAAGCGGGAGGTAGATGCCTATATTGCTCAGCAAAGTGAACCCAATAAGAGCAACTTAAAACAGATGCGCCAATTGATTCTTGAAATTGAACCAACCCTAAAACAAGGAATTACATATGGAATTCCAGCATTTAAATTAGATAAAGATGTAGTTTGTGGAATTGCGGCTAGAAAAAATGGCTGCTCCTTCTATCCATTTAGCGGATCAGTGCTAGCAGCTCTTCGGACAGATCTTGTTAAATACAAGCAAACTAAGAGTGCCCTTCATTTTGAAACACCACTGCCAAAGACTTTAGTGCGTAAATTGATGACGCAGCGTATGGTGCAGATAATGGTCAAAAAGAAACGCAACTAAAGTTGTAAGATTTACCTATGGCTAAATCAGGTGCTAAATCAAGTGAAAATTTCAACATTAGCCAAACAGAGTTAGATCGATATGAAAGCTTAGATCGAGAGTGGCGCGAGTATAAGATCGCAGCCCCAGCAAGACGTGCGCTAGTTGATGCCAAACTTTACAAAGTTTCAGACTTGCGAAAAATATCCCTATCTGAGTTAGAGGGCTTACATGGCATGGGTAAAAGCGCAGTTGCCAGACTTAAAGTGTTAATGCATGCTAAAAAGATTAAATTCAGATCATGAAGCGATTTTTTGATTGGTTAATTAAATTATTTACTAATCGCAGAAACTGGGTTCGGCAGATAACAGTTGCCGCAATCGCCTCGGCCACAGCTTGGGTAATTGGTGATGCTTTGGTCTATGAAGGTGGCGTGGTGGCAGCGATTATGTGCGCCCTCAGTATTCGAATCTCACTATATAAATCTATTCGGGAAGGCTTAGGACTGATTGTAGGAACATCAATTGGCGCAGGTGTGGCCTTATTAACTGTTTACTACTTTGGCTTTGGCGTAATAGCAATTGGTATGACGGTGCTGCTTTGCTTGGTAGTAGTAAGAGGACTTCGACTTGGCGAGGTGGCGGCGGTAAATGTGCCAGTTACGGCATTAATTGTGATTGGCCCTGGAATTAGTGGCTCAACTGCAGAACATAGGTTGGCCTCAACCTTAATTGGTGCGGCAGTTGGCATTATTTTTTCTTATTTTTCACACCCCAATACCCCAGCTGGTCGAACAGTTAATCAAATATCAAGGCTGGGTACTAGAGGAGCGGAATTAATAAGTGAGATGGCAGAAGGGGTAGCAGCTGGATTAACCCAAAAACAATCTGGTGCATGGCTAGCAAAAGCAAGGTTGTTAGTTGAGGAGATTCCGATCTTAAGATCGCAAGCGATTGAGGCAAAAAGATATGCCAGATGGTCACCACTTGCTGAAGTAGATGAGGCTGAATCCTTATATATCCAAGGGGTCGCAATTGAACATATGGTGGTGCAAATTAGATCTATGGCTAGAACTTTATTTGATTCAACCTTAGATAAAAATAGAAAAAATACGGTTGATAGGCAGATCGCTTACGCACTCTCAGCTACAAGTAGTGCGATTACTGAAAAGCTAGAGTTATTAGAATCTGAAAATCGAGATTCACAAATTGATAATATTGCCAGAGATCTTCGCCTGGCAGCTGATAATCTCACCGAGGAGTTAATCGCTAAAGCTGATGATCTTCCTAGAACTCAATTTGTTAGATGCATTTCCATCGTCTCGCAAATGAAGGTCATTGCTAACTCACTAGATGAGAGCTCACCAGCCCTTTATAGCGTGAGTACCCCAGGGGAACCTAGCTCAACGGCGGTAATTGGAATTTCGCCAGTAAAGCAATCAACCAAGATTTGGCAGGGGATTTGGCGAGCATTACGATCATTTTTTAGACGGTAGTAGGATAAATAGATGGAAAATAACGAGATCGCTCAAATTGCTAAAGATTATGAAGAGGCAACTAATACATTTCTAACCGCCTTTGAAAAGCTAGCGCCAGCTGATTTAGATAAGGCAAAGCAAGATGGTTGGAATGCTAGGCAGGTAATCCATCACTTGGCAGATAGTGAAGCGCAATCATGTGCTCGACTTAAGCGATTAATCGCCGAACCTGGCAGTGTTATTCAAGGTTATGATGAAAACATCTGGGCTCAAAATCCAACACTTGGCTATACCCAACTACCAATAGAGAATTCACTAGCGCTATTTAAAGCATCTAGAGCAGCTTCCCTTGAGATTATCAATCGCCTAACTGTTGAACAGTTAGCTAATGCTGGCGTTCATACAGAGTCAGGTGCTTATGATGTTAGAAAATGGCTTAAAAGCTATATAAATCACCCGAAAGATCACGCAAAACAACTGTTAGCCGATTAGCTCAGCTTTCGAGTACTTTCGTTGCCGGTGAGTACAAATCTCATCATTCATTTTTTCAGCACATTTTGCACATAATAGATTTAGTGAGTTGCAAGGTGGCTTAGGGCAATCATAAAAACGATAAGCATCTTTGTCACACTTTTCACATTTTGCAATAGATTTAAATTTATCACTAAACTCAATCGACATACGATTATCAAAGGTATATAAAGACCCCTCCCACAACCCGTCATCACCAAACTCTTTGCCATAGGTAACAATTCCACCATCAATTTGATAAACCTCTTTAAAGCCTCGAGTTTTCATAACTGAGGATAAAACTTCACATCTAATTCCACCTGTGCAGTAGGTAATTACTGGTTTTTCTTTTAGATGATCATACTTTCCACTTTCAATTTCAGTTACAAAATCTCTAGTAGTTTCAACCTCTGGCACTACCGCATTTTTAAATTTACCAACTCTTGCCTCATAAGCATTACGACCATCAAAAAATACAACATCATCACCGCGGTGTTTTACCAACTCTTCAACTTGATGTGGTTTTAGATGCTTGCCACCACCCACTACGCCATTTTTATCCACCTTAATTTCAGTTGGATATCCAAAAGCAACTAGCTCTGCTCTGACTTTGACACTTAATTTAGGAAAATCATTACCAGTTCCTTCAGACCACTTAAATTTCATCTTTTTAAAACCTTCATAGCTTCTAGTTTGGCGAATATATTTCTTTAGCTCATTCATATCGCCACCTAATGTGCCATTGATGCCATGTGGGGAGATAATTATTCGTCCAGTTAAATTAAGTGATTGGCATAGATTTTTTTGCCAGGCTTTAATGGCCGCTGGGTCTGCAAGCGGGGTAAAGATGTAATACAAGATCACCTTTGGGAAGGACATAGGTAGATTTTATCCCCTCACCGATATCGCCACTTTCTAGCCCATTTCAGGCGTGAAAAGGGGTACTCCCACCTAATCCCCCCCTCTAATCACCCCTAAAACCAAGTAGCAGACCTTTTCAAAACTACCACCGTGCCTCACCCTTAAGGGGTGAATCCTAAAGCGATTAAATCACCCCTACCAGATTTCACTGCTGGGGCGACAAAAATTATTGAAGCAGCGATTGAAAAAAAAGATCTAGAGTTTTTCTACAAACTTTACCTAGCAAAAATGGTGGAACTATCACTAACTGGTAAGGGAAAAGAGTTTACTGAGTTTTCAAAGAGTGGAATTGATGATTCACCATCTGGATTAATTATGGCCAAAGGGTTTGAAGCCATTGGAAGTATGATTGATTTGAATTTTACAAAATGTCTCTTACTATTAGATGATCTAGAAAGTACAACTGAAAATTTAGAGATAAATATGTGGGTAATGCAGATTAGTAATCTATGCCGAGCTCATATTAATTTTCATAAGGGAGATTTCATTCATGCTCTGCAGTATGCGCGCGCAGCCTTAGATTCGCCAATAAAAAGTGGGACCATTGATCCAATCGATCAAGGAAGATTAATCCGGCTAGTTTGTTCAATTAAACTAATTCAATCTGATATCAAAGGTGTTAATAAATGTGCACAGGAGATCTTAAACATTGCAAATCCAGATAACTTAATTGATTTATCTCATACAAAATCGGCAATAAAGGCTATGCAACTGTTGGTGCAGGGTAATTATAAACAGGCTTATGAGATCGCAAGTGCAGTTGTCCAACTAGAGGAGGTTGCTGGTAGATCTGGGATTACAGCCCCCTTTGACTGTCGAGCTGTTATGGCCCGCTGCTTATATGAGTTTTCCCAACATGATCAGGCAATTGAAATGTTAGAGATTGCAAAAACTAGAGCATTAGAGAATAAATCAAACACAATTTATTGGCTCTGTGAAGTAGGACAGATAAGAATATTGGCGCAGGATATTAATAATTTTGGCCAGGTAACGGCAAGAATTGAAAAGCTAAGAGATGAATTATTAAAAAATTCAACGTTGGATAAACTCTCTTGGTTAATAGATTTAGCTGAGGTGTTCTTTAGACACACTACAAATGAAAATCATCGAGTTGCATCCCTAGTTAATAGAAATCCAACTAATCCATACATTCAAATGCTTGGCCGAAGTCAAGCCAAGGAGTTAAATGCTAGGGATATCAAATCGGTACGGGAGCTGCCAGAGGTAACCCCATTTGAAATCATTTATAAAAACCTATTGCTTTCCCAATTTTCAAGTGAGGGTGTAAAAAAGCAGCGGAAGCATTTGGAGGCTGCCTTGAATAAGGCGGAGGAGGTAGGGGCAAAAGAGATTTTTCTGCGCCAGGATAACTTGACCTTGGAGTCAGTGATTAACATTTCTGAAAAGATTAACTCTCAGTGGATGGAATCTTTAGCCAGAGCCTGCTTAGATCGAATTAACTCAAGAAATGCCTTACTAAATTTTCGTGGCGAACAACTGACTCATCGTGAGATTGAAGTCCTTAAGTACTTATCTACTAGTAAATCAATTGAGCAAATTGGCCGTACCCTACATATCTCAAAGAATACGATGAAAACACACCTTCGAAATATTTATCGAAAGTTAAATGTCTCTGATAGAAATCAAGCAGCAGAGGTTGCTAAAGAGAAACTGCTAGTTTAAATTTTAAATGTAGGTCTAAGTGGCAGATTTGAGCTGGTATAGGCAGCATCGATCAAAATCGCCTGAGCCAGTGCATCCTTAGCATCACTCTTCACACTCTTACCTAGATCGATTGCATCCGCAAAGGCAAGTAATTGGTAGGTGTAGGTAGATATTGATGGCATATGCTCAACACGTTTACTACCACCGGCCTCCACAATAACTCTTGGATCCCAACCAGAGACCACAAAATTAGGTAGGTGAACACTTCCCTTACTACCAGTAACTGTTAGGGGCGCTTCAAAAGCTGCTGATTCAAAATCACCCTTTGCAATTGCTGAAACTCCATTTGGATACTGCAGCTGCATATATAACTTAGTATCAATTTTGCCATCGGCAGCATTTGATTCGGTTTTAATAATGCTTGGCTCACCATTTGCAACTAAGTGGCTAATCATTCGCTGGCTATGAAGTGCGTAGCAACCAACATCCATGGTTGCACCCCCGGCTAAATCAAATTGCAACCTTAAATCTGTTGGATCTGGCATCGGAATTAATAGTGATGATTCAACCTTAATTACCTCACCAATCTCACCAGATTTAATAATTGCTAATGCTCGTTGGAAAACTGGGTGGTAGTAGTAGTGAAAGCCCTCCATAAATACCTTGCCAGATTTATTAACCGCAGCTAAGACCTCTTTTGCCTCTGCAGCATTACTTACCGCAGGTTTTTCACTTAAGACATGTTTGCCGGCAGCTAACGCTCTTAGATTCCAAGGTCCATGGGCGCCATTATGAAGTGCGTTATAAACCACATCGATTTCGGGGTCATCAATTAAATCTTGGTATGAGGTATAGGTTTTTGCTACCTGATACTGCTTAGCAAACTCCTCAGCCCGGGATTTATCTCTAGAGGCCACAGCCAGTAATTGATGTCCGGTGGCATGTGCTGGGTAGATGATGGCACTTGGTGCGATTTTAGCTGCACCTAAAATACCTATCCGTAGCGGATTTCTTGCTTGCTCCATATCGCTAATCTACCCCCTTTATACCTTTGAATAGTAGCGAAGCATAAACTCTTGCTTAAACTCAAAAAAACTCCCATTTTCAATACTTTTTCTCATCTTTTCCACAAGGCCTACGATGAAGTGCTGGTTGTGGATAGTGGCTAAGGTAGCTGCCACCATCTCTTTGGCTCTAAATAAATGGCACAAATAAGCTCTGGTGTAATTTTTGCAGGTATAGCAGCTGCAATCTTTTTCAATTGGGAAGAACTCTTTTTTATGTGGGGCATTTGAGATATTTACTCGACCATCTTTAGTGAAAACTGAGCTAGTTCTTGCCTGTCTAGAGGGTGCAACACAATCAAAGGTATCGGCGCCATTTTCTACGCCAATAAATAAATCATCTGGCTCACCTATTCCTAAAAAGTGTCTCGGTTTATCTACTGGTAGCTCCTCATTTACCCATCTTAAAATCTCACCCAAGCTTTGCTTATCTAACGCCCCACCAATCCCAAAGCCATCAAATGATCTATCGGCAACATTCATTTGCGATAAATCCTTTGCTGCCTTACGACGTAAATCCTCATACTGAGCTCCCTGCAATACCCCAAAGAGTGCTTGATATGGTTTTCCGTTTCGCTCATTGGTTAATCTCTCGTGTTCCTGCAAACATCTAATCGCCCATAACCTGGTTCGCTCTAAAGATTTTTCTTGATAACTTCGAGTGTTGTGCAAGGTGGTGCACTCATCAAAGCCAAAAATAATATCTGCGCCCAATTGATGTTGCACCTGCATAGAGACCTCTGGGGTAAAGCGGTGCATGGAGCCATCTAAGTGAGATTTAAAGGTCACCCCATCATCATCAACATGGGCCAGCCGCTGCTTATCATCGGCAATTACCTCATCTGATTCAAAGGTGTTCTCATCCATGGCAATTACTTTTTTAAAGCCCACACCTAGGGATAAAACTTGAAAACCGCCAGAGTCAGTAAAGGTGGGCCCTGGCCAATTCATAAATTTAGCAACGCCACCAGCCTCATCCACCACATCAGCGCCAGGTTGTAGGTAGAGATGGTAGGCATTTGCTAAGAGTGCTTGCGCGCCAAGCTCAGTTAATGATTCAGGAAGTACTGATTTTAAGGTTGCTTTTGTGCCCACTGGGATAAAGGCTGGCGTTTTAATTTCACCATGTGGGGTAGTTATTACCCCGGTTCTACCTAATCTATTGGGAAGTTGGCTTTCAACTTTAAAGCTAAATCCTTGACTCACCAGATTCGAACCCGATCAGCTGGGGGCATAAAGTGTTTATCATTTTCACTCACGCCAAAGGCCTCATAAAACTCAGTTAAATTTGAAACTACCTGATTACATCTAAACTCATCCGGGGAGTGAGGATCGGTGGCAATCCTTCTTCTTACCTCCTCAGCGCGATACTTTCCTCGCCAAGATTGGGCCCAACCTAAGAAAAATCTTTGATCACCGGTAAAGCCATCAATTACTGGAGCTTGCTTTCCAGCAAGTGATATTTGATAAGCCTTATAGGCAATAGTTAAGCCGCCAAGATCGCCAATATTTTCACCAATTGTCAGCGCCCCATTGACTGTTATATCTGGGGCATCACTTGGTGAGAGCTGGTCATACTGAGTGATTAATTTATTGGTTAATTTTTCAAACTCAATTCGATCTGCCTGGCTCCACCAATTCTCTAAATTTCCATCACCATCATATTTAGAGCCTTGATCATCAAAGCCATGGCCAATCTCATGGCCAATCACCGCTCCAATGCCACCATAATTAGCTGCATCATCTTCGGCTAGCACATCAAAAAATGGTGGCTGCAAAATTGCAGCTGGAAATACAATCTCATTCATCCCTGGGTTGTAGTAGGCATTAACAGTTTGCGGGGTCATATACCACTCAGCTCGATCGACAGCTTTGCCAATCTTGCTAAATTCATACTCACTAGCAAATTTAGAGATCCGAGCTAGATTGCCAATTAGATCATCTGGGGTAATAGTTAATTTGCTGTAGTCGCGCCACTTATCTGGGTAGCCAATTTTTGGAGTGAATTTATCCAACTTAATAAAGGCCTTTTTCTTAGTATCATCGCCCATCCAGGTGAGGGCGGCAATATCCTCTCGGTAGGCCTGGATTAGATTTGCCACCAGATCCACCATCCGCTCCTTAGCTTTTTGGCCAAAATGGCGCTGGACATAGATCTGACCAACCGCCTCACCAAGTGAGCCTTCAACTAAGCCAACTGCTCGCTTCCACCTATCTTTTAGCATTGGAGTTCCAGAGAGGGTGGTGCCATAGAAATTAAAGTTCTCATTGACTAGCTCCTTATTTAAATAAGGAGCACTTGAGGAGAGAATTTGCCAGGTAAGCCAAGCTCGCCACTTTTCTAACTCAAAATTGCCTAATAAGTTAGATAGGCCGGCAAAGAAGGATGGCTGGCGAATGATTACCTGCGCTAGCACCGCCTTTGGAGTCTGGCTATCTTCAATCCAACTTTGCCACTCAAACTCTGGGCACAGCTGCACTAGCTGATCAAAGGTATTTTTGTTATAGGTCAAGGTGGCATCTCGATCCTTGACCTGATCCCAATGATTACCTGCAATTTGAGTCTCTAACTTAAGGATTAGTTCAGCAGATTGTTTTGAGTTTGGTAGCTTGGCTAGCTCAAACATCTTTTCAATATGCAATAGGAAGGCTTGCCGGATTGGCTCATACTCCGCCTCTCGGTAGTAGGCCTCATCTGGTAGGGATAAGCCACTTTGCCCTAGGTAAATAATGTTCTTAGTTGAATCCTTATGATCTGTTGAAACAAATAAATAAAATAACCCACCTAAACCTTTTGCCTCCTGCTGGGCCAAAAGTTTTACAAACTCATTTTTCGAATTAAATTTTTGTGCCATTTCTAAATCTGCCTTTATGGGTGAAATACCCAACTGCTCAATGCGCTCTTCAGCCATAAAACAGCTATATAAATCACCTATTTTTTGGGCATTACTACCTGCCGCTGGTTGATCTTTTGCCTGATCTAAAATGATTTGCCGAACCTGCTTTTCTGCCTGTTCATATAATCGGTAAAAGGCGCCATCACTAGCCCGGTCGGCTGGGATGACAGATTCTTTCAGCCAGCTGCCATTCATAAACCTAAATAGGTCATCCTGGGCTCGGACAGATTTATCGATATGGGATAGGTCAAGACCGCTGCGCATTATGGGTAAAGCCTATCGAGAAAGAAATGAGTTTTTAGACAATAAAAAACCCCGCCATTTGATTGGCGGGGTTTTTTAGTTAATAACTTACTTTGCAGCTTTCTTACGACGACGACGCTTTGGAGCAGCCTTCTTCGCTGCTTTCTTACGACGACGCTTTGGAGCAGCCTTTGCTGCTTTCTTACGACGACGACGCTTTGGGGCAGCTTTAGCAGCAGCCTTCTTACGACGACGCTTTGGTGCAGCTTTTGCTGCTTTCTTACGACGCTTTGCAGCCACGTAGATCTCCTATCAAAGTGGTTCGATCCGTCACCGAACCTGTTTCATGGATAAGCGTGTCACTAAATAGGAAAACTTTCCACTTATTTGGCAAAATTAATGAAGCGTGTCGCAAATATATTTAGTTAATTTTTATCGCGTTTTTTTCTAAAAATTGGGTATTTTTTTGTCGATAATCGGTAAAAAAACTACTGGTGAGTTAACTTTTCGCCAATTTTTATCAATTTTTACATTTTTTCTGCCAAAAGTTGAGAAATTTATTAAAAATTACCCCGTTTTTTCACTTTTTAATGGCGAAAATTCCGCCCACCTGCACTTTTTACTTAATTAAAGCTCTGTTGGCTGGTTGGAAAGTGGCCAGTAGCAACATCATTAGCAAACTCGGTGGCAGCATCGGCCATCTCTTTGCGCAAATTTCGGTATGCCTTAGCAAGTTTTGGTGGGTTTTCGGTAATACCCATTAGATCTGTCCAAACTAATACCTGGCCATCACAATCAATACCTGCCCCAATACCAATTATCGGTATGGATAACTCCTGGGTAATCTCTTTGGCCAAATTGGCTGGCACCGCCTCTAACACAATTGCAAATACCCCAGCAGCTGCCAAGGCTTTAGCATCAGATTTAATTCGCTCACCATCTTCACCTCGGCCCTGCACCTTAAAGCCGCCGAGAGTGTGAACAGATTGCGGGGTAAGACCTAGGTGTCCCATTACTGGAATACCAGCAGCAATTAACTTCTCAATTTGGGGCACAATCTTTTTGCCACCTTCAAGTTTTACCGCATGCACCTTTGCCTCTTTAAAAAATCTAACCCCGGTAACTAAGGCTTGCTCAGGTGAGTTTTCATAGGAGCCAAAGGGTAGATCAGCTACCACCATCGCTTTATTGGTAGCGCTAACTACCGCTCTAGCTAATGGAATTAATTCATCTACCGTTACCGGGATGGTATTTTCATAACCTAAAAAATTATTACCCGCTGAATCGCCAACTAATAAAACTGGGATATTCACCTCATCAAATATGGCCGCCATCATTTGTTCATAGCAGGTCAGCATCGCCCACTTTTGGCCACTAGCTTTTTTGGCAGCTAAATCTAAGGTTGAAATTCGCTTGCTTTGAGCATTGCTCATTTTTTCTCCTTAAGATCAAGGCCAACGGATGGTCCCTGTCTTTTTATTGAGGTGGTCAAACTTTACTTCACCTCCCACCAAGTGCGCTACTTCAGGTACTCTTGAAAAGTGAGCCAGATAGGTCAGATACGAGTTGCCCTTGCTCAGATCAATCCAACAGTTGGAGATCTGAGTAAAAATGCTGACCTAATTTCTAAGTACGCATTTGATGCCGCCAATGCTGGCGCGGTAGTAGTGGTTTATCCCGAGATGGTCTTAACTGGCTATCCAGTTGAGGATTTAGCAAACCGGCCATCCTTTAGGGCTGCCTCGATGAATGCATTAGAGCAGTTAGCTAAGCGAATTAATAGTGAGGGCAATGGAGATCTAACTTTATTAGTTGGCTACCTAGGTCAATCTGAAAGTAGCAAACCCCAAAATTGCGTGGCGGTAATTTATCGAGGTGAGGTAGTTGCCACCTATATCAAACACCATCTACCAAATTACGGCGTCTTTGATGAGTATCGAAACTTTGTGCCGGGAAATCACTCATTGGTAATTCGAGTGTGTGGGGTCGATATTGGAATTGCAATCTGTGAGGATATTTGGCAATCAGGTGGACCAGTTGCAGAGCTAGCAAAGCGTAATATCGGATTACTTCTAGTTCCTAATGGCTCCCCATATGAGATAAATAAAGATGATGCCCGGCTCACACTAGTTAAGCAGCGAGCAATTGAGGTAGGGGCCCCACTTGCCTATGTAAACATGACAGGTGGCCAAGATGATTTGGTCTTTGATGGCGACACAATTGTGGTTTCAAGTAGCGGTGATTTAATTGCCCGCGCCCCACAATTTGAAGATGGCCTTATGGTCATTGATCTTGATGTAAATCTAGCCTCAAGTGATCCAGATTTAATTATCTCTAATGCGCCAATTTTAAAGTATAAAAAAATAGTTCCAGGAGTTGCTAGAAGGCTAGGGGATTTAGAGCAGATTTGGCAGGGGTTAGTAATTGGGCTACGTGATTATGTGGGTAAGAATAATTTTAAGTCAGTAATTCTGGGTATCTCAGGTGGTATTGATTCGGCATTAGTGGCTGCATTAGCTGCGGATGCTATTGGCGCAGATAAGGTCCATGGCATTGCAATGCCAAGTAAGTACTCATCTGATCACTCGGTTGAAGATGCCACAGCCTTTGCTACAAATACTGGCATTCACTTTAGAACAGTTGAGATCGAACCAATGGTGCAATCATTTATGCACTCCATAACCCTTAAAGGTGTGGCTGCTGAAAACATTCAAGCCCGTGTTCGCGGAACAACGCTGATGGGGATCTCAAATCAAGAGGGCCATTTAGTTTTGGCAACCGGCAATAAATCAGAGCTCGCCGTTGGTTACTCAACGCTTTACGGAGATGCCGTTGGTGGCTTTGCGCCAATTAAAGATATTTACACGCCCGATGTCTGGGCGCTATCTCGTTGGCGCAATGAGGTCGCACGCGAACGCGGTGAGGCCGAGCCGATTCCAGTGAACTCAATTGAGAAAGAGCCAAGTGCAGAGCTGCGCCCTGGCCAAAAAGATACCGATTCATTGCCGGACTATTTATTACTAGATCGCGTTTTAACTGCCTACGTTGATGACGATCAAGGATCTGCGGCGTTAATTGCGGCAGGCTTTGATGAAGCCTTGGTGCGGCGCGTGATTGCGATGGTTGATAAGGCTGAATACAAGCGCCGCCAATATCCACCTGGGCCAAAGGTTTCTAAGCGGGCATTCGGTAAGGATCGCCGACTGCCAATGACCAGTAGATGGCAAGAAGGCATTTAACACAGCCGTAACTTTGCTTTGGCAAGATCTGGTCCATGACTTCCCAAGATTCCCAAATGAGCAAGCAGCAAGAGTTCGTGCTTCGCACAATTGAAGAACGTAATATTCGATTTATTCGTTTGTGGTTTACCGACGTTTTGGGTTACTTGAAATCAGTTGCAATTGCACCTGCTGAGTTAGTTAACGCCTTCGAAGAAGG
>Ga0082207_1000526_pt1 | contig 21637 bp, 21 predicted proteins | sample LakMenEpi10Aug09_FD_71540 | JGI IMG/M metagenome (GOLD analysis project Ga0082207, IMG submission 71540)
TAGTTTGGTTTTATTATCATATTCTGGATCATATATGCGATAATCAATTACCCAAAATAAACCCAGTTCTGGATTAACATAAACACAGTTAACCAGCCCAATACCTGACAGTACACGATGTTCTGTTCCGCTATATTGACGACGGACTAATTCAATTTTTTCCCCGAACCTTTTATCCAATACTGTATCATCAAAAATGATCGCACTATTTTCACTGATTTGGATATCTTTTTTGACATTTTGCCACAAAGATTCCGAGGTGAAATTTTCTTTGGTTAAGTAACGATTTATGGTATCATGGCTAACATTTTCTAAGTGTTTGGCTAAGTTATTTAAGGTATAATTGTTTGGGCTGCTCAATAGATATTGGCAGTAATCTAGTTGGCTAAACGACATATTTTTCACCCCAAATTAACTTAATCAGTTTAGCATAAATATTGACTGTTAAATATCTGTCAATCAGCATAATTTTTGTGTCTAAATTTTATATTGCTGGCGCAAATACTTGAACAATTGGCAGCGTTCGCTGGCTTACTGCACACTATATATAGTGTGCCTGCGTAAGTCCTGTTCGAGTTTAAAAGCAAATAAATAGAGATTTAAAGCGTAAACATGATCAATTTTCGGGGCCATTATCTTCGTTGAGGTTGGGGCGATCGCTAGACTCATTTTCTTGATTAATTTTATCAATCGCAATCATCATTTTATTGGTCAAACTCTCAACTTCTAAGATAGGATCAGGTGGTGGAACTTCTTCAATCATATCACATCGGACTTTTTGCCAATCGGTATTTTTGAAAACCTGATCAATTTTGGGGTATTTTTCACACCAGTCCAGAATTGCTAAAGCGATTTTATTCGATTTTTGGGGAAGGGTTTTGAGTTCGTTTTGGAGTTGTTTTAATCCGGTTTTAACTTCATCGGATAATAGCTCAGGATTAGGATTATCTAAGAAGGTTAAAAAATCGTAAACAGTTTGATCGGAATTATTGATAATATCCTCTATTTTACTCAACAAACCTTAATCGTAGGGTGTAGCTATCAAAGCACACGCACTAATAAGTTGTACTGCATTTAAACTGTATATTTTAGGGAGCGAGGACGCTCCCCCTACAGGGATGGAGCAATTTCCTATTATTATAAACCAATAATAGCGAAAGGAGCCCAATGGAGGGGTTGGTTAAAGGGATGTTTAGGATAACTTCGACGCAGACGGACTTCACAATCATCTACGAATTCTTCATCTAATTTTAGATCGTCGCGTAACCAAGTTAAAAATTCATCACGGGAAACCTTTCTAAACCAATGTTGCGCCGCTTGTAATGCCAGGACATTAGAATTGTTTTCTTTGGGTAAATTCTGATAAAACCGATTCGGTGGGGGTAAATTCCTCAACTTGCAAGCTATTAAGTTGTTGTTGCAGGTTTTGGCGTTGGGTGTTGAGATTACTGCCTAAATTAATATTAGCAGATCCCCCTAAATCGGGTTTGACTTGTGGAGATCCCCCTAAATCCCCATTGGAAAGGGGGACTTGAGGAAAATCCCCAGAAACAGAAACCTCTTGCTCCCCATTCCCTCGCAGGGAAGGGGGTTGGGGGGTTAGGTCATCTCCACTGCTACTATCAATAATTTCCCCTTCCCACAATTGCGATAACACCAACATTTGATGCAATTTTATAGGATTGGTCGGGGTCGGCTTTTTGCAGTTGTTCTGTTGCCCATTCTTGCAAGGTGAGAATAAAGGTTTGATCTAATTTATCGCTATTTTCTAGGAGTAAGGGATAGACCGCTTCAGGATTATTTTTATTTTTGGCAATTGCTTTTAGTATTTTGAGTAATAGTTGTAAGTAGGCGTCGTTCATGGTGAGGGCGGGTTGGGGTTGGGTCTGGCTGTTATTGATGATTATAATAGATTGAAGTTGGAAAAGAACCACAAAGACACGAAGACACAAAGGAAGGGAGAAGGATGATTAACCAACCCAGAAACCGGGTTTCTGCATAAACTTTGTTTTTAGTAAATAATTTCCAATAGAAACCCGGTTTCTCTATTTCCCACCCCAACCCCAGTTAAATTGGGTATAATTAAAAAATCTCTCAAATATCAGATGTTATGGATACTCTTAAATACAAGACAACTATTAAAAACGGTAAACTCGATTTACCCTCCCTCGATTTGCCAGAAGGAACTGTTATTGAGGCAATTTTATTAATTGGGAAATCAACCGAAACCGATGAAACAGATTATCTACTATCTACAGAAGCTAATCGCCACCATCTAAAAGAAGCTGTAGAATCACTTAAACATCCTGAGAACTATATTTATGTCGATATTCTGAGTAACCCCATAGCTTCAAACCGATGAAACTTCCCAACGGTGACAAAGCCCAACTAGGAGACAAACTTGAGCGCTATTCCCTCAACTCCAAACATTCAAAAGGCAAACATAAAGCTCTCCTTTTTGAAAAACGACTTGGTATTACCCTAGCCAACAAAGAAATTTTGGAAAAAGCTTTACAGAAAGCCGCTATTGAAGGAGAGGCAGAACTTTACAAAATTGATCAATATGGCACTCATTATGACCTAGTATTTTCACTTCTTACCGATTTTGGAGAATCTCTAGTTTTAAGCTGTTGGATCATCAAAACTACCGAAGATTTTCCCCGCCTGACTAATACTTATCCTATTGAATAACTAACTGAATTATGAACGAAATTCAAGAATACGATTTGGTGGCTCTAACCGAAGATGCGATCGCTACCCACAAAGTCACCCATCAGCAAATTCTACTCCGTCGAGGGCAAATGGGAACAGTTTTGATGTCTTTTGATCAAAAAGCATTTTTAATTGACTTTACAGATCAAGAAGGCAATACCTTTGCAATGGAAACTATCGAAACCGTTAAACTTTTACGCCTTATTAATGAACCTGAATTAGTAGGGTGTTCCATCGCAGCGCACGCACCAATATTAGATCACAATCACAGAGATATTATCCTCTGAATTTATTATTGGCGATCGCACCATCTTTTGAGCAATTTATATTAAAAATTTGATTAATCATAAACCCGGTTTTTTGGGGTTGGGGAAGCGATCGCTTTGATGATGGTTTGATCATTTAATTGGGGTTGGGGATGGTGCGTGCGCTTCGATTACGCACCCTACTGGGACAGAGGGTATAGTGGAACAGAATATAACTCTTTTCAATTCAGTGGGTAGTCTGCAACAATAGCGCCTATGGAAACATCATCTTTTCAGATCACCCTGTTAATTGTCATTACCGTCATGGCGGGGATTTCGGCTCAAGTCTTGGCAGACTACCTGAAAGTTCCTGCCATCGTGTTTCTGCTATTATTCGGAATTCTGGCGGGGAATGATGGCTTGAGTTTAGTACAGCCCAATCTTTTAGGAAGTGGTTTAGAAGTCATTGTCTCCCTATCGGTAGCCTTAATTCTGTTTGAGGGGGGATTAAGTTTAGACCTGCGGGCGCTGGGTCAAGTCTCTGGGAGTGTTCGCAATTTAGTTACCTTTGGCACTTTAATCACCCTGATGGGGGCAGGAATAGCCGCCCATTGGTTGGGGGAATTTCCTTGGCCCATCGCCTTTCTCTACGCGGCTTTGGTGGTGGTTACAGGCCCAACGGTGATCGGCCCATTGCTGAAACAGGTTTCCGTAGACCGTCAAGTTTCCGCCCTATTAGAAGGTGAAGGGGTTTTAATTGACCCCGTAGGAGCAATTTTAGCGGTTTTAGTCCTCAACGTTGTCCTGAATGGCAATACTGGCCCCCTAGAAATTATGGGACAATTGCTATTGCGTTTAAGTATTGGCGCAGGAATTGGGTTAATTGGGGGAGGGATTTTGGGATGGTTATTAAAAACTGCCCAATTTATGTCGGAAGAATTAAAGAATTTAGTGGTATTAGCGGCTTTGTGGGGATTATTTGATACCGCCGAATTGCTAATGAGTGAATCGGGGTTAATGACAACAGTTGTCGCCGGAATGATGGTGCGTTATGTCGGTGTTCCTGATATGCGTCAGTTACTCCGATTTAAGGGTCAGTTAACGATGTTGGCGGTGTCGGTTTTATTTATTTTATTAGCGGCGGATTTATCTTTAGATAGTATTGTAGCTTTGGGGTGGGGAAGTGTATTAACGGTTTTAGCTTTAATGTGGGTTGTGCGTCCGATTAATATTTGGCTTTGTACTTTAAATAGTAACCTGAATTGGCGACAAAAATTATTTGCGTCTTGGATTTCACCCAGGGGAATTGTTTCGGCTTCTGTTGCTTCTTTGTTTGCGATTTTACTTACCCAACGGGGAATTAATGGGGGAGACTCAATTAAAGCTTTAGTCTTTTTAACTATTATTATGACGGTGGTAATTCAAGGATTAACTGCCCGATGGATGGCGGAAAAATTAGGAGTCACTTCCCAGTCAGTAACCGGGGCGGTGATTGTGGGTTCAAATCCTTTGAGTCGATTAATTGGTAGATTGTTCCAAGAACGGGATGAGTTAGTGGTGATGATTGATACTGATTCGGTCGCCTGTGAAACAGCGAGAGAGCAAGGGTTACGGGTTTATCAAAGTAGTGCTTTAGATCATAATGTTTTGGAAGAAGCGGGATTAGAATTAATGGGAACATTCCTAGCGATGACTACTAATGGGGAAGTTAATCTGGTACTAGCTGAACGTGCAGATGCCGAATTTAAACCGCCCCGGGTATTAGCATTATTTCCCCGGGAACCTCAAACTACAATAACTGTTAATCGGGAGAAAGTTCAACAGGCTTTTATTCCAGATGTTTCTTTAAAAGAGTGGAATACTTATCTGGAAGACAAGGAAGTAAAATTAGGTGAAACAGTATTACGTCAACCCGGATTAGAATTTCAAATAGCCCATCTACAAGCATTAATTCGTTCTGGGGAATTAATTCCTTTATTAATAGAAAGAGATGGCAATTTCCAAGTTTTAGCCGCTTCAGAATCTTGGCAAGTTGGAGATCAGATTATTTATCTTCTTCATGATCCTAAACCCACTTTGCTTAAGCGTTTATCCGGTTCTCAAAAATCTAATTTAACCTTAGAAAAACATCCTGCTGTTGAGGAAGTCCCTTTATCAGTTATCAGTAATCAATTATCAGTTATCAGTTATTGTAAATCGGCTAATCTTTAAACTGATGACTGATTATTCTTGTTCGGAACTTTCAGAAACTTCAGGAATATCCTGGGATTCCTCAACTTCTATATTAATGGTTTCTGAGGGAGTTTCTAGGGTTTCTGGTAGAATCGTCCGAATTTCAATCTGATCTAAACGAGGGCCTTCTGTTGATAAAATAGTAAAATCAAAAGTTTGATAATTTAAGGTTTCTCCAACGGCGGGAATTTTTTGGAATTGATAGATCAAAAACCCTCCAAGGGTTTGATATTCTTCGGTTAAAGGTAAGTTTAAATCTAAACGTTCATTCAGTTCTTCTAAGTCCAATTGAGCTTGAACTAAAAAAGTATGATCGTCAATAAATTGAATCGTAACATCTTCAGATTCTGTGGAATTAAAATGATCCCCAATAATTTCTGCAATCACATCTTGAATAGTTACTAATCCGGCTGTTCCTCCAAATTCATCAACTACAATCACTAATTGTAACTGCGATCGCTGCATTAAAGACAATACCTCATTCAAGGGCATTTGTGCAGAAATAAACCGTGCCGGACGTACCCAAGGTTTGATTAAACTACTCTGAGATAGTAACCTATCTGCTAGGGGTTTAGCTAAATCTCTAAAGTCAATTGTTCCTAAAATATCATCTAAAGATTCTCCCATAATCGGATAACGGGAATGTTCAGAATTTGCCATTTCATTCAGTAACATTTGGAACGTAGCGTTATTAGGAATAGCTACAATACTGGTACGGGGAACCATGATTTCTTCCGCGATTACATCCCCAAATTCAAACACATTATTCAGTAATTCTCGTTCCTCAGCTTGTAAACCGATCGATTCACTGGAGGTGGTAATCATTAATTGCAATTCTTCCGAGGTGACTCTGGTATAGGGATGACCCGTAAACTGAATTCCACATAATTGCAATAACCAACGGGTCGATTCATTTAAACTCCAAACAAAGGGTTTAAAAAAACGGGCGATCGTTAAACTTGGAGGAGCTAAAAACCGAGACAATTGTTCAGGATAGACTAATGCTAGGGATTTAGGATATAATTCTCCTAGGACAATTTGCAAATAAGCAATTAGGAAAAATGCAAAAATTGGAACTACTAAGGAATGAGAAATCGCATTCTGGAAAGAAACAGGTAGGGGTAAAGGAGTAAGAATTTCCTTTAAAGTCATCGCTACCGTTGCTTCTCCAATCCAACCCAATGCTAGACTAGAAAGGGTGATTCCTAACTGAGTTGTAGACAGAAATAAATCAATTCTTCGTTGCAGTTGTTGAACGGTTCGCGCCGGAGCATCCCCCTCATCAACTAATTGATTAATACGCGATCGCCGTACCGAAACCATGGAGAATTCAGCCGTCACAAAAAAGGCATTAATCGTAATCAAAAATAGCACTGAGAACAATCGCCACAGCACATCTTGAGTCGTGAGTGTCATGATTACCTTTGCACAAATCCAGATGTCTATTGCGCCACAGGAATGCCTGACATCTGCAATTGCATTTTTTGGTCAGGATAATCAGTTAAACTCATGGTTAATTCCTTGGAATTTTCGACTAATGCCGTGGGAATTGTAACCGTTCCCTGATATATTTTGCCACTAGGAGGCAATTGACCAGGTAGTTCTTCCACACTCGCGCTCAAAGCACGACCCTTATCATCGGTAACATTTAAAAAACTATAGAGAAACCGAACAGATTCTTGGCCTTCATTTTTCAGGTTAACGTTTAAAACCAAAGAATTTCCTTTACGAGTCGCCCCCACCACTTCTAAGCTGACTCCCCCATCCCGGCTAACAATAGGAAACACAGATTTATTATTCGCTACTGGGGCGGGGGAACTTTCAGTTTTCGGTTTTTGGGCTTGGGTAGAGGTGGGTTTATTAGCTGCTTTAGCTGATGCACTCGCCACTTCTTCCTTCCCTTCCATGCGTTTCTTAACCGTTGCTAGGATATCCTTCTCTTTGAGCAACAGCACCCCATCGTGGCGGTTTCCATTTTTAGTTTTATTGGCTAAGTTGTTTGGACGTACATCGGGTTGTGTAATTTCTTTCAACGCCGAACGACCCAGACTATAGCCCCAGACGGAACTGGTAAAGCCAGCCCCAAACATCATGGTTAGTAAAACGACAGTCAGAACAACAGTTGAATTTAGTCCCATCTCAAGATTTAGATATGATTTAACTCGCCATTTTAAGGGCTAATACCGAATGATATGGTATCACCTATAAAGCTTACTCAGAATTTATTCGGGATTAGCGATCGCTATAGCGCCCGCCAAGGCAGTTAAGACACCAGACGGATCTTGGAACCCAGACGGTAAAGTGTTTTCCCCGGGTGTTCCCTCCCCCCCAAGCCCCCCGTGCACGGGGGGTTTGGGGGGGCTGTTCCGGTGTTCCCTGCTATATTAACAATTTTGGGTGCGAGTATGGTATTGTATTATTGGAAGCGCCCTTGGCCGATTGGGGAGGCAGCGAACTCATAATTCGCCTTCAGACTGGTTCGATTCCAGTAGGGCGCATAGGCTTTCATCAGTCCCTAGAATCAATCAGGGTCTAACAAATGGGATCTTTTGCTTCAGCAGGGCCTAATTAGAGATTAATTTCAACCACAAAGGGTTAATAATGTTAAATTAATAACTGATTTACTGAGAGAGGAAAAAAACATGGATGCAAATACTATTAAGCAAAGAGTGGCTTTAATTGAAGGTAAACGAGAATCTCTCGTTAAACTTTTGGAAAAACCCAATTTAGGAACTCTTAGAATAGACGTTAATCAAGCCCTAGAGGAAATTGATGAATTAATTGAAGAATTTAAGCGGACTTTTCCAGATTCTGATCATAATTAATGGTCAATTGTTTTCCATGGGTAATGGGGAATAGGCAACTTTCCTATTGACCATTGCCTATTCCTCTCGGATAGATGTTGTTATCAGAATCATGAATATTCGTAAGCAACCCCTACTGATTTGAGGACAAATAAAATAGCGCCGAAGCAGCGACAACGGTTTGATAAAACTCCTCTAACCCAGCCACGCAAACTTGATCATCAAAAATTAGATAATGGCGATCGCTCATCTGTTCAGAAATTGTTTTGCGCCATACAGAATCTAATCCTAATTTAACTGCTATTTTAACATATTCTGCTTCATTTTCTGCAATTGTTTCGGTTAAACCAATCATTTTTAAGAAACTATCAGCATGGCGTCCGCGCATAAATTCCCCAGGACAAGTTACAATGGGTAAATTACAAGCGATCGCTTCTAAAGATGTATTTCCTCCCGACCAAGTAAAGGTATCTAAAAACACATCGGAAAGCAAATTTAACATCAAATAATCAAACCGTTTAGGGACGTTTCGATGTAAACAATAGTCTTCATAATTTAACCCATAATTAGCAAATGCTTGTTTTAACCGATCATTTAATAGTGTTCCTCGGAAAAATAAAAACTTAGCATTAGGAACTTTTACTGCAATTTCTGGTAAAATATAATCATATTGAGGAAGATATTTAAAGGGTGCTTGACAACATAAATAAATCACCGCATCCTCTGGTAAATCATAATCTGATCGAGTTTTAATTAACGCTGGAATATCTTGCGGTTTGGGATAAGCAACCCCAATATTCGGTAATAAAATTAACGTTTCTGAATAATATTCCTGGGGGTTTTCTGGTTCCATTAATTGACTAGATAAAAAATAATCAATGGTGGGAAGTCCTGATGTCACGGGATGACCCCAAGCAGTGCATTGAATAGGTGCTAAACGCAAGGCGGCGAGTTCCATTGTTGGGGGGTTCATGCCAATTTCTGGATAGACTAAAATATGCAGTTTATCCTTAATAATTTGTTCAGCAACCGCTTCTAAATTGTTAGGAATATGATAGAATTGATCACTATATTGTCGAAACTGTTCCGTAACTTGATCAGGACAATTCCCAGTATAATAAGAGTAAATTTCAAATTGATCAGAGTTAGCATACCGCAACCAACCCGTTAACCAAAGTGACCCGCTATAACAATGCAAATAGTTAGAAACATATCCAACTCTAATTTTATTCTCAACTGTTGGTAGGGTTAACGGTTGCACCCATTGGGGATATTTTGCTGACATCATCTGATGGAGGAAATCACCATAAATCCGTTGTTCTTCTATAATATTTCTCGCTTGATAACCCAGGTAGAAATTAGTAAATCTTCCCATTCCTAAAAACGCTGGTTCCAAGGTTTCAGAATCATTAAAATCTGTTGTTTCAATTAAGGTTTTTAATCCTTTGTTAAACCGTTCTTGATAATAGCTGATTTCCTCAACGGAGTGATAAAACATCGGAACTATTAAATTTTTAAGCAATGTAAAAGTATAATCTTTCGGTAAACATTCCAAGGCAATTTTCGCTTGTGTAGCTGCTTCCTCTGTTCTTCCCTGATAGAGAAGATTGGTAATTAGGGTAAAGTGGAGAGGTGCAAATTGAGAATAAAGCTCTATGGCTGTTTTTAAGCTATTAATTGCAATATCATATTCTCCTAAATTCCAGTAACATTGATGGATTTTTTCATAAATATTAACATCTCCCTGTTGTAAATCCAGTAGTTTTTGATATTGGGCGATCGCACCTTGATAATTCCCTAATTCATATAAGCGATCGCCAAAACTGCTATAATAGGGTGCGGGGTTTTGTTGCCTTTCTTTAGCTAGTTCTAAATTGTGCAGAATATCAGGATTATTGGGAATAATTTGTAAAGCAATTTGATAATTTTCTAAGGCTGATTCTATTTGATTTTGCAATAAAAAGAGATTACCTAAGTTTAAGTAACTGCCAAAATGATTCGGGTTAATATTAATTCCTTGACGGTAAACGGTTTCTGCTTCTATAAATTGCCCTTGTTGCGTTAAGAGATTTCCTAAGTTATTATAGGCATCAATATGATCGGGTTTTAATTCGATTGTTTTTTGGTAGGCTGCGATCGCTTGTGAAATTTGATTCAATTTTTCCAAACATTGACCTAAGTTATAGTAGCCTTCAAATCTTTCAGAATCGATTTCAATAACCTGAAAACTTGCTTGTAAAGATTGCTGATAATTTTCGGTTTGATAATATAATTGACCTAAATTAATCCAAGATTCCAGATGATTTTTATTCCAGTTTAAAAATATTTTATATTTATTTTCAGATTGATTAAATTTATATTCCTGGTGTAATTTTACAGCCTCTTGATAAATGCTTTCTAACAAGTCTTCTAATTGCTCAATTTGTGAAATTCTTTCAATAATTTGAGGTTGACGGTAATTAAATATAACCGATGACTCTAGGCTGATATTTCTATTAATATCTCGACTTAAAATAACCCTTACATTGCCAACAGTAATAGATTGATCAGACTGAGACAAAAACTCTTTCTCAATTAAAAATTCAGGGTTTGCCGTCAGAAAATCTGCGATCGCTTGCTGTACAGATGGGTGATTAAACCCCTCAATAATTATTAAAGATTGATCAGATAGAAAGGATTTAATTAACAATAAACTATAGAAAACAGAACGATAATCTTTTTTCCAATCATATACAAATACCCCAATTTTATTTTCAAAATCAACGGTTTTTAATTCTAATAAAAATTCTTCGGGATCTTGATCAAAGAGAAAGACTTGTTCAGTTAAGTTAAGATCATCTAAATTATTAACTAGATCTTCATAATTGCTTGAGTTGTTTTTCTCGTAGAACGAATCAACTACATAAGCCATGCAGTCAGGATGGTTGATTAATGCAGAAATTAAAGTGCTAAAAGAATTTACCCCAAGTTGACAATAAATTTCCTGATCTTCTAAATCATCAACTGCCCAATTTAATAAAATAGAAACAATCATTAATTCTTCGTTTTCTAAGATTTCTGAAAATGACTGTAAGTTTTTAAATAATATTGAGCCATGCTCCAGTAACTTTTTCTTTTGATTGATGGGTGATAATTTTTCTAAGAAATTTAGATATCTCATTTTTTCAGAAGCAATGTAGGTTTGTGATCGAACAATAAAGAATTAATTAATTTTATTCTAACATATTAATCATCTTAGCAATTATTGAGTCCCGGGTTTTACTATACCCTCAAAAGATCAATGAGCATACAGTAGGACATCGGAAAAACAAGAATCAAACAAAAATGATCATTTTCCGAAAACAACAGGGTATACTGTAAACAGCGATCTTTCAAAGCATCCTAGTCTATGAATTTTTTAGTTCTGTTAAACTGGACACAAGCAGAATCAGATCTTTTGTTGGAACTGGAAACAATAACAAAAGTATTTCTCCAACATCATGACAGAAGTAATCTATCTGTCCTTATTGATTACAATGGTATTTCTAGTCAAGAGGTTGACCTGTATTTATCAGGTGTGATGATGAACTTACTGTTAGAAGGAGATGAACAATTAGAAACACAGCTAGATATTAGCTTAATTAGTCCAGAAAATTTTGAAGAATGGTTCAACGCTATTATAACAGCTAATTACAAAATTTTAGGAAGTAATGTTGACGAAAAGCAACTCAATGAATGGTTGAAAATAATCCCTTCAATTACCTTAGAAACAATTAAAAATACAGAAAGATATAAATTATTATCTACTGTAAATGAGGAACAAAAAATCTTTAAGTTACAACTTGCACACCAATGTTTTCATGCTCAAAGATTTACAGAAGCAGCTAATTTAGGCAGAAATTTACTCTTAGATTATCCAGAGTTAGTAGAAATAGGTTTCTCGATTCCTGTAGCTCACAGCCTAATTTTATCGTTAAATTGGTATGAGATTGCAGCCAATCTTCCCCCAGGAATTAATTATCTCCTGACATCAGGGTGGCTTAATTCACTGTATCAGAGTAAACCTGTAACCCAAGATAATCGACCGATTCCCTGGTATACCTATCCGGCGATTGAATTTTTAGAAGATAAAGTTAAGCCAGATTTCAAAGTATTTGAATTTGGATCTGGTCAATCTACTTTATGGTGGTCTGAGCGAGTATCAGAAGTAATTTCGATTGAAAATGATCCCAATTGGTTTCAAGAAATTAACTCTAAAATGCCTAATAATGTGCAACTCTTTTTAAAAGAGAATGAAACGGAGTATGCGGAAATGATTAAACAATTTCCCTTAGATTATTTTGATGTTATTATTGTAGATGGAGCTAATCGAAACCAATGTTTAGAACTTAGTTTAAATCATATCAAAGAAGCAGGGCTAATCATTTTTGATAATACAGATGATTATAATTACGATTCCTCAGTTCAACTATTAGCATCTGAAGGTTATAAACGTTTAGATTTCTGGGGACTAATTCCCTGTTATACCTATAAAAACTGTACTTCACTATTCTTTAAAAAGCTTGATATTTTAGATAATCAGGAACTGCCCAGCCAGAAAAAATCTCTTTTGGGTAAAGGATGTTTTCACGTCATGAATCCCAAACCGGATCAAGATCAATAAAATTCAGATCAAATTCTAATTATTAGATTTATAAATTGTAAAGAGGGTTTAACTAATGAGTAACTTTTTATCACAGATTGCTTCAAAAAACCAGCATCTAATTAAGTTTCTTTTGGAAAGCGGAAGACCTATTAAAATTGAGTTGGGTTCTTCACAAAAAAGAATGGAGGGGTGGATCACAATGGATTTAGATCCCAAAAGTGATTTATGTATGGATTTATCACAACCCTTACCTTTTCCTGATAACTGTGTAGAAGAAATTTATTCATCTCATCTATTTGAACACTTTTATTTTCCTTATCCAATGCTGAATTTGCTGTCCGAATGCTATCGGATATTGAAACCGGGAGGAATTTTTAAAATTGCTGTTCCTAACGCCAGAATCTATATAGAATCCTATCAAAATCCCGAACAATTTGATCCGCAAAAATATTGTCTTTATACACCGGCTTATCACTATCATTCCAAAATAGATTTTATTAACTATATTGCTTATATGGACGGTCATCATCGTTATCTTTTTGATGAAGAAAATTTACCAAAAGTCATTGCTCATGGTGGATTTGAAAATGTGAAACTCAGAGATTTTGAACCAGGGTTAGATTTAGAGTCCAGAAAGCATGAGTCAATTTATGCAGAAGCAATAAAACCAGGGGCGAGTTATCCAGTAACAGCTATCTTTAAAAGTGAACAAAAACCAAAACTCAAAACTCCTGTTTGTTTAATAATTTTCAACAGACCTGATACAACACAGCAAGTGTTTAATGTAATTTGTCAGGTTAAACCCGAAAAACTTCTAGTAATTGCCGATGGCCCTCGATTGGATGTAGTCGGTGAAGTGGAAAAATGTGCAGCAACTCGAGCTATTATTAATCAAGTGGATTGGGATTGTGAAGTTTTAATCAACTATTCTGAGATTAATTTAGGGTGTCGCCATCGAGTTTCCAGTGGATTAACTTGGGTATTTAATACCGTTGAAGAAGCGATTATACTTGAAGATGATTGCTTACCGGATGTCACCTTTTTCCAATTTTGTGAACAATTATTAGAACGTTATCGTCATGATCCAAAAATCATGGCAATCTCAGGAAATAACTTTCAATTTGGGCAAAATTATCAACAGGAAAGTTACTACTTTTCTCGATATAATCATATCTGGGGTTGGGCAAGTTGGGGAAGATCATGGAAACTCTATGATTTAGATATGAAATTATGGCCAACAATCAGAGATGATAAAGCCTTAGAAAAGATCTTAGAAAATCCTAAAGTAGTTTCCTATTGGTCAAATATTTTTCAGGGTGCTTATCAAGGATTTGATACCTGGGATTATGCTTGGACATTTGCTTGTTGGGTTCATGGAGGCTTAACGATTCTTCCCAATGTTAATTTAGTTTCCAATATTGGCTTTAGAGAAGATGCAACCCATACAAAAAGAGACTCTCAACTTGCTAATTTACCCCTAAAATCCATGGGTTTTCCACTACAACATCCTAATGTTGTGCTCCGTAATGCTCAATCTGATCACTTGACTGAGGCTATTATGTTTAGTTCTGCTGTATCTCAAACTCAACTGAAAGAAAATCAAAATAGTATAACTATTTTATCCCAGGGAATTGAATATCTGAACAATCATCAGAATTTAGAAGCTCTCAATTTATTCAAAAAAGTCTTAGAAAGTTCCCCAGAAAGAATAGAAATTTATTATCCTCAAGCTGTTGCTCAAGCTCGCCTTGGTCAACTTTCGGACTCAATTCATTCCCTAAAAAATCTCTTGAGTTTTCAGGGAAATCACCACCGAGGAAAACAACTATTAGAACAGTTATCATTAGAGGCAAAACAGAAAATAAAAACCCAAATTGACACGGCTATTAATTTACTCAATAAAGGCGAGAGAGTAGCAGCTTTACGGTTAGCTGAATCCACAACAGAATCGGGGGTATTTATCCCGGGAATGCACTATCTTAGAGCTATTTGTTTGAGTCAAGTAGGTCGATATGAAGAAGCATTAGAAGCGGCTCAACAGGAGCTAGAAAATAATCCTTCTCATCCCGAAGCTCAAGCCCAAGTAAAATCCTTAACTCAATCATTAATTCGACCGAAAAAAGCACCCATTCCTACCCACGAACGGCCCTGGAATACGGCTTTACCCTACGACTTGATGATGTCGATTCAAAATGCTTTACATAATTTTTCCTATAAAGGAGTTCCTTTACAAAAAAATCCGTTTGATTTTTCCCTCTATCCCATTTTAATTTGGAATATTAAACCTAAAACTATTATAGAAATTGGTTCTAAAAGTGGGGGAAGTGGTCTATGGTTTGGGGATTTAATGAATAACTTTGGCATTGAAGGTCATGTTTATTCGATTGATATTGTTAAAGTTACTAAAGTGTCTCACCCTCGCCTTACTTTTTTAGAAGGAGATGGCAGTAATTTAGGAGAAACTTTATCCCCAGAATTACTTAAATCCTTGCCCCGACCTTTATTAATCATTGAAGATGCCGATCATTCATTTACTACCAGTAAAGCGGTATTAGATTTCTTCCATCCTTATTTAGATCAAGGAGAATATATCGTTGTTGAAGATGGGATTATTTCTGATATTGTTCAGGATATCTCCTATAATAGCGGCCCCCATAAAGCCTTAAAAGCCTTCTTATCAGAACATCGTAATGAATATGAAATTGATGGAGAATATTGCGACTTTTTTGGATATAACTTAACCTGGGGAACTAATGGTTATTTGAAAAAGCTAACTCAGGCTGATATATCCTCATTAACGCCTCAGTTTATATCCCAACAATTCAGCCCCGTTGAAGCAAAATCAACCCCTCCAGACTATTCAGAATTTCAACAATTATTCCAGCTAGTTCGGAATAATACAGGACTGAGTGAACAACGCTTATATTCCCTGTTTTCTCTAGCAAAAAAAGTTTGTGTTGATAATATTCCCGGGAATTTTGTAGAATGTGGCGTTGCCGATGGAGGCTCAACGGCGTTGATGGCTGCTGTTATGAAACGCTATAGTAAACTGCCCCGAATCTTATATGCGTTTGATTCCTTTGAAGGATTACCCGAACCCACAGAAGAAGATAAATATAACGGGGTGTCGGCGGAATTAGCAGGCTGGGGGAAAGGCAGTTGTGCAGCCCCCGAATCAAAGGTTTTAAATCTCTGCACCCAATTAGGAGTTTCTGATGTTGTTCGGACGGTCAAAGGCTATTTTCAAGACACCTTACCTCAATTTAGAAATCCCGTTGGGGTGATTGCACTTTTACACGCCGATGGTGATTGGTATGAATCGACAAAAGTGATTTTGGAACAGTTTTTTGATCGGGTTGTCAATGATGGATTTATCCAAGTTGATGATTATGGTGAGTGGGAAGGCTGTAAAAAAGCGTTGCATGAATTTGAAGCACAAAACCATCTGCAATTTAACTTAAATAAAATTGATTACACGGGCGTTTGGTTTACAACACCCAATCAATTTCTCCTAAACCCCAATGTTGGAGAAAACTTACTCCAGGAATTTAATCAGGATGATCCCGTAGTGTATGGGATTCAAAGCCAGATGTCGAAGAATGAACGGTTTCAATTGTATTATGTGTTGCGGCAACTAATTCCTGAACTTTCGAGTTCTCCGTTACGATTTATTGAAATTGGATCATTTGCGGGAAGTTCATTATTTTTAACTTGCAAAGCTTTAAAACGGGTCGAACAAAACTTAGAAGGATTTGCCATAGACCCGGGTTTACATCCCCAGTTAAAAACCGTACTGCAACAGGTTAAAAAAGACGTCAACCATCTACAAATGTTTTCCCATGATGCGGTGATTCAATTACGCCAGCAATTTGAGGCAGATGGTAATTTTCCGCCCTTTATTTTTGTGGATGGGGATCATAGTTATGAGGGCGTGAAACAAGATATTATCAACTATTTTCCTCTCTTAAAATCCGGTGGAATCATGATGTTTCACGATTATTTACCCCCTCTAAATGACGAAAATCGCAGTGCTATCTTATCTCATCATGGGGGAAATGAGCCGGGAATTCGTCAGGCTTGCCAAGAATTAATGGAAGATGAATATGGTTGTGAACAAATAGAAATTCCGCTCTTGTATCCCACCGACCCGACTCAAACCCAAGCCTATCTTCCCATTATTCCAGGGGTATTTTCCAGCATTCGAGTCTATCGTAAATCCGTCAACTAATTTTAGGAGTTCAATTCATGATTAAGGTTCTGCATATTATTGATTGGTTGTGTTTAGGTGGTGCGGCGCGGTCTATGATAGCCAATGCCAAATATTCAGCCCGATCAGGTCAATTTGAGCATCGTTTAGTTTCCCTGAAATCCCCTGATCCGATGGCTTTAGAACTGGCTGAAAGTTCAGGTATGAAGTTTTTACCCACATCGGGTCATGCTTCTATTTTAAAAGCCATAGATGATGTTGATATTGTCCATATTCATTATTGGAATAATCCTAAACTCTTTGAGTTTTTGCAATCAGAACTCCCAGAAATGAGGTTATTAATCTGGTTTCATGTCGCAGGAGAATACCCCCCTCAAGTGATTACAAAAGATTTAGTTGATTATGGGGATTTTGCTATTCCTTGTAATCCCTATTCCTACGAACTTCCGGTATTTCAAAAACTCCCCAATGAAGTCAGAGTTAAAAAAATTGGCATGGTGTACGATGCGGCCGATTTTGAGCGGGTTGTAGATGTTAAACCTAAACCCCATGATACTTTTAATGTGGGCTATATTGGCAGTGTGAGCTTCAGCAAAATGCACCAAAATTATGTATCCATAAGTGCTGCTGTTGATATTCCCAATGTACAGTTTATTGTTTGTGGCGGGGGAGCGGAGGATTATCTAAAAAAACAAGCCCAGGAAATTGGCGCCGTTGAAAAATTTGATTTCAGGGGATTTGTTGAAGATATTAAATCTGTGATTGAAACTTTAGATATCTACGGCTATCCTTTGTGTGAAGATACCTATGCAGCCGCCGAATTGAACTTACAAGAAATCATGTATGCAGGCATTCCCCCGGTTGTTTTTCCCCATGGCGGAATTAAACGATTAGTGATTAATAATTATACTGGATTAGTGGCTCAAAGTGAATCGGAGTATACCCAAGCGATTGAATATCTGTATCATCATCCCGAAGAAAGATTGAGACTAGGGCGCAATGCTAAAGAATATGCACAACAATTATTTGGGGCAGAAAATGCCGCGAAACAGCTTAACCCCATTTATCAAAAATTGATGCAATTACCCAAGCAAAAAAGAGAATGGGGAATCCCAATGGGTTCGACTTTATTAGACCAACCCTTATCTTTATTAGATGTAGTTATACCCTCTGATAAGTTTATGGGGGCTAGGGCTTTTATTCAATCTTTAGGGCATCAAGCACAGCCTTTTACGGTTAGTTTAACGTCCGATAATATTGAACATTTATTAGCAGCAGAACAACAAATTGCTGAATCATCTATTTTATTAGGTTTAGGAGAGGGAGGAGTTCATCAATATCGAGATTATTATCTGAATGATGGTTATTTAAGATTGTGGTTAGGATTAGTTCTCATCAATAAGGATCGAAATCATCAAGCTATTTCTGAGTTGCAAAATGCAATTAATTTAGGATGTAATCATTGGCGGGTTTTCTGGTATCTAGCTCAAGCAGCAGAGCGGGTTCAAAATATTGGTTTAGCTGAAAATGCTGTGAATCAAGTATTGGGTTTTGTTCCCAATTTTACCGACGCTCAAGAAATGCTCCAGCGTTTACAAGTGTTATTAGTATCTGATGTAACTCATCTGGAATTAAAAGAGATTAATCTCATTATCTTTCCCGACTGGAAACAGCCTGAAGAATCGGTTTGCTCAGAATTAATGCGGGTTATTAAAGCACTGATTAACCATCCTGATAAAAGTCATATTAAACTACTCATTGATCATCAGAATATGGCTGATGAAGAAGCGGATTTAATTTTATCGAGTGTGGTCATGAATCTATTAATGGAGGAGGAGTTAGATATCGAACAAGGGCCGGATATTTCGCTCCTCGGTGAGTTAACTCAACCCCAGTGGTTAAATTTGCTTTCTATTGTCCAAGGTCGAATTAGTTTAGATCTGGAAAACTTAGCGATTATTGAAAAGTTTGATGGCATTGAAATTCCAGAGTTTTCCTTAGAAACATTGCTAGATTGGCGAGGTATTGAGTTAAAAAATGGGAGTTGGGAATTGTGGAAACTTAAAGAACAAAATTATATTGTATTTCCCGATTGGCAACAGCCCGAAGAAACCCTCTATTTAGAGTTAGCGGAGGTATTTAAAGCGATCGCTTCTCTACCGAATAAAAGTCAAATTACCCTCTATATCAATAGTCAAAATATCCCCGATGAAGATGCAAATTTAATTCTATCTAGCCTGATTATGAATTTATTAATGGAGACTGAATTAGATGTGACAGAAGCACTAGAAATTTTGCTAACTGGACAATTAACCGATCTTCAAGCCCAGGGTTTACTCCCCCATTTAACAGCCCGAATTGTTTTAGACCATGAAGATAAAAATGCGATCGCATCTTTTGGTGCAGAGATCATTCCTATTTATGATTTGACTATTTAGAACCGGAAAATGTCAAACCTCAGCAAGTTGTTTTTGGGACTCTAGCCACTGCTGATAAGCCACTTCATCTCCTCCAAAGGAATCAACAGAGACTTCACGCTCTGGCATCGGCTTCAGGGTTGCATTGATGGGACTGTACTTGCAATAGCAGATCACAACCATGTCGAAGTCCATTCCAACCGGGATATCTGGTGTATAGGTTTCGACTCGTGTAACTTCCCAATCACTCTGACGGTAATGAGTTGAAGACTCTGGATAGTTAGGATCAGTAAACTGATCAACTCTGATGAACTCTGGCGGACGGTATCCAAGTTCAGGTAATGCCTTGTCAGAGCAATCGTAATGCTCAAAAAGGGTTTTTGTGAGAGATCCAGTATGAGCATATTTGCGGTCTTTCCAACCCGGTTGACGCTTTTCTGCACGAAAGACAATCCATTTACGCATTAGTATTCCTCCTTTTCGGTGTTGTAATAGGATTTGGGAAATTCGGTTTTTCCTTCAAACACACAATCAACTTCAAGAACAGGATTACCCGTTTTCTCTATATCAACTAATTGCCAGCCGTATTTCTCAGCCATTTCTTCACAACAATCCCCATCGACTGCTGCATGGCGTGATTTGTTTTCGTCTTCATCATATCCAGGTTTTGGCATAGTTAAATTGCTCCTAGTTTGGAGTCAATCTTTTATCGTTTCTTGCACGATTTCACCCTTATACTTAGCTAATCGGTATAAAGTTAGTGGACTGTGACGGTTATGTTCTTCTACCATAGCGATTAATTCATCCAGTGCTAGGGTAACAGCGTCAATTTTGCGAATAGCCTCCCGCCAGTTCGCAACAGAACGCGCTCTTGTCTCTGCATCAGGTATTGTGCGTGGTTTATTCATGGTAGGTTCCAGATTCTTTTACTTTCTTGAGTGGTTGCTTCCACCGCATCAGCCGTTACGGAAGCTTGTTCAATAGTTTGACTCAATAAATTGATCATAGCAGCAGGAGCAATAGGTTGAGCCTCAGCGATCGCTAATGTCAGAGTAGCTAGACGAGAATAAGGATTTCTCAGACGTTCTGCGCCATTTTGTAATTGTTCCAGTTCTGGAATTGTTTCGTCCGTCTCGCCGTAGTCTTCAAACAAATTATACTCGGCTGTTTTTGCTTGATCAATCAGTTCAACTAAACGTCGTTGCAGGTTGAAAATAATCGTCAAAGTTTGAGGGGATACTTTTGCCATATTGAACTTATATAAATGTACAACCTACCACAATACAACGATTCGCTGTTAACTAGGTTAGAGAAAATCCAGCTATAATAGCAGATAACCTTAATTGGCTATACAGTTTATCCCTAAGAATAATGGCTCTTTTTACCATTGAAATCCCTGAAGAACTTTCCTCTCAACTTACTCAATTAGGAGACAAACTGCCTGAACTTTTGCATCAGTGTCTAGTTCAATCTCCACTTCCGGCTCAAGTTTATCACTACATCCTCAATTTTCTCGCCAGTCAACCCACTCCTGAGCAAATTTCCGAGTTTCGTCCCACCCCGGAAATGCAAAGCTGTTTGCACACTCTCTTAAATCGTAGTCAAGCAGGCGAACTCACTCCTTCAGAAAAACAGGAACTTGACGAATATGAACGCATCGAACACTTAATAATTCTACTAAAAATGGGCAATTTACCTCAATACTGATAAATTAATAATAGAATAGAATTACTCAGATTGGGGAAATGAAATGAATCCGATTGTCCTAGATAATCTCAACCCCGTTGTTTTTGATAAAATTCGCAGTTTGGCGCAAAAACATAACCGCAGTTTAGAGGATGAAATTAAAGCAATTCTCACCCAAATAGCGGAAGCAGAAATGACCACTCAAGTTTCTGCAAGAGCTAATTTCCGAGCTAAACTTTGTCTAGCTCGTCAAAAACACGGCAATCAGACATTTAGTGATAGTGTAGAACTTCTGAGAGAGGATAGAAATCGTTGAGTACATTCGTTGTTGATGCCAATGTAGCAGTAAAATGGGTATTGTCTGAGATTCATTCGGAAATTGCTCAGTGTCTCTTAGATGATGCCCATGAATTATTAGTCCCTGATTTCTTTTTTTCGGAAATTGGTAACATTTTATGGAAGCGGGTACGACGAGGAGAAACTACTTTAGAACTCGCTCAAAATGATTTAACTATTTTAATTGGAGGAGATTTAAAAATTTATCCCTCACAGTCTTTAATGCCAATGGCTTTAGAAATTGCTGTTCGAGTTGACCAAGCTATTTATGATTGTGTTTACCTCTCCTTAGCTGTTACTAATAAATGCCAGATGGTAACAGCAGATGAAAGATTTTACAATGCAATTTATAGAGATGTACTATCTGCCCATGT
>Ga0082207_1000527_pt1 | contig 21634 bp, 19 predicted proteins | sample LakMenEpi10Aug09_FD_71540 | JGI IMG/M metagenome (GOLD analysis project Ga0082207, IMG submission 71540)
GTAATGCTATTGAAGGTAAATTTGGACAAGCTAAAAGAAGATTTAGCCTCAATCGCGTGATGGCAAAACTTCCCTCAACATCGGAAACAGCCATTGCTATTACTTTTTTAGTTATCAATCTTTCCATCCTGCTTCGGCAGGTTTTTTGGGCTTTTTTATGTCTGAGATGGAAAAACCGCACTTTTTCTCGGTCAATGATTATAATAAGTTATGACTTAGAGATTAATCAACAACTAAAGCTTATGCTTTTAGCTAAGTGAAATCATTGATTAAGAGACCTGTGCTTTTCAATAACTTTTTCAGCAGACCCTAAGTAGCTTGAGGACGTAAGCTTCTAGAGAAAGACCTTTCTCCGTCGCTTTTTGGCTGAGATATTGTTCGATTTCTGATGTTAAATTAAGAGTTAGTGCCATGGGCTTGATACCAAATCCTGTTTAAAAGGTATAGGAGAGTGGGAAGTGGGAAGAGGGGAGGGGAGTGAGGGACGCGAATAAAAAAAAATGGTATGATGCAGTTAAATCGTTCTTGTACAATAATACCAAAGCTCTTGTGAGTCGCGCATGGCTACTTATCGTCGGTCAGCATTAACGGTAAAGTTTTTTGCCCGCCACCAAGGATAATGATCTTACTATTGGGAGATTGCCCTAACTTTTCCGTTGCTTCAATGGTTTTCAGTTGAATGATTTTATCCGTTAAACCTTCCGATAAAATCTTCTGAGCATTGGCGGTTCCCCTCGCTTCAATTATTTTCCGTTCCGCTTCTTTTTTGGCTTTTTGGATTTCTAAATCAATTTTTTGGCTTTCCTGTTCCGTGGCTACTTTCGCTTGAATAGCGGCTTGAATATTATCGGGCAAAATAATATTGCGGAGTAAAGCTTCTTCGACAATAAAACCGAGGGGCTGGAGTTGAGTGGCCATACTTTCACCAAGATTTTGGGCAATAATAGCCCTTTTTTCTCCATAAATATCGGTTAGGGGATAATTCGCTGTAATCTGACGAATCAACGAGCGAAAACGGGAAGTAATAATTTCTTTTTGTTGCTCAGGACTGCCAATTTTTTGGAAAACCTCTCCTGCTTTAGTGGGATCAAGACGGTATTGTAAACTCACGTCCATTTTAAAACCTAGCCCTTCCTTAGAGGTGGTATCAACGGTTTCTTTGATGTCCTGTAAACGGGTGGAATAGGTAATGATATCGGTAAAGGGATTGATAAAATAAATGCCAGGGGATAGGGTTTTTTGACCCACTTGACCCAGGCTTTCCATCACACCCACTTCCCCCGCCGGAATGACCACCGCAAAACGGCCTATTATCTGAAATAAAAAGACAGCACTACTTAACAGTCCAATCAGCAGACTCAAGGGCCGAATGAGGGGATTGGCGTTTTCCTTGAACTTAACAGTAAAAAACAGGCTCCAACTGACCAGAGCGGCGATCGCCGAAAGTATCCAAGACATAATCAGACCTAAGAAATAACTACTGATCTGATGATAACGGTGCGCCTTTAAGAACCGTTTAAGAAATTGCCAGCCCGCTATGTCCTCTCTCTTTGATTAGTTTGCCAACTTCTGGTCTGTGGAGACTGTGGCCACTACGGGTCAATAGCGAAGATCGCATTCACCAACTCATTGATCCCAAGACCTGGCAAGCCTTATAAGTAAGTGGTTATAATTAAATTGAAGAGCCGATTTTGTCTAATCTCTCAATAACAGATATTCACGAATCTCAAAAAAGTTATCCCAAGGAATATAGGGTTGATTTTCCGCTTGCAGATAATCGATTAAACGATCCCTAGCAAAAACTAGATCGGCCCTTCTAGCCATGGTAATATCGGTAACGGAATCACCGATCGCAATAGTTTCTACTCCTGAATATTTGGCCATAATCAAGGCTTTAGCCACTAATTCTGTCTCATTTTCCCAATCGGAGTGAACTTGCAGATATTCCCCTTGAGTATGAAGATTTACCCCATAAATTGCCGTCACCTTATCTAATAGTCCCTCCCGTTTTAAGACCGTTTCAATCATGCCTTGGATACCACCGGAGATAATAATAAAAGGGATGGCTCGCTCCTGTAAAAAAGCGAGGAAGTCGGCTAATCCGGGGCGAATTGGCTTGCTTTCGGCATAGGCGAGAATATCGGCGTACTTTTGGCTCGGTATCGACTCTAACAGTTGACGGACACCCCGGCGCAGACTGAGAGTACGGGCGTACATTTGGGGCATAATCTGAGCCGATAAATCGGGGGCGAATTCTTTGAGCATACCCGCAAAAGTTTCCACGGCGGTGATAGTGCCATCAAAGTCACAGAAAACAATTTTACTCATGGGGTGACAAAATATCTGAAATTGGATATAATCGAAGGTTATGATTAATTTTACAGAGATTATCTGATTCTAGAGCTTCAACCCCATGAAATCCTATCTCGCCGCCGCTATTCAAATGACCAGTCAGCCGGATTTAGAGAAAAATCTCGCTGCCGCTGAAGAATTGATCGAACTTGCCGTGGGTAAAGGGGCGGAATTAATCGGTTTACCGGAAAATTTCGCCTTTATGGGGGCAGAAACCGATAAAATCGCCCAGTCCGAGACTATTGCCCTCAAAGCCAATCAATTCCTCCGCACCATGGCCCAACGGTTTCAAGTGACCATTTTAGGGGGTGGTTTTCCCGTGCCGGTGACGGGTATTCCCGATAAGGCTTATAATACGGCTATTTTAGTCGATGGCAACGGTGCGGAATTAGCCCGTTATCAAAAAGTCCATCTCTTTGATGTCAATGTCCCGGATGGTAACACCTATCAGGAATCGAGTACAGTCATGGCAGGGATCGATTTACCGCCAATTTATGGCTCCGATAGCTTGGGCAAAATTGGCCTCTCGATTTGCTATGATGTGCGTTTTCCCGAACTCTATCGCTATTTATCGCGGCAAGGAGCCGATGTTTTATTTGTACCCGCAGCCTTTACGGCTTTTACCGGCAAAGATCATTGGAAAGTTTTGTTACAAGCGCGAGCGATCGAGAATACTTGTTATATAATAGCTCCCGCTCAAACGGGCAATAATTACGAGCGCCGTTACACCCACGGTCACGCTATGATTATCGATCCTTGGGGTGTGGTTTTAGCCGATGCGGGGGAAGAAGCGGGAGTGGCAATTGCCGAAATTAATCCCCAACGTCTGCAACAAGTGCGACGACAAATGCCTTCCCTGCAGCATCGTGTTTTTGTTTAAAATTCGATCGAAAAATTAGTTCCCAGCGACGGGTATCAATAGGGAACAGAGCCTCACTTCTCTGTTCTCCAACCACTTATAATAACTTTTTAGCAAAATCGATCGCCTCCTGAAAAACTGTAACTTTGCCTTCAATTTGGGCAATTTGTACCTCGGTTAATAACTTACCGATAATCGGACTAGGTTTCAGGTGTAAATGGTTGATTAAATCATCGCCCCTTAATAAAGGTCGGGGATGGGCGATAATATTATGGGGATCGAGATAGGAAGTAAACAGAGAAGCGACGATATTTTTGTTAATCCCCATCGATAAAGCAAAAAGAGCAAAGACAGGAAATACTTTTCCCGTATTTAGATAAATAAAATACTGTTCCCGCAGACTTAAATTATCTGCCTCCTTGAGGGGGGGTAAAGACTTAATTACCGTGATTACCGTGCGAATTTCCCCACGGGAATACTTGAGATCGATTAACTCTTTTTCCGCTTCTGCTAAAATATCCGATACCAATAGGGCTAATTTTGTCAACTGTAACTGAGAAGGGGAAAAGATAAATTTTTCTGGTGACAAAGATTCTAAAAATCCCGCTGCCGCTTCCACCCCCATAACTCGTCCCATTTTTGCGGGGGTAATCCGACGCAACCAGAGAGATAATAAGCCATCTTCCCAGGCACTTTTTAGCCATTTATTGCCACGGGAATTGAGCAAAAGGTAGTTTAGCTCGGATTGTACCCTTTCGGCGGCTACAAGGCGCAATAAAGGGGCAAGAGAACGAATAGTTACACGGGTATGGGGTTCGATCTCAAAGTCTAATTGAGCCGCTTGTCGATAGGCCCTTAATAATCTTAGGGGATCATCTTGGAGATTTTCCCGGGAAATCATCCGCAGAGATTGGCAGCCTAAATCTTTTAATCCCCCTAAAGGATCGAAAATTTCTTGGGTTTGGAGATTATAAGCGAGAGCATTAACGGTGAAATCCCGTCTTTTTAGGTCTATTTCTAGAGATTCTCCCTCCTGTTGTGCGAAATCAAGCGTACCCTGCGGAAAAACGACGCGAGCAATTTGACGAACGGCATCTAAAACCACAAAACCGGCTTTATACTGATGGGCAATAGTTTGAGCAATTTCGATCGCTTTTTCGGGAACCACAAAATCTAGGTCAATATAGTCTTTCTGACGGTTTAATAAAGCGTCTCGCACAGCACCACCGACTAAATAAGCATTTTCTGGCAATTCTTCCTGATTAATCGCAAAAACTTCTTTAACTAAACTATTTAGGTTTTTTTGACAAGACATCGACAAGAGCAGTTTACAAAAATATAATTTTGACCGGCCCCATTTGGGGAGAGACTGAGCTAGATTAACGGAAAAGACTTATAGAGTTAAACTTATGTGTATTTGTATTAACTGCTATTTTGTTGATCGCTGTCTCACCTATCATGCCGTAGAAACACAACATCAGGAACGTCATCTCACCGAGACACCGGACTTTGAAGCGAAGAACCCTTCTATTAACGTTAACATTCGCACCAAGGAAGATTATATCGAAATGGAGTGGGATGTGGTGGGTTGTGACAGCTTTTTACGGGAAACTGGTAAATGGTCTAGTTTGCGTCCGGGTGAACCAATTCCCACCTAAAATACCTGAACTTCCCCCATACATATCTACTACAAGAGCCAAAAACCCTTATCCAGCAATAGATAGACCCGTTAACTTTTCTTGCTGTACCCGTGGAATGGTGGTCATGTATATAGAAAAAGTTCCTAACCGTTGTGTCTGGAGTGGTTTTTATAATGAGCATTGCTTAAAATCAAACAATTCATAACTTAAGAGCGAGGTATTTATGGGTAAAGAAGAAGAACTACTTGAACAATGGCGAGAACTGACACCGGAAAAGCAACAAAAAGTTTTACAATTTGTTCAAATACTTAAGTCTAAGTCAGAAACAACAGCACCACAATCTAATTTTATTCCCCAAACACCATTAAGCAAAAAGTTATGGGAAATCCGACATCGGGCAATCGCAGCTGGATTGCAACTGCTCAATGAAGACGAGATAGAACAAGAAATTGCTGCACGTCGAGGGGGATGCAGTGAGTCATAAGAAAGCCTACATAGACTCTGGCGTACTCATTACTGCTTTCCAAGGCATCCAATCAGCCAGTATCAAAGCCTATCAAATTCTCAACGATGAAAATCGGCAGTTTGCCTCAAGTCGATTTGTTCAGTTAGAAGTATTGCCTAAAGCAACTTTTAACAAGCAACAAGAAGAAATAGAATTTTACGAAACATTTTTTCTGGCTGTTAATTACTGGGCAACTGACTTAGAAAAAATTATACAGAATGCTCATGAAATTGCTGGCACTTACGGTTTAGCGGCGATGGATGCACTTCATGTTGCTGCTGCGCTACAAATTCAAGCTGATGAACTAATCACCACCGAAAAGCAAACCAAACCAATGCACCTAGTCAGGGAAATTCAGATTGTTTCAATCTAGTGTGACCGCTGAAGGGGTGACAACGAGTTGCTTGTCATACTAAATCCAGTTATTAAAAACTGATTATGTATTCCCCCTTTTGCATGAGTGCATGAGTAGAAAACGGGTTTCTCCGAGAAACCCGTTTTCTGTGCGTTACTCAGTCTCAACTTAGTTGGGGTTTAACAACCTTTCTAGATTTTGTTCACAGTTCTCTTTATGTGAGAGAATATTTAATTGTTTAGAAAGATGTAAGGCTTTTTGCCAGTGATTAATAGCTGATTTAAGATCATGGGTTTTTTCTTCAAATTCAGCCAAAATAATTAAAGTCTCTAGCTCTATATATCGTTCTCCAATATCGAGGGCAATATCTAAAGCTTGCTTAAGATATTGATAGGCTAGATCATCCTTTCGAGTGATACTATAAATTTCTCCTAGTCCAGCGCAAGCATGGGCAACACCTGCTACATCTGAAATAGCTAAAGCTCTTTTCTTTTGTTGCTTAAAGTATTTTTCAGACTCCTCAAAATTTGCTTGTTGCCCATAAATTGAGGCTAAATTTCCCAAGGAGAAAATAATTCCTGCTTCATCGGTTATTTGATCAGATAAATTAAGACTTCTTTGAGTATAATATATAGCTTGATTCAAATCATTGATTCGCCGGTATGCTTCTCCTAAATTTCGTAAAGCCATTGCTTGATAAATAAGGTTTTTTATTTTTTCTGCCCATTTTAAGTATTTGTCTAAGCAAGCAATAGTCTGGTCAATTTTTCCCTGATAACCATAACAATTACCCAGATTTAAATAAGCAACATTAATAATCTCAAATTTTTCGTCACAATCGGGAAGAATATCGGCTAGATTTAAAACTTCATTCAGTCCTATTTCAGCGTTTAAATATTCACCTTTTATTCCATCAATTGTGGCTATATTTACTTTTCCTCTTGCCTTCCAAAGAGTATTGTTTAATCGCTCGGCTAAAGATAACATTTTATCCGCATAATTTTTTGCTTGGTCTAATTGTCCTAATTCTCGATACATATAACCGAGTTCACTTAAACAGAGAAAATCAGTTTCAGCGTCAAAATTTCCTAATAATCCCTTACACAGTTTTATGGCATTTTCGTAGTGCCCCCAGATGCGTAATTGCTTGTGCAAGGGGAAAGAAGTTGGATCATGAATTTCTAAAGGTAAAGAAAACAAAGATTTAGCCTCTTTATACCAACCTAATTGACATAGACAGAGAAATGCTTCCACATAACGACTTGCCCGTTCTTGAATAGAGAGCTTCTGTCCCATTTTATCATTAATATGGCGTTCATAACCAATTAAATGCCAGATAAATGCGCCAAAATGTGCTTTTTCAAAATGACTTCCTGTCGCCGCTAAAATTTCCCCTTTTTGTTTAACTTGAGCGAGTTCTCCAAAAACAGTAAAATCAATACTTTTGAAATGTTCTTTAACTCTTAATTGAGGAGATTTAAAATCATTCATGATTTGGGTTTCCTTCTTTTCTTTGGGTAGATACTAGCTTCTTGAAAGCAACATTGCGAATTAAACTATGCTGTTTGATATGTGGTTCATATCCCGGTTGTTTTTGAGTTTCTACTAAATAACGGTTAAACAAGGTAAAAAGAGCTAGGTCTAAATCTTGTTCCTCGTATTCTGAAAACAATTGAAGATTTTGAAACCACGCATTTTTAAGTTCAAAAGATGAATAAGTGGAACCATAGATAAGCAATAAATAAGCAGTTTCAAAAGTGTTTTCAAGTCGCTCTATTGTTCTTTCGATTTCCTCCTCTAACAGTTGTTTTCGTAAGTTTTTGGTCATTAAGTTAACTTTGTAATAATCATCAGCATTGGCTTTTTGAGCTTCATCAATCATTTCTCTTAATCGTCGAAATCGGGATTTATTTTCCTCATAATAAGTGCCGATATCTCCATTCAGTCTTTCAATAATATCACCGGAAATTAAGCGGAGAGCAAGAGGGTGTCCTTCATAAAGTTTTCCGATCTCTTTGAGGTAAGCAAGGTTACGTCCATGAAGAATTAATTCGACTTCTGCTTGTTGAAATAAACGGTCAAATAACTGTAAACTTTCCTGATCTTCTAATCCCATTAATGGCTGAATATGCCAATATTGATCTTGACTAAAAGTTTCAAAATCTTCAGGCTTATCCTGCGAAGTTATCACAATTCGAGTCTGACAATCTTCGGCTTCTAATATCTTTTGAAAAAACCCTCGCCAGAGGGGGTCCTTAAAGCGATTACTGCCATCTTGTTTTTCTCCTTGTAAAAGATTTTCCATTGAATCAAACCAAATCAATCGACGATTATTGCTCAGATGATTAACCAGTTGAGTTAATAATTGTTCTGGGTTTTTTGCTTGTCTTGCCGTAACAGGTTCATCGCCACGATTGAGTAAATCAATAGCTGTGCTGATAAAGTTTTGTGCTTCTGATTGCGACTGTTGATGCTCCGGTTGATTAAACCCATCAAAATCAATAGGCAGTTCAGGAGGAAAACCTTCTTGACACAAAGCTAAGGCCAATTTGTAGGTGAGGGCAGTTTTCCCAATACCTGTTATTCCTGTAATCACCACAATGCGACAATCGCCTCTTAGTTTTTCAAGTAAATCACTTTGAAGAGACTCTCGCCCCACCCAAATAGGCTCGATGTTTTGAGTCAGTTTTTGCAAAAGATTATCTAGGTCGGCGACTTTTGAAGGGTCAATATTCAAAGCTCGACAAAAGGCGAAAAAACCTTCCGATTGAATGTTTTTACCCCTCAAAAAATGATCTAAAGTCTCTGGTGAGCAGGAATTGGCATAGGAAAATCGGTAATCCAGATCTTCTACCCAGTCTATACGAGGTTGACAAAATTGACTAGCTTCCTTACATAAATGCTCTCTAGTCCAGCCTTCTTTTTGTTTTTGCGCCCATCGGGTTTTGACTTGCTCAAGTCCCGCTACGGAGAGTTTTAACTTCATTGCTCTCTATTCAATCTACATAAGTTTATTTCTCTATTATTGATCAATTATCCCCCGGAATTCTCATTTTTTGAAAAAACTTTCTCTCAATCTGACTAAGTACATATCAGCTATTTGCTCAATTATAGGTATAGGAAGCCATTCAAGCTTTCTAATTCTTTCTAATTCCAGCTTCTTTAACTTTTTGCGCCCAAAAATCATCGTTTTGCTTGCTTCTCCCTAGAAAATCTAAGGATTTCTATGGCTTTACTCCCAATGAAGAGAACCTCATTGCTCGTTGTCCTCTTCCTAAGGGTAGCAAAATGGCTATTTCTCAAATAATCAACCAAACCAATGGTAAACAGTTTACCTCATTATCATCTACATCGGTGCGGCTACTGTCGTCGGATGGAGTCGATGTCAATCACTTATTTATTGGTCAAATACGCGAGCGTCACTATGAGCAACTTTCTTGTTGGCTTGATTTAAAACCAAACGAGGAAAAGGATTCAACGGCACAAACCTTTGAAACGCTAAAGACCACAAATTACACACAAAAAGATCCTCTATTCACTTTAAGGACTGTCCGAAGAATGTTACAGGATAACGGCTTTCTTTTTGTCTATGATATATCCCAAACCCCTAATATTGAGCAATCTGTGAAGAGCCTGTTTTTTTGTGCTGGATTTATTGTGTTAAGTAACATTGGCAACTGCTGGATTCTTCGCAAAAGAGCCTTACTTTGTTTTGATGTGCCAAAGGTCAAAGGTTATCTGGTCAAGGAAGCGGAAACACCGGCAGAAATAGAATCTTATTTCTTATTTCTCAAGAATCGCTATCCTGATTCGCAAAATTATTGCCGAGAAATCGACGATTTATTTACTCACCAATCGGTTATTTTTCTAGCCTATCCTGAACAAAATCCCTCTCAGGTAATCGGTGTTGCACGTTATACCTATGCTCTGGCTGAATATGGCTACTATTTGCCTTGTCAACTGGCCACATTTTGTGAAGGAAAACACACAGGAAAGCATTTGATGTTACCCAAAAATGTAACAAGCGTCGGCGAAAGTCTCTCTCTATATGATAAACAGGGAACTGGCAAAATAGGAACAAGTTATCTTGTTTATCAGCAATTGATTCGAGCTATCTTGACTTACAAACATGATATTGCTCACACTGAAATCTCCTACACGACTTATCTAAAAGGGGACGAAACGATTGAAGCACTGTATAAAGAACGTTTTGGATTTAAGCACACTCTACACGATAATGAAAAAGTTTGCTTAAAATATGGAACATTTGCTGGTCAATGGTATCTCATTGAACTGGAGCAGTCGATGATTAAGCATCAGTACCACAACGCTGACCAAATTTTTCATAAACACAAGGAAGCGTTTGCAGTGTGAAGTCTAGCTTAATAGGTTTCCGATAAATACTAGATTTTGGGAACTTAAGGTAAATTATCCTGAAAATTGGCTATATCCTTAAGTGTCCCGAAGTCGAGCTAGAGTCTTAGCGATGCAATGCCTTATCGCACAAAGACTTACAGCTTTTCAAAAAAAATTTGCATCGGGGAAAGTCCCAAGTTTATAACATAGAAAGTATACACAAGGCTGATCACACGAAATTCAAGAGAGTCCCAGAAATTAAAGCGTAAAGGGCAAAAGCTAAAATCAAAACCGATATGCAAACACACGATGCCAACAAATTCAGTATTCTAGTAGGAAACCTTTTCAGAGCAAGGTTTCCCTATTTGTATATCCCAACTTGGGAAGAAGAAAGGGTGATTAATATCCTTCGCTCGGTTGCTACTGAGGCCAGCAAAATTCGCACAACTCGGAATTGTTTTGTGTGGAAGTTGACAACAGGGATGACACCGGATAATAAACAATCCAGTCAAGCTGAAACCAATACACAGAGCAAACTATTAGAACCAATTAAAGCCCTTGAGTTCATAGATAACTATGCCGAGCCTGCTATCTTTATTCTAGTAGATTTCCATGTGTACTTTGGTGAGCGAGGTAAAACACCCGATTACCAGATTATCCGCAAACTACGCGATCTTTCTGCTAGATTAAGACGCAGTAGTAAGCCCAAAAATGTTGTTTTTATTGCTCCTACAGTTGTTTTGCCCAATGAATTACAGAAAGAGGTCACAATTGTTGACTTTGAGTTGCCATCTTTTGAGGAAATTAAGGCTGTTTTAGAGGAGATGATTACAGCAAATCGGCAAAGTGGCAAAATTATTATTGAGCTTAACGACGAGGAAACTGAACGTTTAGCAAAAGCAGCATTGGGTTTGACTTTACAGGAAGCGGAAAATGCTTTTGCTCGTGCAATGGTCGAAGGTGGAAGACTCGACATTTCAGACATTGAGATTATACTTGAAGAAAAACAGCAAATTATCAGAAAAACAGGCATTTTAGAATTTATTAAAAGTACCATCAATCTAGAGGATGTAGGAGGACTGGAAAATTTAAAACGCTGGCTTAGTAAACGCAACAAATCTTGGCAGGAATCAGCACAGCTTTATCATATTCCCCCACCAAAAGGCGTATTGATTACAGGTGTTCCGGGCTGTGGAAAAAGTTTAATTGTTAAAGCGATTAGTGCTATGTGGCAATTGCCATTACTGCGCCTAGATATGGGTAAAGTTTTCAGTGGTTTAGTTGGCAGCAGTGAAGAGAATATGCGTCAAGCTATCAAAACTGCTGAGGCAATCGCTCCTTGTATTCTCTGGATTGATGAGATAGAAAAGGGATTCAGTAGTGTTTCTGGTTCTGGCGGAGATGGTGGCACTTCTACTCGTGTTTTTGGTACTTTTCTGACTTGGATGCAAGAGAAAACAAAACCAGTTTTTGTAGCAGCAACCGCCAATAATATACACAGTTTGCCACCTGAACTACTTAGAAAAGGTCGTTTTGACGAAATTTTCTTTGTCGATTTGCCCACTTTACATGAAAGAAAGGAGATTTTTCGTGTTCATCTAAACAAACGTTTACAAGAGCCTGAAGTGTGTGGCAATCTACAGCTAAACGAAAATTTTCTAGTTAGTTTAGCTCAGATAACTGAAGGTTTTGTGGGTGCGGAAGTTGAACAAGCGGTAATCTCAGCCCTATTTGAAGCATTTGCTGAGAATCGTAGTATCGAATCTGATGATTTTTCCCTAGCCATAAAAAACACTGTACCACTTTCAGTCACACAAGCTGAACAAATTCATGCTATCCGAGAATGGGCAAACGTGAGGGCTGTAGCGGCAACCAGCAACCAAGACAGATCAGGTTACGACCAAAAAGTCGAAAAAGCTGATGTTGACGTTCGGGTGTCACGGGGCGGCAGAACTATTGATTTCTAAAGGAGAAATAATTTTATGTCTATCAGTCTTTTATTACTTCCAGTTGCTTTAGCTTTAAGAGCAATAGTTGGCAAAGATAAATTAGAAGAATGGGCAGCTTCTTCACAAAATAAAGTTCCCACTAATTTCAAGGATGGTAATGAACTAGAACGTTTTGTTATAGGTGCTGGTTACGATGCAGAAAAGTGGGGAAGCAGTTATAAAACCCATCTACAAGGAGAAAAAGATTTCTTTTTCTGGGATTTAATAGATGGGCAATGGGTTGCTGTGTTTAGAAAATCTACTCCAGATGATGTACTTAATCGCTTTATTAAGGCTGTAGAAAAGCGTGCTGATCGTAAAATTTTTTATGCTACTAATGATTCCACCAGTCAATCAGTTAAATCAGCTAAAACGATTGAACCGCTGGAATCAACAAAATCTGAAGTATTTCCTACAAGCTTTCGAGATAAAAATCTGTTACGTCAAACCTTAATAAAGTTTGGTATGCTTCCCAAAGAAACAATAAATGGCGAGTTGATTTGTAATGTTGGTCCAACCTCCTTGTGCTTTTTTCCTTCCGATGATGGTTCGTTTTTTGTTGAAGTTAACGCCAAAGAACTGAAGTTAATTTACAACAGCTTATCAACCATTGATGAAGATTACAAGCTTCAAATCCAAAAGGAAACTCTCGAATCACTAAAACAAAGAGCTAAAGAGCGAAACCTTGTTATTGAAAGCGAAGAAGTACAAGAAGACAATTCTATACTTTTGACATTAACAATTAATTCTTGAGGAGGAATTGGAAAATGAAAGATCAAGAAGAGGTTTACTTCAATGAATCTGGAATTAAAGTGACAGACCGAAATGTTTATCTAGCAAATAAAACACTCAAAATAGATGAAATTGTCAGCTTTAAAAAAGAGGAGATACCAGCCAAAGTACATCCTGTTTTATGGCTGCTTGAGCTTGTTATTGTTGGAATAATGATATTTCATCTATATACAACTTATCAAAGCAATATATTCCTTTTTGTTTTAGCACTAATTTTCATTGTTTTTGTTGGGTGTATACAGTTCGCATCTGTGATCAGAATCAAGCCTGATAGGACTGTAATGGCGATCATATTTTTTAGCGGTTGTATCATTTTAAGTTGGCCAATATTTCCACGCATCTTTTTTTATATTGCTCTGATAATCAGTAGTGGGGCTGTAAGTGGCGATAGTAATGTCAATAAACTAGGTCAAGAAAGAGTGATTATCACCAGTGCGTCTGGACAGCACATAGTTGAACCTCTTGGCAGTAGAGAAGCTACCTTAGCTCTGGATGCAATTGAAAAAGCAATAGAAGCAGCCCAAAATTACAGAAATCTTCAAGAAAAAAATTATAGTTTAAGAGTATCAGGCGAAACTTATGGTCCGTATGATTTAGATACAGTTCGACACCTGCTCACCACACGCCAAATAAATCCTAATGGATGTCTATTTTGGAAGCCTGGAATGATAGAGTGGTCCTCAATAACAGAGATTCCACAGCTAAGAGAATTAATTCCACCCCCGACACAAAATAATAGACAAGAACCGATGGAGACTATAGCTAAAAAGCAAGAAAAGCCAGATTTACCTCAACAAGAAAAAACCGTTGATGGCCAATTCAAATCTGAATTGGCGGATGTTGAAGCTATTGATTTAAACAATGCGCCCCTAGAAGATTTACTTCTATTGCCAAATATGACAATAAACAAAGCCGAAAATCTAATCAGAGAACGTGAATTGCGTTTAGGATTTAGTAGTATTGAGGAAGTTGCCGAATTTTTACGATTACAACCTCATCTAGTAACAAAGTTAAAAGCAAAAGCTGTTATTCTTGCTTACCAATCTGAAAATATTTCAGACGCTCAAGATCAACGTCTAATTGATTTTTAATTAATAATTCAAGGAGGATCAATATGTCTAAAAAAATACAACTTCGGATTTTTCCTGATGGTCGAGTACAGGCGGAGGTTCAAGGCATCAAGGGGAAAGCCTGTACTGACTACATTGAAATTTTAGAAGAGGTTCTCAATGCCGAGGTATATGAGTCATCCTATACTCCTGAGTATTATGAGAATCAAGAAGTTTGGTTGAGTCAACAAATAGACGAAACCGTAAATGATAGAATTTAAAAGCTTCTAGTTTGTTCATAAATTGCTAACTATATTAACATAATCTTGGCTTTTTCTATGGAATTACGAATCAATAAGTTTTTGCCTCATACGCGGGCTGAAGGACCCGGAGAACGTGCTTGTATTTGGGTTCAAGGTTGCCCCATTCGCTGTTCTGGCTGTGCTGTTCCTTGGACGTGGGAAGATAACAGTGGCGAAATCGTTGACACAGAAAGTCTTTTTGAGCGTATTATAAGCGGTCTAACTATAGAAGGAGTAACCTTTGTCGGTGGCGAACCTTTTGCCCAAGCTGCGGCTCTAGCTCATCTTGGCCAATTGTTACAAAAAGCAGGCTTATCAGTTGTTACTTTTACGGGGTATATTTATGAGAATCTTAGCACCAGTTCTCGGCAAGATTGGCATGATTTACTGTCAGTAACCGATTTATTGATTGATGGGCCATATCGTCAAGATTTAAGTGATATAAATCGTCCTTGGGTTGGTTCTTCCAATCAAAGATATCACTTTCTTTCACCGCGATACCTAAACCTAAAAAATACTCTAACTAACATTGCCAACCGTTTAGAAATTCGGATTTATCAAGATGGTCAGATATTTCTTAATGGCATGGCTAGTAGTGAGCAGATAGAGAGTTTAATTAACGACTCTAGATTTTACATATCGTCAGCTACAATACCTAATGACCGATAAATTTTATCGTTCTCTTTCCACTAAAAACTTTACCAAGAGGTGAATTTATGCCTAACGAATTTAGTCCAAGCGATGTTTTGTTACAGGAAAAAATTGCTCAACTTGAAAAAAGAGCGGCTGAACATGAGCAAAAAAATGAACCTGAAAAAGCTAAAGAATTTAGGGATAAAGCTAATGAACTGAGAAGTCTTCTTAAGCAAATACAAGACAAACAAAGACAAAAAGCTGATGAAGAAAGACAAAAAGCCGCCAATAAAATTTCAATAGAAAAACAACATAATGTGGCAAAAGACATCTATAAAGCATCGAAAGCATCGATTGATGGTACTAAGGAGAGACTTCAAATAGAAAAAGATCATAATCATAAAATAGAAACAAAAAAATTTGCTGATGTGTCAAAAGAAGCAATGGAAGCAACAAAAAGTGTTTTAGAAGCAAGACAAGAAGCTGCTCGTCAAGAAGCTGCTCGTCAAAAAACTCTCGAAGAACAACAGATGATACAACCGCCCAGCACTCAAAGAACCCGATGATAGAGGAAAAATCATGTCTCAAGATCAATTTAACTTAGTGTTTAAAATGTTTGAAATATCTATAGCGGTAGCAGGTAAAATACTGCTAATGTTTTTCAACATTGTTCGTCGCTATCCTTTTCATTTCTTAACAGGTTTGCTATTTGTTCTCGCTGCTAAATATCTTGTCCCTCAATTAACCAGTGATTATCTTGCTCTGATTTTTGGGGTTGGGTTTATAGCAGCAATAATCTTTCAAGTAAAAAGCTTTGCTCTTCCTTCTAAAAGTTCAGATAGAAAAAAAATTGGTGGTGGACAAGCTACAGCGCGTTGGTCAAATGAAAAAGATATGGAAGCCTTAAATCTATTTGATTCTCAAGGCCTTGTGCTGGGAAAAATTACGAAAAAGAAAGGAATGATTCCACGAAAAACACAATCAGATTCACTACTACTTAGATTTAATCAAGATTGGAGTGGCTTTGAAGGCAATTTAATAACTGTTGCTCCCCCTGGTGCGGGTAAAGGTGTTGGAGTCGTTATTCCTAATCTTTTAACCTATCCCGGCTCAGTTATTGTTACAGATCCTAAAGGAGAAAACTATGCAGTGACAGCATTTGCACGCCAACGTATGGGACAAAATGTACTTTGTTTAGATCCTTTTGGAATTTGTGACAAAAAAGATCAGGCTCAATTGAATCCTTTAGATCTTTTAGATCCTGACGAAGATGACTTAATAGATGATGCGAGAACTTTAGCAGATTCTTTGATTTTAAGACCCAAAAGTGAGCAGGGTAATGACAAATATTTTAATGATGAAGCAGTTACTCTTTTAACGGGATTTATTCTCTATGTCGTTTGTGAATCCCCTGAAGAATCAAGACATTTAGGAGAGGTAAGAAAACTACTCACTTCTCCTCCTGATGAATTAGCTTTTCATCTTAACATGATGGAAAGCTCTTCTTATGCTCATGGAATAATTGCCAGAACCGCATCTGGTTTCAAACAATTAGCAGAAAACACCGCTTCTAGTGTTCTTTCCACTGTTAAAAGCAACACCGGATTTCTTGATTCTCCGAGAGTTATCAAGTCTTTATCTCGGAGTAGTTTTGATATTCGAGATCTAAAAAGAACAGGTAATGTTTCTATTTATTTAGTTTTACCTACTGATAAATTATCATCCTATTCTCGCTTACTCCGATTATGGATAAGTACGGCTATTCGAGCCATTTTAAGTGTTCAAGGTAAACCGAGACATCGAGTTTTATTCTTACTAGATGAAATGGCACAATTAGGTCGTATGGATTCCCTCAGAGAGGCTGTTTCAATTGTCAGAGGTTATGGCGCAACTATTTGGACAATTCTACAAGATTTATCTCAAATAAAAGCACTTTATCCCAATGATGAATGGCAACCATTTATTTCTAGTAGTAAGGTGCAGCAGTATTTTGGGGTCGCCGACTTAGAGACGGCTAAATATGTCTCAGAAAAGCTCGGCAAAACAACAATTGAAGTGATATCGACTAACGAGGGTCAAAATCAAAATCATGGTCAACATGGTGGCAATAGCACAAGTTCTGGAACTACAAGAAACCAACAAGTTAGAGACCTTCTACATCCTGATGAAATCATGAGAATGAATCGCAATGAACAAATAATTTTTATTCAAGGTCACGATCCAATTATGGCAAAAAAGATAGAATATTTCAGAGAACCTTACTTTCAAGAAATGTCCTGTGACAATCCTCAACACGAATCAGTTTAGTAAAAATGTTAAACTACTTAAAACTCCAAACTATTTTTTCAGAGAGAGCCTTTTTAGCAATTGTCGCCGAAACCTATGAAAGCTCTAAAACAGAAACAGGTGGAATTTTCTTGGGAATAAAAACAGTTAATATATGGTACATTCTCGAAACATTAGATTCAGGCATACATCCTATTTTTCAACCCGGTTATTTTGAATATGATACTGAGTATATTAATCATTTATCTAAGAAAATAGGAAGATATTATCAGGAACCTATAGAACTTCTTGGACTTTGGCATAGACATCCTAGTAGTTTTGATTGTTTTTCACAAACTGATGATATAACAAATAAAAAATATGCTTCTCAAAATTCTGATGGAGCTATTTCTGCCCTAGTTAATCTTGACCCTGATTTCCGATTAACGATGTACCATGTTTTAATTGAATCCGATTCTTTATCACGCCCTCAATATACTAAAATTCCTATAGAAGTAGGCGACCATCTCATCCCAGAAAAATTTTTAACCCTCAAATCCTTTCCAGATTCCTTAGAAACTATTAATCAACATTGAAAATAGAGCTATAATGAGAAAAATTATCTTCATAGATTATGCCAAGACTAAATACAAGTGATACAGTTAAAGAACAACTTTCTCTTTTGTTAAGAAGATTATTAACGTATGTAAACGGTGAATCAGTAGAACAAGCTGATTGGTCAGATGTAAACGGTGAATCAGTAGAACAAGCTGATTGGTCAGATAAAATAATCTATAACTGGTTGAAATATGATAAACCTCACCCAAAACTAATTGTCAAAACAGAATTAAAAGTTTTGGTAGATTTTTGCAACGCTGGTACTAAAAAAACATCAGTTATTTCCCTCACTACAATTCAGATGAGAAATGTTCTTGATGTTTTAAAAGATTGGGGAATACTTACAGATAATCGCACAAATGCTCAAGGATCACGACAAAGGCACTTCACCCTCAACCTTTGGAGTCCATTTACAGAAGAAAATTTGTGGAAGTTTGAAGAAGAATGGGATAAGCGTAAATCTCCTGGTCCTCAAAACTCATCAATTAAAACAGAAATAAATTATGATAATTTCGGATTGATTCCTGATATTTCTCAGATTTATGGTAGAGAGAAAGAACTGGTATTATTAAAACAAAAGTTTTTTCAAAATAGTCCCCCGTGTAAAATTATCGGAATTTTAGGAATAGCAGGAATCGGAAAAACATCTCTTGTCTGTAAACTGATTGAGCAAATTCAAGAGGAATTTCACCATGTTATCTATTGGTCTTTTTTGAATCCCCCTTTATCCCTAAAATTTATTGAAAATACAAGCAATATTATTTCCCAAAATATCAGTTTTAAGACAGAAGATAAATTTAAAATAAAACTGGTAAAATTGATCAAGATACTAGCCAAATATCGTTGTTTATTATTTTTAGATAATATTGATGCCATTATTGAGCATGAAAACTATGGAGAATATAGGGAAATTTTACAAGCAATTGGTCAGTCAAAGCACAACAGCTGTTTAATTATAACCAGTCGAAAAATTCCTCAAGAACTTGAATCGTTAGCAGGAAATAAGACTTCAACCTATTTCCTGGAGTTACAGGGACTTGACTATCAAACTGGAAAGCAAATTTTTGGAGATATTGACACCTTTCATGGTACAGAGGATGAATGGCAATTTTTAATTCAACAAGTCTGTCATGGCAATCCTTTATTTATCAAATCTATCGCTCTTCATATTCAACAGGTTAATCATAATAACCTCTCGGATTTTTTAGAAAAAGGTAATCTTCTTATAAAAGATATTGAGTTTATTTTTAATTCTTACTTTCAGCAACTATCTGATTTAGAAAAAGCGATTCTTTTTGAGTTAGCGATTAATCGAAATCCAGTTTCTTTGTCAGAACTAAAACACAATATTATCATTGAACCTGACGGTAAAAATATTCAAGAAGGAATTAGAACATTATCTACCAAAATTCTCTTAGATAAAGAAGATGACTACTTTACACTACATCCTTTATTGATTGAATATTTCACTCAAAAAATTATTCCCATAGCAACAGAAGAAATCAAAACTCAAAATTTCCAATTATTAAGAAGTAACTCCTTGACTAAAACTACTGTTCCAGATTATGTAAGAAAGATTCAAATTAATGTTATTTTACACCCAATAATTAAGAACTTAATCCATAATTTTCAAGAAAATAATGTGGAAAGCCAACTAATTGAGTGTTTAAAGACATTAAAACATGAACCTTCTGGACAAATTGGTTGCATTGCTGGCAATATTATTAACTTACTTAATATACTGAAAAAAGGTAATTTAAGAGACTACGATTTTTCCCATATCCCTATTCGACAAGTCGATTTCTCAAACATTAGACTAAACCAAGTAGATTTTTCATATTCACAGTTCTCTGATTGTATTTTTCCTCAAACCTGTGGCAGTATTTTATCAATTTCTTGTAGTCAGTTTGATCGCTATCTTCAAAGAGAATATCTTTTAGCAACTGGTGACAGTCATGGGATGATTTACCTCTGGAAAGTCAAACAAGACGGAAAATTAGAATTAAACAAAAGTTTTCCTGCTCACGGAAGCTGGGTGTGGTCAGTAGCATTAAATTCCGAGGGACAGTTACTAGCAAGTGGGGGACAAGACGGAATTGTAAAAATTTGGTCTATTATAACAGATATATCTATAAATTGTCACTCTTGCCCCGATCCTTCTCAAAAACATCATGCTCCTATTAGATCAGTTACTTTTAGTGCTGATAGTAAGTTTTTAGCGACAGGAAGTGAGGACAAAACCATCAAAATATGGTCAGTTGAAACCGGAGAATGTCTCCACACCCTTGAAGGACATCAAGAACGAGTAGGTGGTGTTACTTTTAGTCCAAATGGTCAACTTTTAGCCAGTGGGAGTGCTGATAAAACCATCAAAATATGGTCAGTTGACACAGGAGAATGTCTCCATACTCTTACAGGACACCAAGATTGGGTTTGGCAAGTTGCCTTTAGTTCCGATGGTCAACTTCTAGCCAGTGGTAGTGGGGATAAAACCATTAAAATATGGTCTATTATAGAAGGAAAATATCAAAATATTGATACTTTAGAAGGACATGAAAACTGGATTTGGTCAATTGCTTTTAGTCCGGACGGTCAATATATAGCCAGTGGGAGTGAAGATTTTACCCTGCGATTATGGTCAGTTAAAACCAGAAAATGTCTTCAGTGTTTTAGGGGATATGGCAATCGGTTATCATCAATTACTTTCAGTCCCGATAGTCAATATATCTTGAGTGGTTCTATAGATCGTTCGATCCGATTATGGTCTATCAAAAACCATAAATGTCTTCAACAGATTAATGGTCATACTGACTGGATCTGTTCAGTAGCTTTTAGTCCCGATGGAAAAACATTGATAAGTGGAAGTGGAGATCAAACGATTAGATTATGGTCAGGGGAAAGTGGCGAGGTGATTAAAATTTTACAAGAAAAAGATTATTGGGTTTTATTATATCAAATTGCGGTTAGTCCGAATGGTCAATTGATTGCTAGTACCAGTCACGATAACACCATTAAACTTTGGGATATCAAAACAGATGAAAAGTACACTTTTTCCCCAGAACATCAAAAGCGAGTGTGGGCGATCGCTTTTAGTCCCAATAGTCAAATATTGGTGAGTGGTAGTGGAGATAATTCTGTTAAGCTTTGGTCAGTTCCGAGAGGATTTTGTCTGAAAACTTTTGAGGAACATCAGGCCTGGGTATTATCAGTCGCTTTTAGTCCTGACGGAAGATTAATAGCAACTGGTAGTGAAGATCGAACTATTAAACTCTGGTCTATTGAAGATGATATGACTCAATCTTTGCGGACTTTTACAGGTCATCAAGGAAGAATCTGGTCTGTTGTCTTTAGCTCTGACAGTCAACTATTAGCCAGCTCAAGTGATGATCAAACGGTCAAACTTTGGCAAGTCAAAGATGGTAGATTAATTAATAGTTTTGAAGGTCATAAGTCTTGGGTATGGTCAGTGGCCTTTAGTCCCGATGGGAAGTTACTAGCAAGTGGGGGGGATGACGCAACAATCCGAATTTGGGATGTTGAAACAGGTCAACTTCATCAACTCCTGTGTGGACATACTAAAAGTGTCAGGTCAGTCTGTTTTAGTCCCAACGGTAACACATTGGCCAGCGCAAGTGAAGACGAGACGATTAAACTTTGGAACCTGAAAACAGAAAAATGTCAGAATACTTTACGCTCTCCCAGACTTTATGAACAAACAAATATTACAGGAGTAGAAGGGTTGAATTATGAAACGAGCAACACAATGAAAATTTTAGGAGCTTTTCTGTCACGTTGAAAAGAAGATTTGACATCCTCGCCGCCGTAAAACGGACGGCGATTCCTCACCACGCCACTTTTTTAGGGTGGTCGCTGAACGGGGTTGACGCTTCACCGAAAAACGCTTAATTGCTTAAGTCTGA
>Ga0082207_1000528_pt1 | contig 21616 bp, 16 predicted proteins | sample LakMenEpi10Aug09_FD_71540 | JGI IMG/M metagenome (GOLD analysis project Ga0082207, IMG submission 71540)
CAAGCTGGCGTGGTGGTGGTAACGCGTTACGACGATGTATCCACCACATTGAAAAGTGCAGCCTTCAGCCGCGACGTAGATAAGTATTCGACGCAGGCAACTACAGCAGCGCGTCAACGCAGACGCGAAATGCAACGCGAACGAACGAAATCCATCCTGAACCTTGACCCACCAGACCACACTCGCCTACGTCGCATTGTGTCAAAGTCGTTCACACCAAGTGCAATGGAGAAACTACGCGGTCGCATTCAACAATTGGTCGACACGGTTCTTGATGCCGCGCAAGATCGTGGATCCATCGAACTCATTGACGACCTTGCATTCCCAGTTCCATTCCAGGTGATTTCAGATTTGCTGGCCATGCCAACTGAGCGCGCCGAAGAAATGCGCGAATGGTCGCAAATCATTACAAATTCACTTGAGCCAACAGCAACTGATGAAGAACTTGCGCAGTCCGATGCGGCAGTTGCGCAACTTGTCCCGTATCTCACGTCAATCATCGAGGAGCGTCGCAAGAATTTGGGCGACGATATGTTGTCAAGCCTGATCACCGCTGAAGAAGCTGGCGACAAAATGACTACCGATGAACTTATGGCGTTTCTTGTATTGCTGTACATCGCTGGTCATGAAACCACGGTGAACCTGATTGGCAACTCCACCCTTGCGTTGTTGCGCCACCCCGATCAAGCCGCGATTGTTCATCAGAGCGGGTTGAGTTCGCAAGCTATTGACGAACTGCTGCGCTTTGATGGTCCGGTGCAGCACACCGTGCGTATTCCGCTGAAGCCAGTGCAGTACGAAGCACAAGGCAACACCTTCACGATTGAGCCTGGAACCGTGGTGCTCACGTCGCTTGGTGCCGCGAACCACGACCCATCGGTGTTCGATGCGCCACACGAACTGCGCCTTGATCGCCCTAACTCACATCGCCATATGGCCTTTGCATCAGGCATTCACTATTGCTTAGGTTCAGCCCTTGCCAAACTGGAAACCGAAGTTGCGGTGGGAACGCTGTTTCAACGCTTCCCCAACATGTCAATCATTGGCACACCTTCGTGGCGAGACCGCCTCACTATTCGAGGCGTAAATCAGTTGCAGCTCAGTCTTTCGTAAGACGAGCGATCAAACTGCTGGTGTCCCAGCGCTTGCCGCCCAAGGCAACTACTTCTTCATAAAACTTGTCGACCATTTCGGTCATTGGCAACTTTGCGCCATTGCGCTTGGCTTCATCGAAACAAATTGCCAAGTCTTTGCGCATCCATTCCACGGCGAAACCGAATTCGAATTCATCGCGGACCATGGTCTTTGCACGGTTTTCCATTTGCCACGATTGTGCAGCGCCTTTAGAAATTACGTCAACAACGTCGTCTGGGTTCAACCCGGCGCGCATGGCGAAGTTCAACGCTTCAGACAAGCCTTGTGCAATACCAGCGATGCAAATTTGATTGACCATCTTTGCCAACTGGCCAGAGCCCGCATTGCCCAACAACTGACAACGCTTTGCATACGCGTCAATCACTGGGTTCACACGATCGAATGACGCTTGATCATTGCTTCCGCACATCACGGTGAGTTGACCGTTTTCCGCACCTGCTTGCCCACCAGAAACTGGTGCATCAACAAACCCTGCGCCAACTGCTGCACAAGCATCGGCTAGTTCGCGCGCAAGTGTCGCAGACGCAGTGGTGTGGTCGACAAGAACTGAACCTGACTTCAATCCGGCAAGTACTCCGTCATCGCCAAAGACCACTGAACGTACGTCATTATCGTTACCGACACACATGAACACGATGTCACTCTGCTGCGCTACTTCGCGAGGTGTCAATACGCGCGCGCCACCGTGTTCTGCAACCCAAGCATCAGACTTTTGTGTTGTGCGGTTGTACACCACAACGTTGTGACCGGCTTTTGCAAGGTGGCGAGCCATTGGCCCACCCATAATTCCTAAACCGACGTAGCCAACGTTTGCCACGACTACTTCTTTTTCGCTACGGCCTTAGCAGGAGCTTTTGCAACTTTTGCGACCTTGGCAACCTTTGCTGCTTTTGCAACTGGCTTTGCTGCATCTTTGGCAACTGCCTTAGCAACTGGCTTGGCGTCATCCTTTGGAATTTGCTTCACGATCTTTGCGCCCTTTGAAGGCTTCAACACACCTTGTTCAAGTGCTGCATCCAGCCACACTTCTGCAGCATCAGTTGAAACTTTTAACGCAGGTGAAATTTCTGAAATCAAGTTGATTCGCGCACGGTCGTACATGGTTTTTTCTGCAGCTGACAATGCACTGTCACGGTCACGTGCTGCCAAGTTACGAACTACTTCGGCAACTTGATACACGTCGCCACTCTTCAACTTTTCTTGGTGGTTCTTAAATCGACGCGACCAGTTTGCAGGCACGCGTGGGTCGGCTTTCGACAGCACTGAGCGCAAGTCTTCAAGTTCAGACTTCGAAACCGGCGGGCGTACACCAACTTGGTTCGCCATGGCGGTTGGTACTGAAAGGGTCATTTCATTGATGACGGTCTTCAAAATGAGGTATTCCTGAACCGCACCGAATGCCTTCATGCGCTTAATGCCGTGCACAATGCAGGCACCGTGCTGGGGGTAAATGACGGTGTCACCTTTTTTGAATTTCACAGAAGCGACCTCTCTACAGACTGACCCCGAAAGGATAGGCGTTCAGGGCCCCTAACCCACAATGCGCGCGATATTTACACGCTTATTTGCAATTGCGCCCCCGGTAGGAATCGAACCTACGACCTACGGATTAGAAGTCCGCCGCTCTATCCAACTGAGCTACGGGAGCAATCTGCTTGCTCAAATCTACCGCCCACCCAACTACCGTTTAGTCGTGCGTTCACGACTGTTAGTGCTGTTTGCGGCAATCTGCTTTGCCACAACTGGCACATCGCGTGCTCTTGGGCCAGACAGTGCCACTTCCCTTGGCGTTGCAGCAATTCGGTTTATTGTCGGCGCCATTGCCCTTTTTGCCATCACCGCACTTGCCCGCAAGCCACTTGTCACAACAGCAACACTCCCCCTATATATATGGATCATTGCCGGATTCGGCCAGGCCATGTATGGAGCAACATTTTTCGCTGCCGTTCACGAAACTGGTGTCGCCGTTGGCACGGTTGTTGCGCTCGGCTCGGCGCCGATTCTGACCGGCGTCTTGTCGGCGGTGTTGTTTCGATCTATGCCCACGCGCACGTGGATGCTGGCAACAGCAATAGCCATTTCGGGAGTGTCGCTCATCGTGTTGTCGGGCAATGACACAGACGTTTCGGCAATTGGAATTCTGTACGCGCTTGGAGCCGGGCTCGGTTATGCGCTCTTTGCTCTCGCCAGCAAACGCATCGTTGAGTCGGGCGTAACGAGCGATGTTGCCATGTCTCGTGTGTTCGGTATTGCTGCAATCATGCTTGCTCCAACATTATTTTTTGTCAACACTGATTGGGTATTTACGCAGGGTGGAATTTCGCTCGGGCTGTGGCTCGGAATTGTGACCGTTGCACTTGCGTATTGGGCATATGCAAGCGGACTTGCGCACTTAGAACCGCGTGAAACAACGATGATCACACTTGCCGAACCAGTTGTTGCAACGATGCTTGGCGCCCTTGTTCTTGATGAGCGACCAGCAACACTTGCATGGATTGGCATAGTCGTTGTCATCGTTGCACTGGCGTACGAGTCGCTAAACAATTCATCAAATGTGAAACACTAAGCACATGCCTCGCGCGCTGCTCAGTGTGTACGACAAAACAGGAATTGTTGAATTTGCGCAACAACTGCACGAACTTGGCTGGGAACTTGTCTCTAGCGGTGGCACTGCAACAGTTATTTCTGCTGCAGGAATTCCGGTCGTTGATGTTGCCGAAATTACCGGCTACCCCGCCATCTTGGGGCACCGCGTTGTCACGTTGCATCCGTCTATTCATGGCGCACTACTTGGCGATGTGAGCGATGCAGAACATGTGGCCGAGATGCAGCGACTGAACATTGCACCCATCTCACTCGCCGTTGTCAACCTGTATCCATTTTCAACAAATCCAAGTATTGAACTCATCGATGTTGGCGGCCCAGCCATGGTTCGCGCTGCCGCCAAGAATCATGCTCATGTTGCAGTGGTTACTGATCCGTCGCAATACGGCGAAATACTTACCGCACTCCAGTCTTCATCTGGAATTGACGCCACAATGCGCAGGTCGCTTGCTGCACAGGCTTTTGCCGTTACTGCAGAATATGACGCTCAAGTTTCACGTTGGTTCAGCGATTCAACGTCGATGCTTCCCGAACGAATGAGTATCCATCTTGTACGCGAAGACGTATTGCGCTACGGCGAGAACCCACACCAGCAAGGTGCTCGATACCGCATTGTTGGCAACACCAGTTGGTGGAGCACTGCACAACAATTGGGTGGCAAAGAAATGAGCTACCTCAACGTGCTCGATGGCGAGGCAGCGTGGAACTTGGTGTGCAATTTTGACAGCCCATGCGTTGCCATCATTAAGCACGCAAACCCGTGCGGGATGGCTGTAGCGAAAACTATTGAATCGGCTTACGAGCGCGCCTTGGCTTGCGACCCTGTCAGTGCATTTGGAGGAATCGTCGCCCTCAACCGCACAGTGACCGCAGCAGTTGCCGAACAAGTGATTGGTATCTTCACCGAAGTAGTCATTGCCCCTGAGTTCACTGCTGATGCACTGTCCCTGTTGCAAACTAGAAAGAACATGCGCATCATCGCTGCCGAACAACCCGCAGGCGGACACGTTCATATGCGGTCCATCGATGGCGGATTGCTTGTGCAGGAAACCGATGTGGTGGAAACTCCAGTTGAGTCGTGGAAAGTGGTGTCCACTGCAACCCCTACCGAAGAGCAACTTGCCGATGCGGTTGTGGCATGGGTTGCGTGTGCTTCGGTGTCTTCAAATGCCATCGCCTTAGTTCGTGACGGTCAAACCGTAGGAATTGGTGGAGGTCAGCAGAACCGTGTTGATGCCACACGTCTTGCGTGCGAACGCGCCGGTGATCGAGCACGTGGCGCAGTGGCAGCAAGCGATGCATTCTTTCCATTCCGCGACGGACCAGACCTACTTGCTCATCACAGAGTTGCTGTCATCGTGCAGCCTGGAGGAAGTCAGCGCGATGAAGAATCAATTGCCGCAGCGAACGAACATGGCATGGTCATGATCTTCACCGGCACACGACATTTTCGACATTGAACATTTTGTAAAGCGTGTGACAACCGTTCGTTGACTTTTTGTTCAAACCGAGGCTTCAAAAAAGTTCCGAGCACTAATGTCACGCTATGGGAGGCGGTGCGGGCTCAATATTGATGTCCGAGCACTTGTGTGTCACTTCTCAAAACACCGATCCTCGCGCCATTGCACTACTGCGTTCTGCACATGATTTAGGAATCACTGCACTTACAGGCATCGACATTTCCGACCTGGTGTTCTTCCGAGGTGGCATTCGTGACGACACCAGGCAAATCATTGAGTCACTCCTGGTCGACTCGCTGTTGCAACGTGGTGAATGGAATCTTGCAAGTACACAGCACCAACACCTAGTGGAGACAGCACTGCATCCTGGCGTCACCGACTCCACCACCGATGAATTGCAACGCGTTATTCGTCGCATGAACTTGCCAATTGATGGCGTCGCCAGTGGTAAGCGCTTTGCCCTACACGGTTCGCTTTCACCCAGCGAACTAGACCGGCTTATCTCTGCACTACTGGCAAACCCAATCATTGAACGTTGGAGCGTGGACCTGCCAATTGAGCCACTGTTTGTTGACACCCAAGCAATTGCAACGATTGCAGTGCATCGCGTACCTATCGATGCCACCACCACACCAGAACAACTAGCCGTCATCAACAAGGAACGCGGCCTTGCACTAGACCCAGAAGAGTTGATCGCAATTCGCGATCACTTTTCACAGCGTGGTGTTCACCCCACCGATGTTGAGCTTGAAACCATTGCCCAAACATGGAGCGAGCATTGTGCGCACAAAACTTTCCGCGCAAACATCACTACCGAAAGCGGCCATACTCGCCCATCACTCATTAACCAGTTGCGTGCAAGTACCGACATAATCAACGCGCCATACGTCGTGAGCTCATTTGTGGGCAATGCGGGAATCATCAGTTTCACGCCAGGTCGTACTCTGGCGTTGAAGTGCGAAACGCATAATCATCCAAGCGCAATTGAACCATTCGGCGGAGCAAACACTGGCGTCGGTGGTGTTATCCGCGACATCATGGGCGCCCAACACACGCCAATTGTGTGCACCAACATTTTGTGCTTTGGCCCACCCGACACCGACACGCTGTCGCTACCTGAAGGTGTGTTTCCACCTTTACGTACACGTGATGGAGTTATTGACGGCATTGCCGATTATGGAAACAAAATTGGTCTTCCCACAGTTGCGGGAGCCGTGTTGTACGACCCTGGATACACGGCCAACCCTTTGGTGTACGCAGGCTGCATTGGCACATCAAACTCATTCGTCGACCAAGTTGCGCCACAACCACGTGACCGCATTGTTGTGCTGGGTGGTCGCACAGGTCGCGACGGCCTTCGTGGCGCAACGTTTTCTTCCATGACCATGGATGCAACAACAGGCGATGTGTCTGGGGCAAGCGTGCAAATTGGTGATCCAATTACCGAGAAATTAGTCATTGATGTTCTTGTTGATGCACAGCATTTGTATCGCGCCATTACCGATTGCGGTGCAGGCGGATTGTCTTCTGCAATTGGCGAAATGGCAGAAGGAGTTGGTGCACGCGTTGAACTGACGCATGCACCATTGAAATACCCGGGCCTTGCACCGTGGGAAATCTGGTTGTCGGAAGCACAAGAGCGAATGGTGCTGGCTGTTGCACCACAGCAATGCGACGAACTCCAATTGCTCTGCACGCAACATGGCGTGGAGTACACCGACATGGGCGAATTTACGGGTGACAACCAACTTGTTGTCACCTACAACAACGAACCAGTGTTGCAGCTCGATACCAACTTTCTACACAACGGCCGGCCGCAGCGAAACATGCGCGCAATTATGCCGAAGCCAAACCGAACAACAGATCAAAGCGCACCGAAGTGGCTCACTCAACACAACGCGGCAGATGTATTGATGGCATTGCTCGGTCATCCAAACATTGCCAGCAAGGCTTCGGTCATTCATCGCTACGACCATGAAATTCGTGGAGCAACCGCAGTGCGCCCGCTCGTTGGCCAAGTAGGCGACGGGCACGGCGACGGCGTGGTGATTGCCGAGCCTCTTGACGATTTCGGCTTTTCCATTGGCATTGGCGTAAACCCCTGGTTCGGCATTCACGATGCAGAACGCATGGCACTTGCCTGTATCGACGAAGCAATGCGCAACGTTGTTGCCGTTGGCGCCGACCCCGACAAAGCAGTGTTGCTCGACAACTTTTCGTGGGGCGACCCACGCCGAGAGACCACACTTGGCGAACTCGCAGCCGCAGTCGATGGCTGTGTGGCTGGTGCTCACGCCTTTGCCGCGCCATTCGTATCGGGTAAAGACTCATTAAATAACGAGTACCTGGGCAGCGACGGCGAACGCCACTCGGTTCCTCCAACACTGGTGATTACCGCAGTCGCTCACGTGCCAAATGCAAACCGCACCGTTACTGCGGATCTGAAAACCGCAGGGAACACACTCATTTTGGTCGGGCGAACGCTTTCCGAATTTGGCGGAAGCCATGCCGCCATGGTGTGCAATGCGCATTCAACTTGCGTGCCGACATTTGATGAACAATCGCCCGCCAACTACCGAGCAGTGCATGCGCTGATGTTGCAACAAAAGATTCGTGCTTGTCACGACTGCAGCGAAGGCGGAATTGGCGTAACGGTTGCAGAAATGGCAATGGCTGGCCGACTTGGCGCCGCGTTACTGACCGCCACCGACATACATACTCACCTGTTCAGCGAATCTCTTGGACGTTTAGTTCTTGAAGTTGAGGCTGCACACGTAAGCGACGTGTTGGCAGCACTACCTGGCGCACACATTATTGGCTCAGTGACTACAACACCATTCCTTGTGCTTCCAGACAACAGTGCACTGTCAATCGAAGCAATGTTGAACGTGTGGCAGGCACCGCAATGAGTGCACCTCATGCACTCGTGCTCACTGCACCTGGCACTAATCGCCACCCCGACGTGATGTTTGCTTTGCAACAGGCAGGTGCAACAACGTCAGCCCTGAACATGCACCAACTTCGCGATCAACCAAACGCCATCAACAATGCACAAATGGTGGTGGTCGCTGGAGGGTTTTCCTTTGCCGACGCACTTGGCGCAGGAAGATTATTTGCACTCGAACTATCTGAAATTGTTGGAAGCGCAATTCAAGTTGCAGCGCAAGCAGGTAAACCGGTGATCGGTATCTGCAACGGATTCCAAACTCTTGTGCGTCTTGGAGTATTGCCAGGCAAACATCGCGCAGCACTTGGACACAACGAAGTTGGTGGATTTCAATGCAGTTGGATCACTATGAGGCCAACGTCGAAACGCAGTGTGTGGACTCAAAACTTGACTGAGGAAATCTATTGCCCTATCGCACACGGCGAAGGACGATTTACTGCAAGCGACGAGACACTTTTACATTTGCGTGATAACGATCAGATTGCACTGACCTACACAGGACGCAATCCAAATGGAAGCCGAGACGACATCGCCGGCATCTGCGACGAAACAGGTTTCGTGCTTGGCCTCATGCCCCACCCTGAAAATCACATCGTTCCCCGACAACATCCTCAATACCACCGTGGCCAACTACATGGTCTCGGACTTCACCTCTTCACACAAGGAGTAGCAATTGCCAACAGTTAATCCATGCACCGATATCTCACTGCCACTTCCCGACCGCAAGGTGGGCAAGGTTCGCGTTGCCTACGCGTTACCAAACAATCAACGGCTATTCATTACTACCGATCGGCTATCGGCTTTCGATCAAATCGTTGCCGCAGTTCCCTATAAAGGCCAAGTACTCAATCAGTTAGCAGCTTGGTGGTTCGCCAATACAAAAGACATTATTAACAACCACATCATTTCGCTGCCAGACCCAAATGCAACGGTTGCAATGAGTGCCACGCCTTTACCTGTTGAAGTGATTGTGCGTGGAGTGATGACCGGCTCAACGAGCACCAGTATTTGGAAGCAATACGAGCAAGGCAAGCGCGAAATTTACGGCTACTCGTTTGCCGATGGAATTGCCAAAAACACGTTGCTGCCCGAGTCGATCATTACGCCAACCACGAAAGGCGATGCCGGCGCCCACGACGAGCCGCTAACGAATGCCGAAGTTGTTGACCGCGGCTTTGTCGATGCAGCAACATGGTCAACCGTTCAGCGCGCCGCACTCGCACTTTTTGCACGCGGTCAAGAAATTGCCAAGCGTGCAGGACTGCTACTCGCCGACACGAAATACGAGTTTGGAACACTGCCCAATGGCGAAGTCATCATCATCGATGAAATGCACACGCCAGACTCATCACGCTTCTGGGAACTTTCGTCATACGAAGAGCGTCTTGCTGCGGGCAAAGAACCAGAAAGCTTGGACAAAGAACCAATTCGCTTGGCACTTGACGCCATTGGGTACCGCGGAGACGGAACACCTCCAGTGCTTGACGAGGCGGTCATTGCAACGACGACTCTGCGTTACATCGCCGCATACGAACGCCTTACTGGCACCGCGTTTGTTCCAGGCGAATACCCAGTTCAAGAACGACTCACATTGGCACTACAGAAAGAGAACATCATATGAAACCACTGCTCGTTATTTTGATGGGGTCGCCAGCCGACACCGAACATTGTCAGGCAATAGCCAAGGCATCGCGTGCGCTCAACGTCGAAACCGAACTGCGCGTGGGCTCTGCACATCGCACACCAGAACATGTGCTTGGGCTTATTCGTGAATACGAAGCCAATGGCCGACCAAAGGTGTACATCACTGTTGCGGGAAGATCGAATGCGTTGTCGGGTTTTACCGACCCACAAGTAAGCGCACCGGTTATTGCATGTCCTCCGCCGGGAAGCGAAATTGATATTTGGTCAAGTGTGCGCATGCCGCCAGGAGTTGCATGTGCATACGTTGCCGAGCCAGTGAACGCCGCCATGTTTGCAGCAAAAATACTTGCTCCGCACGACTCAGCAATTGCAGAAGCGATTAACACCGAACAGGCTCGCCAGCGAACCAGAGTGACACAAGCAGACGCCGAGATTCGCGGTGCGTGACGATCGCGTGTTTGACGGTGATGCACCGCACGAAGAGTGTGGCGTACTTGCTATTTCGTCCACCGAACCAGACGCCGCCCAGCTTTCGTTCTTCGGATTATTTGCCCTGCAACACCGAGGTCAAGAAGCAGCAGGTATTGCAGTTGCCGATGGCAAACAAGCACGTCTTCACAAAGACGTTGGCCTCGTGGGTCAGGTATTTACTCCGCACACGCTGGCTCCGCTCGTTGGTCAGCACGCAATTGGCCACACGCGTTATTCCACAACCGGCGCACCTGGCGCGCGCAATGCACAGCCGTTTTTGGTGGAAACCATTCACGGCCCACTTGCTGTTGCGCACAATGGCAACTTGGTGAATGCACCCGAACTTCGTGAAGAACTGCTGACCAAAGGGTTCGGACTTACCGCAAGCAGCGATACCGAAGTGATCACGCTCATGCTTGCAAGCGCAGGTGGCGCAACGTGGGAAACACGCCTCGAACGCACACTTCCCGCTTGGCAAGGGGCATATTCATTAGTCATCCTTGCCGAAAATCGCGTTATTTGCGTGCGCGACCCGTGGGGTTTTCGTCCACTGTCGCTTGGCAAGTTGCCAAATGGTGGATGGGCATTTGCATCAGAAACATGCGCCTTGCGCACACTTGACTGCACTGAAATTAGTGAAGTGCAACCTGGTGAAATTGTTACCGCACAAGGAACCGAACTCATTCGCAAGCAAGCGCAAATTCCACACGTGCCTCAAGCGCGATGCACGTTTGAATTCGTCTACTTCTCGCGACCCGACTCGCAGTGGGACAACCGCAGCGTGCACTCGGTGCGCCAACGACTTGGCGAGCAACTAGCCATCGAAGCAACGGTAGATGCAGATGTTGTCGTGCCAGTACCCGACTCGTCTATTCCTGCAGCCGTTGGATTTTCCCGCGTGAGTGGAATTCCATACAACGACGGACTGATTAAGAATCGATACATCGGTCGCACATTTATTGAGCCAACACAAAGTATGCGCGACAAAGGCGTGGCAATGAAGTTCAACACTCTTGCCGAAAACTTGGAAGGCAAGCGCGTCATCATGATTGACGACTCGCTCGTTCGCGGCACCACTGCAGGCCGACTTGTCACATTGCTTCGCGAAGCGGGAGCAACCGAAGTGCACGTGCGCATTACCTGCCCACCCATTACCCATGCTTGCCACTTTGGTGTCGACATGGGTCACGACGACGACCTCATTTCATCCCGCCTTTCATTAGAGGAACTGCGAAAAGAAATTGGTGCCGACTCGCTTGCATTCTTGTCGCTTGACGGAATGATGAAAGCAGTTGGCAAAGAAGACGGCTACTGCAACGCCTGCTTCACCGGCGCCTACCCCATCACGATTACCAAGCGACCAAGCAAAGGAATGTTCGACCAGGTGCTTGCATGACCAACGCGCTGAACATCTTGGTAGTTGGAAGCGGAGCGCGCGAACACGCACTGGCGTCCAAGATCAGCGAGTCTCCACGGTGCGCAAACCTGCACGTCACACCAGGTAATGCGGGTACTCCAGGAACTCGACACACTGTTTCAGCAACCGATATAAACGGCGTCATCGCGCTGTGCAACACCAATCGCATCTCGCTTGTTGTTGTTGGACCAGAAGCACCACTTGCAGCAGGAATTGTTGATGCATTGCTCGCAGCAGGAATTGCAGCATTTGGCCCAACACAAGCTCTCGCCCGTCTCGAATCCGACAAGTCGTACGCACGAGCCATTGCCCAAACCCTGAACATGCCTAGCCCGCTGTTTGCCTCGTTCACACAAGGAAACGAAGCCGAAGCGCTTGCATGGTGGAAGAACTTTGGCGCAGACATTGTGGTGAAACAGTCTGGGTTAGCGGGCGGAAAAGGCGTTGTTGTTCCGACTTCGGCAGAAGAAACCACGCTCGCAATTCGCGAAGCAATTGCTGTTGGCGACATTGTGCTGGAAGAGCGACTGACCGGCACTGAATGTTCACTCATTGCAGTAAGCGATGGCAAAACCAGTGTTGCATTTCCTCTCGCCCAAGATCACAAGCGAATCGGCGAAGGCGATACAGGGCTGAACACAGGTGGCATGGGTGCATACGCCCCAGCGCCGGTGCAATTGTCGGCCGCTGAACTGCACAGCATGTTCATTACACCTGTCATCAATCATTTCGCGGCTGCAGGCACGCCATTTACCGGAACGCTGTTTGCAGGAATCATGCTCACTGCAAACGGGCCACGTTTACTTGAATACAACTGCCGCTTCGGCGACCCCGAAGCACAGGTGCTGCTTTCACTGCTTGAGTCCGACCTTGTCGATCTGTTGCTGGCGTGCACCACTGGTTCACTGAAACCAAGCCATCTTTCGATTCGCGAAGGTAGCGCACTTGGCGTCGTTCTGGCATCGAGCAACTACCCCAATACACCTCGCACGGGCGACGTCATTACCAACTTGCCAAGCACAAACCCACTGTGTTCGGTGTTTCATGGTGGAACCGAAACGCAAAACGGAAATCTCGTTACCGCAGGTGGACGCGTGCTGACCTGCGTGGGAGTTGGCGCAACACTCGAAGAAGCACGAACTCACGCATATGCCACCGCTTCACGCATTTCGTTTGACGGCGTGCAGATGCGTCGAGACATCGCGTGGCGCGCACCTGGAGCAACCATCAAGTCGTATGCATCAACTGGTGTAGATATTGACGAAGGTACTCGCGCAGTTGATCTCATTAAGGCAAGCGTTGCCAAAACCGCAACGTCACAAGTACTACGAGGCGTTGGTGCTTTCGGTGGCGCACTAGACGTGTCATTCCTGAAAGAGTTCGATCATCCTGTACTCGTTGGGTCAACTGATGGTGTTGGAACAAAGGTCGAACTTGCTGCGCGAACTGGTCGCATTCGCGGCACGGGTCACGACATTGTGAATCACTGTGTGAACGACGTGTTGGTACAGCGCGCATATCCACTGTTCTTCCTTGACTACCTTGCATCGTCGCACTTGAACGCAGACAATGTGGCAGAGGTTGTTGGCGGAATGGCCGATGCGTGTGCTGCTGCCGGATGCGTGCTACTTGGTGGCGAAACCGCCGAAATGCCTGGCGTATACGTCGAAGGCGCTTTCGACATTGCGGGCACCCTTGTTGGGGTTGCGGAACGCGAGCAATTGCTGCCTCTTCCAACAATTGCCGCAGGCGACGCACTCATTGGTGTTGCTTCTAATGGACCACACACCAACGGTTATTCGTACCTCCGCAAACTCTTCGCCTGGATTCCTATGGAGTCTCAGCCCGTGCCACTCGATCGCCCACTGGTGGAAGCTCTTCTTGAACCACATCGCAACTATTTGCCAGTACTAAAAGGTGCACTAGATACCGAACTAGTGAAAGCGCTCGTGCACATTACGGGTGGCGGGTTGCCAGAAAATATGCCACGAGTACTGCCACAAGGAATTGGTGCAAACATCAACCTTGGTTCGTGGCCGATGCCACCGCTATTCCAACTAGTGAGCGAACTGAGCACACTCGACACCGACGAGCTGTACCGCACGCTCAACATGGGCGTTGGCATGGTGGTCATTGTTGCACCAGAACACGTGAGCGCTGTTCAAGATTCAATTAACGAAAAAACCTGGATCATCGGCGAACTCTCCAGCGATCACAACAAGGTGCTACTGAAGTGACCACGCGGCTTGTGGTGTTGGCATCGGGAAACGGTTCTAACCTGCAAGCCATTATTGATGCGTGCGAAACGCAGGCTCTGCACGCACAGGTGGTTGGCGTAGTTTCTGACAACCACCATGCATTTGCGTTGCAACGCGCTGCCCAGCACAACATTGCATGTCACATAGTGGACGCCGCCAATACCAGCCGGAATGAATTCAATGTTCAACTCGCTTCGGCAGTTCAAGCATTTCAACCAGACATTGTGGTGCTCGCCGGATTCATGCGACTGCTCACCATGGATTTTCTTGTGCACTTTCCACAGCGTGTTATCAACGTGCATCCCGCATTGCCAGGCGAACTGCCGGGCACCCACGCCATCGCTCGCGCCTTTGACGAATTCGTTGCAGGCAAGCGAACACACACTGGCGTCATGGTGCACTTTGTTCCCGACGAAGGTGTTGACAACGGCCCTGTCATCGATAGTGCCATTGTCCCCATCCATCCATCGGACTCGCTTGCCGACTTAGAGCAAAGCATGCATGCAACCGAGCACCAACTTCTCATTAACGCACTTACCCAACTGACCAAGGAGCACACCCCATGAGCAACAATGAATTCTTCAACCGCTTCGAAGGCCTTACATTCGACGATGTCGTTGTTGTGCCGGGCTATAGCGATGTGCTTCCCGACATGGTGAGTACCAGCACCACGTTTGCTCGCGATATTGAACTGACCGTTCCATTGGTGTCTGCGGCAATGGACAAAGTGACTGAAGCGCGCCTAGCAATTGCAATCGCCCGTAACGGCGGGCTCGGCATTATTCATCGCAACCTCACGATCGAAGACCAAGCCATCGAAGTACGCCGCGTGAAGCGTTCGCAGTCGGGAATGATTACCGACCCAGTCACTCTCTCGCCTACTGCAACTCTTGCCGAAGCAGAACAACTGATGAACCGCTACCACTTCTCGGGCGTGCCCATTACAGACAGCAACGGAACCCTCGTTGGCATTTTGACCAACCGTGACATTCGCTTCTGCAAACAAAGCGACTACACACGCTCGGTCACCGAGTTCATGACCAGCACCGGCTTAGTCACCGCATCTGAAGGGACATCGCTGGACGACGCTCGGTCAATATTGCAAGAACATCGCATTGAAAAACTTCCGCTTGTGGACAGCGCAGGGAAACTGCGTGGGCTCATCACCGTTAAAGACATTATGAAGCGACAGGAGTTCCCTAATGCCACTCGAGATTCTGGTGGTCGTTTGCGTGCAGGTGCTGCAGTTGGAGTTGGCGAAGACTTAGAGGAACGCGTAAGCGCTCTCGTTGCGGCAGGAGTTGACGCTGTGGTTGTTGATACCGCTCACGGTCACTCGGCAGGTGTCATGAATGCGGTGCAACGCATTAAATCGGCATGGCCCGACTTGGCTGTTGTTGCGGGCAATGTGGTGACCGAAGAAGGCGTTGACGCTTTGCACAGCACAGGTGTTGACGCGGTGAAGGTTGGAGTTGGTGCTGGTTCAATTTGCACCACTCGCGTGGTTGCAGGTGCAGGAATGCCACAACTTTCCGCAATTTGGCACACAGCGCAGCGCGCGAAACAACTTGGTATTCCACTCATCGCAGACGGTGGAGTCACCTACTCGGGCGATTTGGTGAAAGCTTTCGCCGCGGGGGCAACCGTGGTCATGCTGGGAAGCTTGTTGGCAGGCACCGATGAAGCACCAGGCGAAGTAGAACTCTTCGAAGGACGTCGGTATAAGAGTTACCGCGGAATGGGTTCGCTCGGTGCAATGCAAGGGCTCGGCGCCGACCGCTATGGGTCTGCACAAGGCGACGGCGCAAAGCGAAACAAGTTGGTTCCAGAAGGCATCGAAGGCCGCGTTGCATACGCGGGTTCGATCACCGACGTGATTTACCAACTTGTTGGTGGTTTACGTTCGGGAATGGGTTATGCAGGTGCAGCGAACTTGGCCGACCTACACGCACGTGCACGATTTATGCGCGTGACCACTGCAGGTCGCGAGGAAAGCCACCCACACGACGTGACCATCACGCACGAGGCCCCGAACTACCACAGCAGTTAGACAAACTACGCTGACACGGTGATTTTGCATTTATTGTCGCGCAAAAGTTGGGTCGAGGCTCAAGCACGCGGACAACTCATTGCACCATCGGTAGCAACTGAAGGTTTCGCGCACTGCTCGACTGAGCACCAAATGGTCGATGTTGCCAATAAGTACTACCGAGGCAACAGCGACATGGTGTTGCTCAACATTGACCCAACAAAACTTGCAAGCGTTTTGAAGTTTGAGCCTCCAGCACACCTTGACGGCTCACCAGCACTTCCCCACGAGCCACTGTTCCCACACATCTATGGCCCAATCAATCTGGACGCAGTCAGTGAAGTAATCGACTTCCCGTGCGACGAACACGGCGCTTTCACTGCACCACTGCAACTCAAGACCTACTCGGTCGTCAACATCGTCGATGCAACGCAACACTGGCAACGCGCTGCCGAACTTTCCGTAGTCGAATGGAAAGAGATTTTCACGGATGATTCTGTTCAGACCTACATTGATTTGTACGGACAGACCGGAACATATGCAGGTCGATTTGTCGAGACATACGTGGCGGTTAGCGCAGATGACGAACTGATTGGCATGGCAACGCTTGTTGATGACGACGAATTGCCAAATGCGCCTGAACCTGGTCCGTGGCTAGCAGCAGTACTTACAGTGCCCACAAATCGCGCACAAGGCGTTGCGTCTGCAGTCGTACAGAGAATTGTGCAACGAGCACACGAGCTAAAACTTCCCGCTATTTATCTGTACACAAACGATCAGCAACAGTGGTACGCCAACAAAGGTTGGAAGCCATTACGTGAAACAGAACTGAACGGCATCGCACACACCGTCATGTGTTTATCGCTGCTGAACTAGTTCAGGCTCCAGCGAACTTCAACCGACACCGAAACTTCTTGAGTTCCAAGGTTGATTTCCGTTTTTGCCATTGGCTCTGACGACACCGCTGCATCGCTAACCATTAACGGAATTGGCGAACTTGGTGAGGAAATTTCAGTGATGTACACCACTGACCCAAGATCTTCGTCAATCAAACTTGCGTAATCTTTTGCCTTGGCTTGTGCGCTCTTGATCGCAGCTTCACGAGCTTGCGCAACTGCAGCGTCGGTATCGAGCAATGTTGGCGTCACGCCGTACACCTGCAACGCATTTCCACCTGCAGCAATGACCGCATCCACAACTTCGCCAGCCTTGGCAGTGTCACGCAAGGTAACGGTGAACACTTGCTGCGCGCGATATCCACTCAGTGTTTGGGTACCGGTCGTGCTTGATACGTATTCCGGATACACGCTGACGTTCTGAGTCGCGATGTCGTCTTTTGCAACACCTGCAGCATCGAGTGCCGCGCGAACTAGTTCGGCCGTTGCACTTGCCTCAGACATGGCGGTCTCAGAAGACTGCGCCAATACCGAAACGGCGAAATTGAAACTGACACCATCGGGAACCACTTTCACGGATCCAGTCGCTTGCACAGTTACGCCCTGAGCCGAAGATGGTCCACCATGGTCATCGTCGTGGTCGCCCATCATTCCCCGGCCTTCACCGCATCCACGGAAAACCAACATTGCTAGAACGATGATTGCGACAACACCAACGATTTTTTTCCAAGTCATAGGTCTATTCTGCCCCACGTTTGGCTGAATTTGTGGTCAAGCATAAGCACTAGGTTCTATTGCATATGAGCGCTATTGACCCAGACAAACTCAAGATGTTTTCATTCCTCTTGTTCACCAAACTTGAAGGAGCAGTTACTTCCGGAATGGTGCACTTGGGCGATCAACTTGGTCTGTATGCAGCGCTTGCGAAGTCCACGCAACCAATGACGACTGCTCAACTTGCTCACGCAACCGAATTGAATGAGCGCTGGGTACGCGAGTGGGCATACAACCAAGCATCTGCTCGACTCATCTCAACTACCAATACGCCTTCTGATTCACCATCAGTTGACGACGATCAGTTCTTTCTGTCACCCGAACAAGTAGCAGTACTTGCCGACCCGAACAGCCCGGCATTTGGCATGGGCATGTTCCATCGCTTGCCACAAACCATGGCGGCACTGAACAAGATGCCCGAAAGTTTCCGCACTGGCGTAGGCCACGACTACGACAGCCACGGCCCAGAAGGCGCTGTTGGCATTGAACGCAGTTTCGAACCGTGGACAAATGCAAACCTGATTGACACGGTTATTCCAGCAATCGATGGAATTCGTGATGCGCTTACGAATGGCGCAACGGTTGCAGACATTGGTTGTGGTGCAGGAAGCGCCATTTTGCTTCTGGGCAAACACTTTCCTAAAAGTTCATTCGTTGGCTACGACATCAGTCAATACGCACTCGACCGCGCAGCAGACAAACTCATTGCATCAGGTCTCACAAATGTTTCATTTCATGACCCACGCAAACAGTCATTACCAACAGACAACTCCGTTGACTTCATCACCACGTTTGATTGCATTCACGACATGACTCACCCCGCGGAAATGATGCACGCCATTCGTGCGGCTCTGAAACCAAATGGCACATGGTTACTTGTCGACATCAAGGCTCACGACACGTTTGCGCTGAACACACAGAAAAACCCGATGGCCCCGTTGATGTATGGCATCAGCGTGTTGTCGTGCATGTCGTCTGCAATGTCTTCACCCGACGGCGCTGGTCTTGGAACACTTGGGCTGTCAGCCGGTAACGCAGAGTCCATGGCCAAGTCGGCTGGGTTTTCCCAATTCCGCAGGCTTGATATCGACCACTCAATTAACGCCTTCTACGACATACGCCCGTAGTTACACATTCAACTCGCCACTAATATGTGGTGACCAGCGTTCGTAGCTCAATGGATAGAGCATCTGACTTCGGATCAGAGGGTTGGGGGTTCGAGTCCCTCCGAGCGCGCCAGTTATCTGTTACCTGAAGTCCGAGAAATTACAGCTGCAGGCTCTTTATTTGTAAGAACTCCTCAAAGCCGTATTCACCTAGTTCGCGACCAATTCCTGATTGCTTGTACCCGCCAAATGGAGCATTCGGGTTAAACGCACCGCCGTTCACTTCCACCTGACCGGTACGCATGCGCTTAGCAATGCCAATGGCCTTGTCTTTGTCGGCAGAGAACACTGCGCCGGCAAGTCCATACACACTGTCGTTTGCAATGTTTACGGCATCATCGACCGTGTCGTAAGGAATAACGACCAACACTGGCCCGAAGATTTCTTCTTGAGCAATTGCCATTGAGTTCTTCACTTCAGAAAACACTGTTGGATTTACGTAGTAACCCGTTGTAAGTCCTTCTGGCGCACCTGGCCCACCAAAGATCAACTTCGCACCTTCTTCAATGCCTTTATTGATGTACGACTGCACACGATCACGCTGAGCAGCAGATGCCAATGGTCCGAGGTTTGATCCTTCAGCAAACGGATCGCCCACTTTCATTCCACTTGCTGCAGTGACAACAGACTTTTCTGCTTCTGCCAAGCGGGCTCGCGGAACCAACATTCGAGTGAGCGCCGAACAGGTTTGGCCACTGTTCAAGAATGCTTTGCCGACTCCGCCCATGACGGCTTTTGCAAATGTTGCTTCGTCAAGGTCGTCGCAAATAATGTTTGCGCTCTTGCCACCCAGTTCAAGCGCAATCTTCTTGATCGTTTCTGCACCAACCTGAGCAACACGCTTTCCTGCACGCGTTGAACCAGTGAATGACACCATGTCAATGTCGGCACTTGCTGCAATAGCTTCGCCCACTACTGGGCCAGTACCCGTTACCAAGTTGAACACACCCTTCGGCAGTCCTGCTTCGTGAATAATCTCTGCCAACATAAATGCGTCAACCGGCGCAACTTCGCTTGGCTTCAACACCACTGTGCAACCTGCTGCCATAGCAAAGGCAACCTTTGCAGCAATTTGATGCAACGGGTAATTCCACGGAGTGATGCAGCCAACGACACCTACTGGCTCGCGAACCACACTGGAACTACCAATTTGGCGCGAATACTCAAACGATTGAGCAACTGCTGCCGCTTGCTTAAATGAGTTGATTGGTAGACCAACCTGAATCATGTTCGAAAACGGTTTGTTCATTCCGGTCTCTCGCGAAATAACTGAACCAATTTCATCCATGCGAGCCGCCAAAGCGTCGCCGATCTTGTTTAGGTAACCGGCACGATCAGACGGTGTCAACGCGCTCCATGAATTGAACGCTGCCTTCGCCGCAGCCGCAGCCTTCTTCACATCGTCTGCAGTACCTTCAGGAATAGTGGCCATAACTTGCTCGTTTGTTGAGTCAAATACCGAAATGGAGCCAGTTCCTGTTGAAGCAACCCATTGACCGTCGATGTACATCTGTGAGTAAGTGGTCATGTCAAACCTTTCGTTGAAGATAGGTACAAATTACACGCTTTACTGGCTTTTTCGACAGTCAGAACTGGCTTCCACATTCGGGTTCGCATTGGGAATCTCGTAGTGTTTGGCATAGACCACAAAGGAGCCTGCTATGAGTCGCGCTACACACTCCATTCCATCCACACACACGGGAAGCCTCCCCCGGCCTGACGATTTGATCCAGATTATGTGGGCAGTTGGCGACGGAATCCCAGTAGACGCCAAGGCGCTTGACCAACGTGTTTGTAGCGCGATCGACGAAGTGGTGCGCAAGCAGGTTGAAGCGGGCGTGACCATTATTAACGACGGCGAAATGTCGAAGCCCTCGTATGCAACATACGTAAAAGACCGCCTGTCTGGTTTCACCGGCGAATCGGTGCAGTCGTATTTCTTTGAAGACCTTGTGGACTTCCCGCGTAGCGCCGAAGCCGTTGCAGGAAACCCAGGAAGACGCAAACGCAGTGCACCAGCTTGCACTTCGCCAATTGAAGTGATTGACAAAGACGCTGCAGTCAAAGACATGACCGAACTACGTCGTGCAGCTACTGCGAACAAGCATCAAGATATTTTTACGAGTGCAGCATCACCTGGAGTTGTATCGCTATTTTTCGGCAACGAGTATTACAAGACTCGCGAAGAATACGTGTTTGCAATTGCCGAGGCCATGCGTTTTGAATACGAGGCAATTGCCGCAGCCGGCGCTGTAGTGCAGGTGGACTGCCCAGACTTAGCAATGGGCCGTCACAGCGCTTATGCCAAGCAGACCAAGGAAGAGTTTCGCGCCACCATTCGCACAAACATCGAGGCGCTGAATCACGCCGTGCGCAACATTCCTGTTGAACAACTGCGTATGCACTTGTGTTGGGGCAACTACCCCGGCCCACACCACCACGACATTTCCATTGCCGACATAATCGACATTGTGTGGACAGCAAAGCCACAAACCGTGTTGTTCGAAGGCGCGAACCCACGCCACTCACACGAATGGGCGGTCATGAAAGAACTTGGTGTTCCGAAGGACAAGTTCATTTGTCCAGGAGTAATTGAGCCACAATCCAACTACATCGAACACCCAGAAGTTGTTGCACAACGTCTAGAGCGTTGGGGCGAAGTAGTTGAGCCAGATCGTTTGCTTGCAGGTGTTGACTGCGGCTTCTCGGTTCACGTTGGTACCACCACTATCGACCCTGACGTGGTGTTTGCAAAACTTGCTTCGCTTGCTCAAGGTTCAGAGCTTGCTGCGCAG
>Ga0082207_1000529_pt1 | contig 21530 bp, 27 predicted proteins | sample LakMenEpi10Aug09_FD_71540 | JGI IMG/M metagenome (GOLD analysis project Ga0082207, IMG submission 71540)
CCTCCCCCGCCCCCTCCCCCCCCCCCCCCCCCCTCCCCCCCTTTTCCCCCATGTTGTCTCCCCCCCTTTTTTTCCCCCCCCCCCCCTCATTCAAAAAAAAAAGCCCCCCCCCCCCCCCCCCCCACCTTTTTCTCTTCCCCCTGTTTCTCTCCCCCCCCCCCTCCCCTCCTTATCCTCTTTGTCTTTTTAATGTTTGCTTTCCTGTTTCCTTGTTTTTTTATCAACTTTTTTACCTTAGCAAAAATAAAATAATTTTTCTTACACCCCTCTTTTAATTTCTTTTTATCCCCTCATTCCTTTTCCCTGGGTTCGTTGCCCCCTGTTTTTCTGTTTTTCCCACCCTTCCACCTGTTGGTCCTTTTTTCATTTCAACAAACGAGTAAGGCACTTTACCCCCTACCTTCCTCTTTTTCTTTTCCCCTCCCCCCCCCTTAACTTCCTTATCCTCTTTGGGTCTTTAACATTTGCATTCTTGTTTCCCTCCTTTTACCAACTTTTTTACCTTAGCATAGATAATTTTTCTTACACCCTCTTTTTCCCGTTCCATGTTTTCCTTATTTTTTTTACTTATATTTTTTATACTCTCTGTTTTATCCACAGTTACCTTTCCCTTTCTTTTGCTTCTCTTTTTCCGACCTCTTATGTAAATTTTTGCCTTTCCAAACCCGTTTTCCTGTTTTTTTTTCATTGCCTTTTTGTCCTTTCTATTTGCTATTTTCTTTTTCACAATAATAACTCTCTTAACTCCCTCCCTGCCTATTTCTGTTTTCTTGTGTCGTTTGCTTTTGTTTCTTTGTTTTTCCCTACCACTTTTCCTACCCCTTTTTTCTCTTGTTTTCCCCCAATTTATTTCTGTTTTTTATTTTACACTTTGCAGTATTCTCTTATAAACACTTTTCTTGTCCTCTTCCTTCTTCCTCTTTGTTTTATTTGCATCATGTTTCTCTCTTTGATTTAACAATGTATTTTATTGGCTTTGTAAACACGATCCTTCTTATTATTTTCTCTTTGTACTTGTCTAAAACTTTTGTTTGCCAATTTTGTTAAACACTTTAAACTATTTTAATGATTTTTTGTAAACCGTAAAAATTGTATATATAGTTTAAAATCTCTATTTGAGACATGTCACTAGTAGTGTAAGGTTCAAGTGCATTTTAATCTATTTTAGCATGTATAACGTTGAGTTTTACTCTTCTGATGAGCAAGCTCTTCAAACAACTTCACAAATACTTGAATGTAAATCGTTCTCAAAACGATTGTATCATTCGCCATCTGATAGACATAGTTATTCAGCCAAATTTTTTCCCAATCCTGTAAGGTAATGACTATATTTCACTTAACATTAATTTACACAACATGTTTGAAATTTTTTTAAACTTAAAACTATTATAAAGTCAGGGAAGATTACCTGGTCCAGTAAAAGATCTGTTTAAATACATCAGGTTTGAATTTCTATCATCATAAGTTTTTGTCTAATTGCTCACTTGTTCTAAATAAAATTTACTTTTTAGAAAATTTGGGTATGACCTGTTCTATTCGCCAACTGGATATATAGGTTTCTTTATACTTCTAAATAAAAACTTATTGTCCACCCTCATGACTTTTAATTCTAATAAGTATGTTTTTCCTTTTAGTGCTTACACACCGATATGGAAGAGATGGTCCAGAGAGTAAAAAATTTGATGACAAATGTTTGCTTTTTGATTTTGAATTTTTTCAAAAAATAAACAATTCAACATTTACGGATAATTATAAAAAAAGTCTTCATAAATTTTCCGTTTTGTTAGAAAACTATAGAAAATCAGGTAAAAAACAAACTTTTACAATCATAAAATATTGTTTTAATACCCCCCCCTCTCTCTTTTTTGTTTTTAGATTTTTCAAACCACTCGAGCATTTCAAGCGTAAAAGCGTATCCCCTTTGTGTATTTGAAACAACAGACCCTAATATTCAAATAACTTTTAGCTTTGAGGTAACACTTATTCTTTTTATGTCAAATCACTTTAATTTTATGTAAATAAATTTTTTATAAAATGATTTTAGCATTTTACGTCTGGTGAATTGGGATTAGCTCAGAAATCTTGTAATTATGAAATAAGGTACTTTTACTTAAAATGCAAAAGTAAGTTAACACTTTTAAATATGACATAATTTTTTTCTGTTACAGGCCAACGGATATTGCTCTCCTTATAAAATATGTGTTTCATGATGCTTCTAAAAATTATGAAGTGTGTGGCACAGAACAACAGAAACGACAAAAAATATCCCTCGATTCCAAGCATCAAAATGTTATCGATTACAGTGTTCTAAAATTACCAGCCAACCAGTTCTTAGAATATTTAACCCTTGATAGCAAAAATTTTATTAGTGACTGTCTCAGGTAGCAAAAACATAAAAAATGTAAAAAGTTGATATCTTTTTAAAATCACATTTTTTTTCTAGCCTAAACTCTTCTGTTCTGCCACCTCCGAGTTCTTCTTCTTCTTCTGACTCTCCAACCTCTAACAATGAATAGTCGTACACTTTCAGAAATCATCCCTTTATCAAATTTAGTCTTTGTAATAGGTAATCATTTTGCAGTAAAATAACTGTTATTAATAGTATTTTAACAACATAGTTTTTTTGCAGCTGAAAGTGGCAGTGGTAAATCCACATTTGTAAAATCACTTGTTTCTCATTTACACACAGGTATTTTGTAAAAAGAGGAGTGTAACATTAACTTTTATTAAAATATTTTACTTTTTTAGATATTTCGCTTCATATACAAACTCGAGAACCAAGTGATTTTGCTGATTTAGCTCATGTTGTACATTTTTTAAAACTTGATTTTACTGTGGACGAGCATAGTTTTAGTACAATACCTAGAAAGTCTTTGGTTATTTTAGATGACTTTTCATTTCAACCTAAAGATAAAGTAAATGCAAAAAATCGTTTTCTTACCATAGTGAACTATTATCTTCGTCATCATGATATTACACTTTTACTTGTGATTCATAATATGTATAATAACAACTTGTTTACAGACATATTATTAGCCCCACATATTTTTTTGTCATATTCAAATTTAGGATATTATATTATAAGGTAACACTTTGATAATTTTATTTAAATAATAAAATACTTTATAACAATTATTTGCAGGAAACTTCAAGAAAGACTAGGAGGAAAAGAAGTTTTAAGCTTTTATCAAGAACCTTTAAAACAAAATTTTAATTTTTGCTATATTAATACAAACAAAAACTATATTATAAATAAAATAGATCGTTTATTTTACGGAAAACCAGTTATAATGTTTTCTAACAAGGAAAAATTTATTATCCATAAAAGTGATGAATCTTGTCAGACCAGTCCGAGTCATGGAGAAGAAAATCTAACTGACTCGACTCATAATGCTGTTATTGAATTTATAAAAAAAACATATCCTAAACAAAAATATCTAACTCTTGTGTTTGAAATTATGAATAACCATAATCTTATTGATGCCAGTTTGTTTTTTATTGCTTTTCCAAATTTACATGTTGCTGATGTGTGTGCTTTTTTTAACAATAGATTTGATAAAAATATTGATTCTCGGTATATAAAATTTTGTAAATTTTTGCGCCAAAAAAAAATTCGATTTCCTAAAGTAGCTATAAAAAACCCCATAGCTCAAAAATATGTATGTTAAATTTTTTGTAAAAAAAATGTTTTCAGAACAATAATAATATGAGTGTCAAAAATTCTAAAACCTATTTGGTTCAGTGTTTATCTAAGGTAACATTTGTTGGTTAAAACACAAAAAATTTTCTCTTTTTCAAAATTATTAATCTGTTTAGGATAGTGTGTTTCATTGCAACCTTGAACATGAATTTAGAGATATCGCATGTCGCAAATCGGACATATGTTTAAGTTATGAAGATAATGCTATTACAGGCGAAGCATTTGGTAACTTGTTTTTTTATTTTTAAACAAAATGCTTATTAAAGATAAAAAATTAAAATACTCATGTTCTAGGGTCATTTGATCTTCATTTTAATGCTACAAGCTATTTGGGTAGGTATTTTATTTGACATGTTTTTTCTTTTTTAACTCTCTATAGTTTACTCCCCCTTTTTTTTTAGATGTGGTGGTTTTAAGAAACATTGCACCAGCTTCTACAAACCCCTTTACTGAAATAAGCCGACAAATTGCAACCAAATTAAATTTGGGAAATGTGTCACGACCATTTTCTTCGGTCAACATTAGACCTACAGGAAATGAAATTCAAATGCGACTTACTTTATTACCATATCAAATATTGATTTTACCCTATCACTATCTAATACATAATATGATAAAAATAAAGAAAGGGAATGCTTTTGAAATTATAACATCACCTCAATTAAGGTAAAATGTTTTAAATAAAAAACAAAAAATAGTTTTAATGTAATATATATTTTAAGGCAAATAATAACAGAAACTAATCAAGGTGACCTACCCATTCTAACAACATTTAGCACAAATGATCCTCTTTTGGTAAAAAAATTTTTTTTTAAATAAAGGGTTTTTCAAAATAAAATTACATTATTTTTTAGGAACAAATAAATGAAGAAGTAGAAGATAAATCAGCGTTATATTATTTAGAGACTTACTTTCGACTTTTTCGATGCGGTAAAGCAATATTTTTACAACATTTTTTATTGACATAAACTATTTTACACAACCATTTATTTCAGTTGGATTAAAATGGACAGCTGCAGCAATAAAAGAATTTGAAGAGAATCCCGCAACCCCTTTAATAATTTACCAGACAGTAATGATAATAAAATTTAATGATAGTGATATGGATCTTTTTCCCAGAGATGCGACCGACCCTGATTCTGCACGTAAAAAAGAACGTTATTTAGATTTTGGTATTTTCACAAATGCAAAAGGGTGTGTGTTTCAAAAAATTCCAGTTACAGCATCTTTTGAAAATGTTCATTACAATCAATTTTCACAGCAATATACCAAGGTAAAAACTTGCAACAAACAAAAATGTGTTTAAAGATTTTTTTACTTTTTATTTTATTTTTCAGAACTCAGAGTATTCAAACGTGTTAAAAACTCCAATTTTAGAAGCATATAATAAGTCGTGGATAGCAAAATATTTTGGATATAATGCTTTTGTCGACCCAGATACTAAAACGGTCAGCTTTCAAAATTCTTATAGAAGAGGTGCGGCGATGGACGATTCAAGATATCATGTAAAAGTTCATTTAAAAAGTGAAAAACTTAAGTTATATTTTGCCTCAAAACCATTCTGGGAAAATGTACCAGACGAACCCCTACTTGTAGACGGTTTATCTGAAATAACTAATGGAATGCCTACATTAGGATACCCGTATACAAAATCACCTTATTTTACAGCCCCATTTTTTATAATTTTTAAAACAAACCATGCAATAGACTCCAACTTTTTAAGATATAACGAATTTCTTTTACCCAATTCGTATAGTCGTGTTTTATGTCTTTTAAACTATGACGATTTAGTGGATAAATTTGTGGCTGTAAAAAAAATGGATATTGTTTTACCTTATCACAATGCTTTAACTCTTCCTAGTGTACTAGAGTTTACTATTATAGATGCTGAACAAAATTTAGTTAAATTTGAGGACAAAAGTCAGCTTTTTATATCGTTAACAATGTCTTAAAAGTGTAGTTAGACAAAAATTTTACAATATAAGATATAACGAGTAAAACATCAAAAATAAAAGGTGATATTTTTTATTAAAAAAACACAATTTTTACAATTAAGCTCATTTCTTTTACAGATTTTTTATTTTTCAGAATAAATATGGAAATACAAACCACTGATGATGATAGTCTTCAACAAGAGTTGGAAAGTGGTGAAAACCCCTATGAACAAGAGTCTTCAGAAAAAACTATTTATCATTTTGATGATCCTTTGTTAAAAGAGAGTGGATATGTGGAAATATTTCCTAATAAAGTTGTTTTATTATTTCCAGAAAAAATATCATCAACTAATTATCTTTCAAATGTTCAAAATGTTCAACTTTATATTAATAAAAAACTTGTTTTTCACTACAACTGGTTACCTATTTTAACTTCTATAGACCTAATAAGATGTAAAAATATGTTTGATCGAGCCTATTCTGAATACACAGCCTTAATAGATTGGAATTTTTGGCCAGGATGTCATTTTTATCCTCAATTGTACAATGAATCAGTTTCTGTGTATAGTAATCCTGGTTATACTCTTACGTGTTTTGAAAATTATAACACAACTTCCATTGAACTTGTTATTAAACCCTCACAAACTCAAAACCCCTTACACTCTTTTAATGTACATGCACAAATTTATGTAGGTCCATATTTAACATTTTGTTCAAAGTCAAGTTTAAATCATCTGGATACCAATGTAATTCACCTTATTTTATCTTTTATTCTGTACAAATTAACAAAGTATTAAAATTTTCAGAAGCTTTAAAATGGGCAGTACACTTGAAAACTTTTCTGGATGTGTGCAAAGCTGTGTTTCTATTGCGGATTCGCTTGAAGAACATATGTGTAAGTAAACGTTAAATTTTAACAAAAACTAAAATTTTAATAAAATTTAATCTTTTACTGTTATCTTTTCAGATGTTTGTTCAGCATGCAACGGAGACTCTTCTCTTTGTAGAAGTTATTTTAAATTTATCAGCACACAATTAATTCCAGAATTGAAGAAAAACTTTAGTGAACATGAAGAATATTGGATCTTTAAACCGGAATCATCTCTTAATAAATATATTAAAGAGCAAAGATACGTAATGACTCTGTATTTTAAACCGTCTGAATTAATAGCCATTGTAGAATTGATAGCTGAAACTAATGGACTTTATGACCCTGGTAATTTAGACATAATCATTTTAAACAAAGAGCTCCAGTCTTGTTTTAATGCTTGGTGTATTTTTAAACCTAATTTATATTCTCATTGTTTACCTCATGTAAATCTAGCTAACAATGAAAAGATTAATGAAATTAGAAATCATGCTCTTTCTTCGGAGTTTTATCTAGACTCTCCAGTTGATATTATTTACAACGACACTTCCTCACTGTTTTGGGTTTCACCCATGTTAAATTTGTATATTTACAACAATAAAAAAATTATTTATACTTGGAAAGAGCTTTGCACTCAATTTACTCAATTTGTTACAAATCAACATTCTGATTTTTCACTTCTTGACAATGATATATATTGCATTAAAAAAAATTCAATATTGAGCCAAACTTTAAAATTTTCACATTTTCACAAGTCACAAATTCCCTATATCTTGAAACAATTCACAAAATTTCTTGGTAAATCTACTACTCTTTTGACACTCTGTAAAAATTTAAAATTGCACCATGTAAATTCTAAGGATAAAATTAGTGCTTTTATTGAAAATATTATTCTTAATAACAATGCACTTACACCCTATGTACCCTCTGTTGTTTATTTGTAAAAACTATGCTAAACTTTTGTATTGTATTGAAATTTTCAGAAAGAAACAATGAATTTTCTTCAAATTTATGAACATGCACGTTATCCTACAGTAAACTCCTCCAACTATTGTGGTTTATTGGCTTGTCAAGATACTGATGTTACACCCAATGAAATTAAAGAAATTTACTTGGGGTTGGTTTTGCTTGGTGTACCAAAAAACCATATTGTGCAAATTATTGAAATTAATTCAAACTTTAGAATTTTATCCAAATTTTTCCTTCCCAGTATTAATAACATGATGTTACCCATTGTTGCTTTGTCTCCTATAAGTATTAAATCTGGTGATATTTTGTGTCATATTCAATTATTACCAATTTCTAAATTTTTACCAGGTAAATGGGATAAATTTTTAATAGTGAATATATCTTTGTAATATCAAATTATGTTTTTAGAAATAGCTGTACAACCCAAAAAAACATTTTCATATTTTGGTAACATCTATTTTTCTTTGTAAAAAATTTATTTGAATTTGTATTTTATTTTTTTGTTTAGGAGAAAATAGAGCTATGTGTACAATCTATGATGATACTGATAGTGATACTGATAATGATGATAATAATACTATTAGTAATGAAAAATAAAGAGTAAAAATTGTAAACTAAAACTATAGATTATATTAACCTATTTAACTTTGCTTTGCAGAATCTTGACAATGGAACAGTCCCAATGCATAGAAAATGTTAGGGTGTTTTTAAAAACATACTGCCAACCACTTTGTATGAAGCAAAATTTCCCAAAACATTTCCAAAACTCAATTTTAGGTAAGTGACATTAGAGTTTAATTTATAAAAATTGTGTACAATTTATTTTTTGGTTTTTTCTTTTAGATCTACTGCTTCCACAGATTTGGACTCAACATAGAACTTCTACATGCCCAATTAAAAAGTATCAAGAACTGGTAGAAATGTTAAAAATAACTCCCAGACAATGGAATAAAGAAATTCCAGTGCAAAAAGTTTTTAAATATATTTCAACCGTGTTAAACATAAACATAAATCTAATCACTTTTCAGTATTCAAGAACTTTGAAACAACAAAACTTGTGTGAACATGCAAAAAACTGTTTAATTCCAGTCTATAAATTTCAAAACCCCACTGTCAAATTAGTTTATACGAGAAACAACTATTTTACTCCAGTTCATATCATCGAGCATAAACAAAAATTCTACAGTTTTAACTCACTTCTGAATCCTGAATTCAATCCGTTTCTTATCAAGTGTAACCCAACAACCAAAATATCTTTTGCTGGAGAAGAAATTTCTTTGGATCTTATAGAGAATGTCCTTCGGTCTAAACCAGTGAAGAAACAATTTTCAATAGTCCTCTATTCAGCATTCTCACTTGTCAAATCAACATCGAATACCAAACAAATGGCAAAGCTTCTGCTCGGATTTTTCAATGCACAAACAGAAAACCCTTCTATCCTTTATTTATTCATTATTCCTCACCTGGAAAATTCTACATTTACTATTGTTCAAATATTTCAAAAATATAAAACTCCTCTTTTGAATCCAAAAACTATATTTCATACATCTCATTTTACCGAAGGTGAAAGTGTGTTTCAAAATAATTGTGACATAAGTGAAGATTTACTTGATCAAGAATCTTGTATTTGTGAGCATCCAGACACAGAAAGATATTTCTTACCTGACAATGCAGCTTTTTTTTCAACTTTCCAAAACTTAGGTAAGTCCTGTAAACTTAATTTACCATAAATTTAAAACTATAAAAAATTTTATGTTAAAAATATGTCTGTTTTTTACAGCTTCAAATTCAGCTCAAAAAAATTTTCTGTATGAAAATCTAGGTATGTATACACAATCATTATATAAAAAGTATAAAACAAATGTATTGTTTTGTCTTTGATTTTAGAATCTTTGGGTCTGTTAACAGAAACTTTAAAAATGAAGCTAAAAATCTGCAGTGAAATATCTTTAATCAGGTAAAAATTGTGAACATATATAATTAAAAAAAATTTGCACAAAAATTTCACAAACATGTTTCCTATTTCTTTTTTTTTATTTTTAAAATTAATTATTTTTCAGCTACGACACTGAAGCTTTAAACAAGTCATATTCTTTGGGAACAGAACATGAGGCAACATTTGAGAACTGTTTTCAAGAATCAATGCACCAGAAAGTATTCACAGGAATTCAACAACTTTATCTTATTGGACTTTATGATAGTTTGCCAATAAGTAAAGTCCTTAAAATTTTTAAAAAATATTTAGATTCATCATTATTTACCAGATTAAATAATTATGTCTCCAGCGACCCATCCTGCATTCAGTATTCAATACATTGGACCACATTTAAGTCTAAACTTGATCGAATCAAACTAGATCAATGTTCCCTAGAGCTTTTGCAACTACTGTCTAATCTCACATTATCAGAAGAAAATGTTCGTACATTTCACATTGAAAAAAATCATCTCTCTAAACAGCATTCTTCAGAACCTACTCTAAAAAATACCACTAAAATGGTATACAAGTTTTTTGCCTCAATTTATCAAAGAAATGTTTTAGCTTCGGTTGTTAAATATGTTTTATTAAGCTCATTTCTTAAAAAATTTGAAACAACTGATATATTGCACGGACAACGTAACATTTTTATTCTTATTTATAAACGATTACAAGAAATTATTAAAGAATGTGTTTTAACATCTTTTAATGGTTCAAATTATGACAATTATCTGTTGTGTAACAGCTTGATTTTGATTCAAACTCAAATGAAACAAAAAATTCATATTTTTAAAAAAGGAGCATCAATATCCACTATTCTATGCATAAACAAAAAAAATTTTCAAACCCTAAAGAATTATAATGTAAAGACCAAAAAATATTTTAACCAGTGGATGATAAAACTTTATATTAAAGATATTAGAAACCTTGTTTCTTCTAATATGAGTCTTGACAAAGTTGGAAAACTGTTTAATTTGCCTGTTTCCAAACTTTGTTTTCCTTACACCCAAGCAACAAGCATTCAAGCTCTTAAAAATTTTACATCATTGTTTCCTGAAGATGAAAAATTTTGGAAGGATACTTTTTCAAAAAAAACTCCTCTTTTAGAAACACGTAAAAAAGCTCAGGATATTTTTGTACAAAAAAAGTTTTCTAATCTTTATGATTATGGTACTTACTATTTAATTCAAGATTGTTATCTTTTGCACTCAATAGTGTTAACTCTTTTTAAAAGTTATCTTTGTGACTCAGTTAATATATTTTTAAGAAGAAATTTTTCACAGTCAAATTTGTCTTATCAACAGTTTTTTATTATTGAACCTTCCAAACAGATCAAAAAAAATTTAGCTCCTAAAACCATTAATCATACTTTGTATAACTATATTATAAGACAAGCTGTAACAGGTGGATTATGTACTAGTTTTGTTCATGGTAAAATTGATGATACTACTATTATAAATGAACATCTCAACTATATACAAGACCCTAAACTCAGCACTTCAAACTGGCCAAATTTTTTTCGAATAAAGCAATGGAGTCAATATACAAAAGATATTACTACTGGAGAATCCAAGGTGACCGAATGGAAAAAACCTTTTCAAGAAACTGGTAAAGGTATTATAACACTAGATATTCGTTCTCTTTATCCAAGTGCTGCTTTAAAGGAGTTACCTGTAAATGTACCAATGTTTTATACTCGTTTTACTCAAGAAGATTATGCTAAATTGTACTCTGCTGACACAACCTATTGGAAAACATTACATTTAAAAAAATATTGTTGTAATGCCCGAAATTCAAGTCATCCTAAAAGTGACATTTTTAAATTGATTAGCAAACCACCTCGTTTTTTTAATGAATACTATGCTTTAAATTACTATTTAAATAAAAATATATTACCTTTACAAAACATAAAAATTTTAAGATTTCAATCAAGTTTTACTGCTTTAGGGCAAATGTTTTTAAATAAAATTCCTGTTGATGGATTTTTATCCTATTTTGATTGTGAGAGCAAAAAAACTTACATAAAAGTAATTCAATATCAGTCTTGTTTTTTTCATGGTCACAAAAATTCATGTTTTATAAAAAATAATCCTAAACTTGCCCAAAAATATCAAACCACTTTAGAAATAAAAGACAAAATTTGTGATCTTTTAAAAAATTTTAAAGAAAATTTTAATGTTTTTTTAAATTCTGTGGACATTGAGTATGTTGAAATTTGGGATTGTGATTTTACAAACCATAAAATTCCGAAAACAGGTAAAGATTTTTCTCCCCTATATACTAATGCTTACAACACAGATCAATTTTTAAATGCTATTGAAAAGGGAGAATTAACAGGATTCCTTGTTGTAAAAAATTTAGAAATAAAAAAAAATAACCAAAATCCAATCATGGGGTTTATTGTTCAAAAGATTAAATATGGTTTGCAAAATCTATCTCCCTACACTCAAGAACAAGTGGACTTTTTCAACACTTCCAAAAGAGTCATTAGTGTTCACAAAAGTAAATCATTTATGGTAATTAGCACAGAATATTTTAATTGGTTGAGAAAAACTTTTGGATTTGAAAATGAACCTGAGATTTACCATGCATTATTTTTTCAATTGGATGATTATCTTAAAGAATCAATTACTTTAAAGTTAAAAACAAGAAGTGACCTTAAAAGTAAAATTAAAATTGAAACAAATAAAGAAGAAAAACAAAATTTGGAAGTAAAAGCAGAACTTATAAAACTGATGCTAAATTCATGTTATGGTTTTACTCTTTGCAATGTTACATCTCAAAAGTTCAAAAGTTTTGAAAATTTCTATAAATTACCTCAATACAAAACTGTTCGTAAAAAATTTAACAGGATTATAAAATTTGAAGATCATGTGTATTTAATGGAAAAAAAGAAAAAAAAATCAGAAAGTTTTCAAACTTTATTAGGGCATGTAGGATGCTACATTTTGTTTCATAGTAAAATAATTTTTTTTACCAGACTGTATTTTGTAACCCAGTTCTTTAACCCAACACTGGCTCAGTTACTATACATGGACACTGATAGTGCTCATTTTTTAGTCAAACACAAAAATTTGAAAGACAATGTTGATGCTGATATAAGGTTTATGTTTGAACATGAATTTAATCAACATTTTGAACAAGGAGGAAAAATTAGCGGGATTTGGGTTGAAGAAGGGTTTTATGAATGTGGTGAATATATTGCAGAAAAATGTTATCGTTTATACAATAAATCTAATCCTATTTATCTTACTCATATGAAAGGATTAAATACAAATTTTCAACAGCAATACCATAATGAAAATATAGATAAAACTAAAACTTCTTTTTTGGCTTTCAATCAATTTTTTAAAAGTTCTGATTTTATTATTTTTAAAACTCATATGAGTAAAAATATTTTTAAAAATTATGTACCAAATAAACGTTATTTTATTAGTGCTACTGGTAGTATACCTTTAAAAATGTAAATTTGTATATAAAATTTTGTATTTTTCAGATTTTAAAAATGGTCTCCCACATGATAACTTCAAACTTTATTGAAGAGAAAATAAACCCTCATGAACTACAACTCTTCACCACCAAATACTATTTGGGAAAAACTCTTTCCAGCGGACAATTTAATGCTGTGGCTTCAGGACACAATAAATTAACTTTTAAAAAAGTTGTAATTAAAGCTATCTATAATCCAAATATGCAAAAATTGAGAGAAGCTAGTTTATTGAAAAAGTTACAACATGTTCATGGTGTAATCACTTATTATGATCATTATTATGTGAAAAATACTATTACTTTACTTGTAATGGAATATTTTGGGCACATGACTTTACACTCTTTTCTTCAAATGAATGGTTCAATTTCTGAGCATTTATCTCACAAAATATTTAAACAAGTTCTTTTGACAGTAAAAATGTGTTACCATTCTAATATTTTACACAGAAAACTTAGAGCAAGTAACATTCTTTTAAATATTCATACTTTTGAGATTAAAATTATAAACTTTAATTCCGCTTGCCAATTTGATGATTACCAAACATTTACATCACAGTTAAGCCATAAAAATGCACCGCCTGAATATTTCAAATTTAAAAAATATTCTGCAGAAGGATTATATGTATGGTCAATGGGTCTTTTACTATACAATATGCTTTTTGATTATACTCCATTTGATACCCCTTGTGATATTGTTAACGCACCTGTATACATTCCTGAAACAAACAAAATTTCTCTGGATGTAAAAGTGTTTTTAAAATGGTTACTTAAAAAAGATGTATCAGATCGTATTACTTTGAACGAAATGTCATTTCATCCATGGATTACAAAAAAATGGATTTAAAAACAAACTAATTTCAGAGCATAATTTCTAAAAATGAATAAAACAAACGAGCATGTTCCACAAGAATCCTTCTACGCCAGTGATAACCCACAGAACACCATAGAAGATACTGTTACACCACCCACATCGCCACAACATCCTTCTCCTCCACCAGCTCCATTTTCTGCTGCTGTACTTTACCAGCAGTCTATGAGACAAGAAATTTATCAACTTCAAATTCAGTTGAAAGAGCTAGAAATGATTGTCACTGAACCTTTTGTTATATATATTACCGGCATACAAAATTTAAATTCAGAAACGGGTAATAACTGGAATGAAAGAATTTTTCATCTATTTTATGTTGCTCGTATTCCATTGTTTTGGATTCTTGATCTTGTTCCTGATGACAATGAAGAAAACTATTTAAATCCCGATTCTATTAAATTATATGTCATAAGTTATCAAGTAAAAATAAAAGTTACTAATATTCTTAATGATTTTTTGATCACTGAATATAACAACATTGTTTACATTCAATAAACATATTATAATTTTTTCAGAATAAAAAAAATGGCAACTGATTTTACATACCGGAGCTGTGCTGATATTCAAGAATGTCCAGTGCAAGAGTCTACTGCTCCTCCTATTTTTGAGCTCGTGCAAAACAAGATACTACTTCAAAGAATTAAAAAAAGAATAAATGAAATTGAAGAGTGTTTTTTTAATCCACAAATAATTGTACTTGAAGGATATTCTCCGTTTTCTAGCATATCAAATCAATGTTGGTCAAATCAAATAAAACGCCTTTTTTATGAAGCTAACATCCCAGAATATTATATTCTCGATATGTGGAAAGATAATGACAACGATGCTACTTCTGAATATACCTACATTCAATTTATTAGTAAAAGTGTAAAACTATATGTTATATCTGCATTACATCATTTTTTAAGCTTTAATTCAAACTTATCTGTAACTATTAATGCAATAGATTAATATTTTCAGAGCCAAAAATAAAATGAAGTATATAAAAATCCCTCCTTCAATCCAATGTAAAATTCCTAAAGGTTACACAGAATGTGGACCGGATCCATATTTTTTTTGTCGAGTTATTAAACCAACTTCATTTTACATTTTACATAGCTCTAACAACACATTTCATTTGCATAACGATACAACGATTATAATTACAAAAAATACATGCAAAACAATAGGATTTCCTTGTGTAATAGTTACCTCCCTTCCAGCTATGTGTATTTTAACATGTGGTCCTCGTTTACACAAATTAAATCTTTCTTATAATATAAATATTATGCGTGCTAATGATAATTTTTTGCATTTAACTTTATTTAATTTCTCTTCTGAAACTATAGTTATATTACCAGACCAATTGCATATCATTTGTCAAGTTGTGATTCCTGGAAATCTTTATAACCCCTTTTGTTCTAAAAAATAATTGCAAAAATATATTGAAATATTTTTTACTGTTTCAGAATATTAAAAAATGGATGTAGTGACACATTTTATGCTTAAAAATGAACAAAATCCTGGAAAATGTGCTATCACTTCAAATGAACACATTACTTTGATATATTCAAACTATATAAACACAGGACCAAGTTTTATTATCTATCCACAATGTAAAGCAACTATAATCATTTGTAATAAAGTTCTAAAAAAACATTGTGAAAAGGAATGTATAAACATACAAAACAAAAATAAAAAAATTGTTAGTTTTCAACTTATTAACAAAAGTATGCACAATGCTATTCATGTTCCAAGTGATATATCTTTACTTACTTTAATTAATTATCCAGAAATTAAATGTGTACCACGTTTTGTAAATAAAAAGTTGTATAAAAAATGTATTAAATAAAAATCTATTTTTAGAGAAATATATAAAAATGAGTTTTAGAGAAAGAATACACACCTATTTTCAAAATCTGGTAAGTATTTAAAGAAAATTTATTTTATAAAAATTATTTAAAATAAATTTTACATCAATATTTTTTTATGTTATTTTTTGTTTTAGGGTAACTGGACTCGAGAAATAACCAACAGTCTAAGAATTACAAAAAGAGAACAGAACTCTTTTCAATTACTAAAAGTGATTGGACAAGGTGGATTTGGAACTGTGCTGGAAGGCATTGTCAATAAAGAAGAAGTGATTATAAAATGTGTAGATAAAAATGTTGGTGAAAAAGAAGTTTTTTTTCTTAAAAAATTATCTAATGTACCAGGAATTGTACAATACATTACTCATTTTTCTGATAAAAACTATATTTACATTGTTATGCGAAAACTTGACAATGTTGTAGATCTTTTTAAATACATAAATTCCCAAGATAAACTGCCAGAATCAACTGTTCAGATTATTATAAAACAACTAGTTAATATTCTTAGTTCATGTAAACGAAAAGGTGTTTTGCACAATGATATTAAAGATACAAACATTTTAATAAATCCAACTACATTGCAAATAACTCTAATTGATTTTGGTGCAGCTCAAGAATGGCGAGACAATAGTTTTTATTATAAATATCAGGGAACTGAATTTTATAGCTGTCCTCAATGGCGCAGTCAAAAAAGATATACTGCAAATGGAATGACCAGTTGGTCCATAGGAATGCTTGTTTTTACCATGTTATTTGGAGAAATTCAATTTGATGAAATTTTATATTTTAATGGTGATAAAATTTGTTCCTATGAAACCTCTCATTTATCAGAAAATGCTATTAATTTTGTTACTAAATGTTTAATTAATGATTTATCAGAAAGAATTACTTTAGATGGAATGTTATATCATCCATGGATAAAAACTACTTTTGAGCATCAATAAAAATAGTTAATTTGTTTCAGACTAAACAATGGCTACCAAGGAAATATTGGAATTTATCTACCGATTAATTATTGCCATATTTTTTTTTCTAACAGTAAATTTATGTATGTTTGGTATTTTTTACACATATCATCCATGTACCTTTTCAACTGAACCTTCTGTCTGTTATAACATTACTAAAATAATTTAAATAAATTTACTATTATGTTTCAGATACAAAAATGGCTACAAACATTTTACCTCCCTGGATATCCAAACCGAAGTGTTACAGTTCCAGATGTCTTGGTCTACTATGCGAAAAAGACATTGACCTTATTCCAAACATTGTCAATGAAGTTATTATCACAAATGATGCATCTTATAACTCTAATTTTATTATGCATGTAGATCATCATCTTTATTTTAACTCTACATACCGTATCTTAAACGAATATCTGTATTATAGTGAGATTGAAAATGTTATTAAAATCCCAATTGTTACTTCTCACTTTTATCAATTAAAAGCTGATGAAATATTATGTCATTTTCGTTTTGTACCACCTTGTCAAGCTTTGTGGCACATTCTAGGTAACTATTTTTAATTTTACTTTTTTAATTTAAGTGTACACATTTTTTTAAATTTAGAATTATATAAACTGTAAAAAAATTTTACATTTCAGAGACTCAAGAAGAATATTTTATGTCTGATTCGGAAGGAGAAGGAGAGGAGGAGGATGAAGAAGTAAAAAGAAAAAAAAAGAACAATGACAAAGAAAATGTAGAAGAACATAAAGAAACAACTCTTATTCAGTTCTAAACAAAAAAAATAAATTTTTTTCTAACTAATTTTTAAAAAACACGCTTTTTCAGAAAAAATAATGCCAGAAACTTTCTCAACTGACAGTCAAACTTGCCGGTTAAAATGTATAGTAATTCTTAATGATAAAGATATAACGTTAAATGCTTATGAACGAACAGAGCTTACAATATCTGATGTAAAAATAGACACATTTGATGCGATGCAACTGGTTTTTCAAGTAAAACACCATTTGAGAGATGCTATTAAATATTGGTGTGTTATTGACAATTTTATTTACACTCAAAATTCAGCCAAACCAATTACAATTACACTATTAGCCCAAGAAACGTGTATTATAAAAGCTAATGAACCGATCTGTCATGTTCAATTGTACTCTGTTCCGGAAGTCATTACCAATTTGAGAGGTAATAATTTTAATGTTTATTTAAATTATTAAAAATATAATATTATTTTAACGATTTTTTTTATTTACAGCATCACACGTTCACACTCTTCCCTATCCTGATAAAGAAAGAGAAACTACAACATCTATATTTGATCTTTAAAAACTATATCATGAAGAAACAAGTGAAGTTTAATTCTACAATAACAATACATTATGATCCTGAAGATTTAACGGATGACTTAAAAGAATATAGAAAAAGTGATGTTTTACAAAGGCAAATGGACGCTTTACGAATGAAAAATTTACTTTCACCAATTTTAACCCTAACACACCGCTCAAAAATATGGAAATCTTTGAATTTATCTGCTAATGATGTTCAATTGACCAATGATGTCAACACCAAATTAGAAGGTAATGCCCTTTTTTTTTTTTAATTTTTTACAAATATAATAATATTCTAAACAAATTTTTTGGTTTCAGCATCACATCTTTCTTGATCCTGCTAAAGAAAAACTACAACCACAATAAAAGAGTGTCTACACCAACTATCGTTTTATTTGCCAGAAGATCCAGCAGAAAACAATTTTTATTTAAATGTGCTGTGATTGGAAAATTTATTGTCATCTATCTATTTTTGTTTTAAACTATAAAGGATTTTAACCTAAAGTATTAAATATTTCAGAAGTATTAAAAATGAACAACCCTGTAGAAGTTTCTCAGTTTACTATTGACAGTGTAAATTTCAAAGACCATGAAGAAGCTCTTGATTTATTTTGGAACTATTTTATGCCCTGTGAACCACTGACTCGTCTGGTTGGATGCAACATTAAATCAGGATACAGAATTCACAACTTAGATCGGCTACTTATCCAAATGTTAAAATCTCCCAGTTGTTTAATAGCAAGAAGTGAAAAGGGTGACTTAGCTGGTGTTATCTTTTGCAATGTAATAATGAGAACAGAACACGCCAAACTTGAATCTCCAAGTAAAACGGAATATCTTCATTCTGGATGGCCTGAAGACTTTGTTTATATTTTACTATTATTAGATGAATTAAATTATTATCCTAAAGAATTAAGTAACAAAGAAGTAAATTGTTTACTTGATATTTTTGCTGTTGTTGTTAAACCAGAATTTCGGCGTCAAGGACTTGCATCTCAACTTATAGATCAAGCTGTAAATAGAGCAAAATTATTAAATATTCCTTTGGTGACTATTACTTGTACCTCATCTTTTACACAGCGCAGTTCTGTTAAATCGATGTTTACAATGGAAAAAATGTTATACTACAAAGATTGGTATTATGATGGACAAAAAGTTATTAAAGATGAAAATATTGACCCTGTTCACCCAGTTGCTATTTCTTATTTTAAACTTATATAAATACTATTTTTATGTGTGTATTTTAAATAGTGTATTTTTTTTCATATAAAATGTACTAAAGAATATGAAACATGAACTTCAGTCTGCTGCTAATTTCATTGCTCATCTACTTCGACTAAATAAGAAAAAAATAAGTGAACCACAACTGATCCGTTTTCGTGATTCTCTTATTGAATGTTTTCGTCTACGTTATCGAGACCATTGGTATCCAGAAAAACCAGAAAAAGGATCTGGTTACCGGACTATTCGAATAAATCCTAAAATAGATCCTTTAATACTTCAAGCTGGTGAAATGAGTAAATTAAAGGAAAAAACTTTACTAGAAAGACTACCTAATTCTTTAACTATATGGATTGATCCACAAGAAGTATGTTATCGATTTGGTGAAGACGCTCCTATTTGTGTTTTATACAATAAAAGTGATACAGAACCATGGAAACACAATACATTAATTAATAAAGAATATCAAAAAAATAAAAAAAAACGGATCAAGGATAAACTAAACAATGAGCCAGTGGAATATAAACTAAAAACAAAAAGATCTGTAAGCATTGAACAGTTATTAGCGTATACATCTTTGTAAATTCTATATATTGTATTTAACATTAAATGTAAATATATTTTTTCAGAAAGCAAAGAATTTTAAAAATGAGCAACTTTGATGTTCTTCGCGCTTCCTACAAGTTTATTAAAAACTCTCCTCTACAAGCCTATCTTCAACAAAAAAAAGCCGGAGAATATATTCAAGATACATTTACATTAGAAATGTTGTTAACTGTTTTAAAAGTTATTATTAGTGAAGAAATACTGTATGACATAAAAAATGTAGCTATAATTCTATGTGATTCAAAACTAGAAACAGCATTAAATATTAATGGACTTCATGTGAAAGATGTAAAAAAGTGTGTGCTTAAACAACTGATTTGTCTCACGCCTCCACAATCTCAAATTACCACCAAGAAAAGAAAAGTGTGTGAAGAAGTTGATTTTCCAAAAAATGTGAACAATAAAAAACTTAAAATTTCTAACACAGAATATTACACCCTATCACCTTTATTTAGAGATGCATTATTATCTGTACCGTTTTTTCCCCATAATTTGCAAACTTTTACATACAATGAAATTTGCTCTTATTTAAGTCAATATATTACTTACAAAAAAGAACAGTTGTTAGATCCAAGAAATATATTTTTATGTGTTGTTAAAAATGATCCATTAGGAAAAGCATTTAATGTCAATGCATTTGATAGATGTCAAGTTGTAAGTTTGCTTCTCAAAAATATAATTCCCGTTATTTTTTTATAAAATAAAAATTTTAAATTTTGTTCAGTTTTATAAAATGTTATATTTAGATAATAAAGAAGAAAATGTTTTACAGATAAAACAATGACCAGCTGTGCTGTAGACAAAGTCATAGTACATCTATATCATGTACTCCTTGCCATTTTATGTGCTGGTGGAATTTGGTTAGGTTTGTGGTTAAGCAAAAACGTTTTTCCGTTTTATAAAAATATGTAATTCCAAAATAAAATATACAAAAAAATATTTAAATTTGTGTTTTTATTTCAGTTTTATAAAATGTTATATTCAGATGAAGAAGAAGAAAATAGTTGGACTCTCCCCGAAGATTGTGAAATTCTTCATGTTATCGTAATGGGTCAACCTAGTGACCTATTTTTATCATTTTACATTGTTAGTCCAGAATTACATACAAAATTTGAATGGAAACTATTTGAAGGCATACAATCATTGTGTACATTTGGAAAACCATTTAAAATCTTTATGGATTGTTGGTGCAATGGTATGCACCCTCTAAACAAATACAAAGTGAGCTTGGATCATTTGTTTCCTAAAGGTCATTATCTTATAAAATATATCTACAAAGAAATACCTTTTCAAGATGTCGCTCCACCCCCAACTCTTTCTACTTTTGCTGCAATTGCAGTACGTACAAATTTACTTACAGACATGGCTCCTCCAGGAATTATCAATCTTTTGGGGGCTCACCGACACATTGTTATCAGTACTCCTAACACTACTCCTACATGCAATCTGTTAACCTGTGCTTATCAAAAAACAATTCAAAACCTTAAACATAAACTTTCAATGAATGGATTGTGATTTTTTAAAAATGTGTAATTATTATTTATAAACAAACTATTATAAATATATTTTATTAATAACACATTTTTCTAAAATTTTTCTTTTATTTTTATTTTTTCTCCACTCTAATAGTGCAAGAGGTAAAATTTTTGGAAAAAATATTCAGCCACATAAATTTATCATTATTTCTTCTCCCCCATCTCCCTTTCCTCCTTACCTCCCACCCCCCCTCTTCCAACTTTGCCCCTCTTTGAAGCCCCTGA
>Ga0082207_1000531_pt1 | contig 21488 bp, 22 predicted proteins | sample LakMenEpi10Aug09_FD_71540 | JGI IMG/M metagenome (GOLD analysis project Ga0082207, IMG submission 71540)
CCTAAAACCCATAACTTTTGTACCTCAGCAGACTGAAAAACGCTATATCAACTTTAGAGCATTGCTGGGCCACAGAGAAGACTTGAGGGGTGCGTTAATTAACTGTAACAGGTTCCATATTTAGGTTTACGGAGGTTATAATGTTAAATATTTAGACTATTGAGAGGTTTTTGATGGCTTCCATTACTGTTAATATCTCAGATGAGCAGTTTCGACGATTACAACAGTTAGCTCAGAACAGCCAAGTTTCCCCTGAAGACTTAATTAGTGCCAGCATAGAAGATTGGTTGGTTGGTCCTAAAAACGAATTTACTCAAGCATCAAGCTATGTACTCAAGAAAAACGCTGAACTTTATCGTCGTTTAGCATGATACGCTATCTAACATTAGTGGAAGTCCTCGATTTACATCATCAAATTATTCATCAGTCCCAAGGAGCTATGGGTATTCGTGACCTAGGTTCTTTAGAGTCTGCTATTGCTCAACCACGCATGACATTTGTCGGGCAGGATCTTTATCCGACAATTGTTGATAAAGCTTCAGCTTTGGGATTTTCAATTGTGATGAATCACCCATTTCTTGATGGCAACAAGCGCACTGGTCATGGGGCAATGGAAACATTTCTGGTGTTGAATGGACTAGAGATTAATGCTTTTGTAGATGAGCAAGAACGAGTCATTTTAGCTTTAGCCTCTGGGGAATTAGAACGTGATATCTTTACCAATTGGTTACGGCAAAACGTTGGAGCAAGCTAACACCGTGTTGGATTCGACCTTACCAAAGTGATTTATAAAAGCCAAAGTTTGGCGGCTGCCGCTCAACTTAGAATGGGATGATGAGGTAAACGCTTTTTTGGCAAATTGTCCCCAATTAAGAGAAGGCTTGAGGGATTTTCGGTGTTGCTGATTTTTACTTGATGGCTACCGGCAAAAGATAGCCACCGGCAATTGTATCAATTTGTAAAAGATGGTTGACGTTTGTGCCAATCGGTGGCCTGTTCGTAGGCGTGGGCGACGTGAAATAATTGATCTTCGCGCAGCACATTACCCACTAATTGTAAACCAATTGGCAAACCTTGCCCATCAAAACCGCAGGGAAGACTTAACCCGGGTAAACCGGCTAAATTGACGGGAATAGTCATTAAATCCGATAAATACATACTCAGAGGGTCCGCCGTTTTTTCCCCAGCTTTAAAGGCTGTGGTCGGTGAAGTGGGAGAAACTAACACATCTACCGATTGAAAAGCTCGATCGAAATCCTCTTTGATCAAAGTCCTCACCTTTTGCGCTTTTAGGTAATAAGCATCATAATAACCCGCCGAGAGGGTATAGGTTCCCAACATAATCCGGCGCTTGACTTCCGCACCAAAACCCTGAGCGCGAGTCTTGGTGTACATATCAATTAAACTATCGGCATCTTCCCGAATACCGTATTTAACCCCATCGTAACGGGCTAAATTCGCCGATGCTTCCGAGGGGGCGATAATGTAGTAGGTGGGCAATCCGTAACGGAAACGGGGACAGGAAATCTCTTTAATTGTGGCACCGAGGGCCTTTAACTGCGCTAAAGCTTGATTAACTGCCTCAGCAACCACCTGATCCAAACCTTCCCCGAAAGTTTCCTTAATTACGCCAATTTTTAGCCCTTTTAAACTGGTTTTCAGGAATTGGCTATAGTCGGGAATCGGCAGATTGAGACTGGTAGAATCTTGGGGATCGTAACCTGCGATCGCTTGTAATAAAATCGCCGCATCTTCCACTGTACGGCCAAAGGGACCGATCTGATCGAGAGAAGAAGCGTAAGCCACCAAACCAAAGCGAGAAACCAAGCCATAGGTCGGTTTTAGCCCGACAACGCCACAAAATGAAGCCGGTTGACGAATTGAGCCACCGGTATCCGATCCTAGGGCGACCACACATTCTTGAGCGGCCACAGCCGCAGCCGAACCCCCCGAAGATCCCCCCGGCACCCGGGATAAGTCCCAAGGATTAGCGGTAACGTGATAACCGGAGTTTTCCGTGGAACTACCCATGGCAAACTCGTCTAAATTGGTTTTACCGACGATAACTGCCCCTAAATCCCGTAATTTTTGGGTAACGGTGGACTCGTAGGGGGGGACAAAATTCTCTAAAATCCGAGAAGCGCAGGTGGTGGGGATACCCTTGGTGCAGAGATTATCTTTTAATGCGATGGGAATACCTGCTAACAGATGCAGGGGTTCACCCCTGGCGATTTTCTCGTCCACTTTTTGGGCTTGCGCGAGGGCTAAATCCGGAGTTAAATGGAGAAAGCTTTTTACTTGTGGTTCGATCGCTTCAATACGAGCGAGAAATTCTCTAGCGATTTCGACGGCTGTTTTTTCTTTATTAACGAGTTGTTGATGCAGTTGACGAATCGAAGTCATGTTCAGTTACCGGTTACAACCACCGTCAGGAGCAAGCAACAACCCCAGACAGCAAAGACTATTTTAGCGTCAGTTTGCCTGTCGGTCAGCTAATCCCCTAAAATTAAAGGAAAGCCTCGGAGGAAAACTAGAGTTATGACTTTTAATATCCGACAATTAGATAATTTAGACTACGATGAAGCCGAACCCTTATTAGAAGATTATATTACTGGAGCGATCGAAGAATATATCAATTCGCCAGAGGGAGAGTCCTATTATCAAGAAAAAGAAGAAGGTGGTGGTTGGATTGCTACCTTTGTCGAGTTGGGCTATCTCTATGAAGGTTATACCCTTGCTACCATGACTAAGGCAGATGTGCAAATCTTAATGGAGAAGATTTTACCACGCAAAATTACTATCCTCGATCCGACGGAAACCGAAGATGCTATCCCTGAATTAATTAGTTTTTGGCAATTTTTGGGACGAGAATATAAATTAACTCAGGCTAAAGCTATTATTAAATATTTAGAGCAATTAGGCGATCGATTTAGTCAACTGATGAACGATACCAACAGTGGCGGTTTTATGAAAAATCTCTTGTTACAAGCGCATCAGCAGGGTTTTGATATCACCAGTCAGGAGGGGTTAACAGCTTTTCAAGAAAAATATAATGCTGAACAACGCGCCAAACAGCAAGCGGCAGCAATATTGAAAAGAACGCTTCCAGCTGTTCCTAAATCGGAAAATGTTCCCAAGGCAATGCAGGCCAAATATCAAGAAATTATCGATATTACTGATAAATTTGCCGCTCAATATCTTAATGAAGAATACGCCCAACTTATTCGCCAGTTAACCACAACTTTAGCTCGTAAGCGTCCCTCTCCCCTAGAAAAAGGTAAGGCTAATTCCTGGGCTGCCGGCATTACTCACGCCCTAGGAATGGTCAATTTTCTCTTCGATCCTAGTCAAAATCCCCACATTTCGGCCAAAGAACTTTATCAGGCTTTTGGGGTTGCTCAAAGTACAGGACAAGCTAAATCAAAACAAGTGAGAGATTTACTGAAAATGTCCTATCTTGACTCAGAATGGGCTTTACCAAGCAATTTGGAGAACCATCCTAGCACTACGGTCCGGAAGTTAATCACTACCATGCTCGGTTATAGTTAGGGTTTGCCGCAAAAAGTCTGTTGATGGAGTTAGAAGGCACTCTTGCAGCAGTAGATTCCTGAATGACCCAATCTCGATCGATCTTGCCGACTAGACTCTAGTTACCTCTCCAGTTAAACTATAGTAGTCAATAGTTATAAAGTTTTAAACGATAACCTATTGTCAGCCTTTTTAACTGGTCACTTTATTACCTACCTATGTTAGACAGTTTCTCCCCCCAAACCTCTAGCGTCGTCCTCGCTTCGGTGGCGGACTATTTCAAAGTCCTGTCGGAAGTCAGTCGCCTACAGATTCTCAGTTGCTTGCAATTAGGCGCGATGAATGGTAAAGAAATCGCTGAAGCTACCGGACTAGGTCAGGCCAATCTCTCCAAACACCTGAAAGCTTTAACCCAAGCGGGAATTATCTCGCGGCAACCCCAAGGGGTCAGTGTTTACTATCAAATTACCGACCCCGTCATCTATGATCTCTGTCAGGTGGTTTGCGATCGCATTAGTCAGCAAATGCGTCAACGGGCCCGAGAATTCGAGAGTCTGCCGGCTTTCCATCTCCCTAAATAAAAATTACCAAACCCTTGACATTTTGCCTCAATTATGATATAGAAAAAAAATTCCATGCTCCTAGAAGAACTTTGTCAACGCTATCGGGAGGGAGAAAGAGATTTTCGGGGGATTAATTTGCGGGAAAGCGACTTAACTAATATTGCCCTCCCAGGAGTCAATTTTTGCCGTGCCGATCTGCGACAGGCGCGGTTAGGAAAGATACGCCTTTCGCGATCGCTGCTGAGAGAAGCGGATTTAAGTGAGGCGATTCTCTGGGGAGCAGATTTAAGTCAAGTGGACTTTTATCGAGCTTGTTTACGAGATGCGGACTTAAGCGGGGCTAATCTCATCGAAGCCAATTTAGAAGCCACTTATTTAACCAAAGCCGTCTTAAACGGTGTTAATCTCAACAGTGCTAATCTCCAGCAGGCCCTATTAATCGATACGGATTTTCGCTCCACTTCCGACCAACGCACGGACTTAGGCAAAACTAACTTTTGCGGAGCCGATCTCAACTATGCCAATCTGAGCGGCTCCCTGTTATATCGAGCTAATTTCGCTGATTGCCGACTTTGCCGGGTTAATTTTCGTGCTAGTCCCGAAAGAGACGGATTTATTACCGATCTCACCGGGGCGAGTTTCCGGGGTGCGGATCTCAGTTATGCCGATTTGCGCGGGGCAATTTTAGAAGATGTGGACTTGACTGATGCTGATTTAACCGGGACTTTGTTTTAATCTGGGAAGCTTTTTCAGTAAACAGTGATCAGTAAACAGTAATCAGTGAAAAGATGTCATTTCACTTAAAACTCAAATCCGATAACTGATAACTGCTCACTGATAACTGATAACTGATAATTGAGAGTCGATTTATTTAAAACCGACGGATGCTTGCCAAACAAAGGCCAGCAAGAGGAAAAATAGGGGAATCAGGGGCAAGACATCGACTAAAGGGTCGAAAATTTGGTATGCTTCCGGCAATTTGGCGAACAAAAGTGCAGTTTCCATCTCTCTATCTACCTTGACAAGAAAATTTTTAAACGTTTCCTGAAATTTTATCACGTTGGGGTAACATCTACGGCATCCTCAAGCCAAGGGGCAAAATCTTGGGCAAAAGTCCCCCCTAGGATAGATTGACGAATTTCACGGGTAAATCTGATTAATTCGGCGATATTGTGCAGAGATAAGAGAATATAACCCAACATTTCCCCCGATTTAATTAAATGATTCAGATAGGCACGGCTAAAGTGTTGACAGGTGTAGCAGGGACAAGTCTCGTCTAAAGGGGCGAAATCCTCCTTAAAACGGGCATTTTTTAGGTTCCAACGCTCTCCCCGCACTAAAGCCGTGCCATGGCGACCAAAACGGGTGGGAATGACGCAATCAAACAGATCTATGCCACTAGCGATCGCCTTGGCCATTTCTCGATAGGTTCCCACTCCCATCAGGTAACGGGGTTTATTTTCGGGGAGTAAAGGGGCAGTTATCTGGACAATGCGATGAATTAGGCTCGTTTCTTCCCCCACACTCACGCCACCGATAGCATAACCGGGTAAATCGAGTTTTACTAAAGATTCCGCCGCCGCTGCCCGTAAATCCTCATAAATTCCCCCCTGCACTATGGCGAATAAAGCCTGTTGTTGGGGTCGTTGATGGGCCCTCAGACAGCGCTCTAACCAGCGATAGGTGCGTTCTATGGATGCTTTCATGGTCTCATGACTGACTCCCGTGGGGGGACATTCATCGAAGGCCATAATCACATCAGCACCGAGGGCATTTTGAATCTGAATCGATTTTTCTGGCGTAATTTCGATTATTCTACCGTCCCGGGGCGATCGAAAGGTGACTCCCGATTCTTTAATTTGCCGCAGTTGACTCAGGCTAAATACCTGAAATCCACCAGAATCTGTTAATATTGGCTGATTCCACGCCATAAACTCGTGTAAACCTCCCGCTTTCTCGATAATACTTTCTCCAGGCTGCAGATGCAGGTGATAGGTATTAGCGAGAATCATTTGCGCCCCCGTGCTGGCGATTTGAGCGGGGGTCAAACCTTTCACCGTGGCCAAAGTTCCCACGGGCATAAAACGGGGTGTTTCTACCGGTCCGTGGGGAGTATGCCAAACCCCAACCCGCGCACCAGTTTGGGGACACCGGGCGATTAATTCAAAGGAAAATCCCACTGTTTCAGTTATTAGTTATTAGTTATCAGTTATCAGTTATCAGTTATCAGTTATCAGTTATCAGTAACCAGTATTTTTGCTCACTGCCTAAAAGGGGCAATCGTTGTCGTCTTCGTCTTCAAACTGCACATCCCACTTAGCAGAAAGTACCTGAGTAACCATGGCTTCGAGGGTATCGGCATTGAGACGGGCTTTCATATCGGGGTCTTGGAGTGGATTACTCAGGGGAATTAACCTTAATTGCCGATTGTCTTGGATCAGATCAAAATAGGTTTCACCGTCGGGAGAGCGGGTTAGACGCAGACAATCGAAGCTATAGGTATTGAGATAAAGACTGTAGTTAGCAACTAGGGTGCTTTGCTGATAATCGGCGAAAACTTCCACTATCCATCCCTCCCCTTCACTCTGAATCACTCCTTCGAGACTATGGATGTAGCGAACTCGTCCGAGATCATCGAGGAGACGACGCATATCTTCTTTAGCGATGACCACGCCAGAATCAATAATACAGGGGGCGGGCAGGGGCTGTGAGGGTGGATGATAGTTCATAGGGATTGCCAGTAAAAAAATTTCCGTTAATAACCCCAGTGACTGGGGGGGTTTCTACCGATTCCTGTTGCAATTTTTTTCGGGTTACGTCTCGATCTTAACCCAATCCGTTAGAACTTTTCATTGTTATTTAACTTAGTGTCAGCATTCGTCCCTCGCGCTTAGTACGATGGGACGGGGCTTTTAAAGGGGCGAAGTAATTCGCCCCAGGGTTCCCCTCATGAATGCCGATATAGAACAGCAAAGCACAGCTAAAAACAAGTCTGACCTATAGTTGACAATGTAATTGCAGTATGCTGGAATAGTTTGCGATCGTTGCGGTCGATAACGCAAAATGTTTGTTTTACGGTACAAGCTTAGAGGAAAATCATCTCAATATCAAGCCATTGATGAGGCTATTCGGACAGTTCAGTTTGTTCGGAATAAATGTCTTAGATATTGGGCAGAAAATAAGAGTGTAGGACAAAAAGATATTTATCGATATACAACTCAATTAAGAGATGAATATTCTTTCGTCAAAGAGCTTAAATCTACAGCTTTTCAACAGGCTTGCGAACGTACTTGGACTGCTATTCTTCGTCGGTTTTATAGTAACTGTAAGAAGAAAATTGCTGGCACTAAATGGTATCCTAAATACTCTAAACGTACTCATTCTGTTGAGTTTAAAAAGTCAGGTTGTAAACTTAATCGAAATTCCAAGAGAATAACTTTCACTGATGGAAAAAACATTGGGGAGTTAAAACTAATTGGTAGTCGAGACTTGTTTTATTTTCAAGAATGGCAAATTCAACGGGTAAGAATAGTTAAACGTGCTGACGGATATTATTGCCAGTTAATGTTAAAACTCGATATTAGAGATATAACCCCACAATCAGAATCGACGGGTCATTGCCTAGGATTAGATCTGGGGTTAAAAGGTTCTTCCGTTTGTCTTATGCAACGGACAGGATTATAAGAGATGAAACCCTTATAAAGAAAGACATTTGGCGATTTTTGTCAATTGTTTTCGATCTAGAGCGAACTAATCAATTAAATCTCTTGCCAGATAAGGATTTAGTCGATTTATGCCACCCTATCGAACCATAACAAGTAACGAAGAGCCGGAACTCTTTCCACGGAGATAATCCTTAAGAGTAAAGTTAAAGTCCCGAACCGCAACACAATCAAGATGTCTTGTCTAACAACGCTTTACCAATAAAGCTTAGAGGAAATCCGAACTAGGGAAGCATTCGGAAGTCTGTGCCAGATGGTGTCTCGATGCGGTAGTCTCTACTTGCGTCGCCTAAATTGGTCTAGGCAAGCCCCGTCGCTTTTAGGGCGGGGTTAGTGACAACTATTTACTGGGAGGGTTAGAAGCGGAAGGACTGCGATCGATCACCTGATCGATTAAACCATAGTCTAGGGCTTCTTCGGCGGACATAAAGAAATCCCTTTCCGTATCCTCGGCGATGAGGTCGAGAGGTTTACCCGTATGACTAGCTAGGTGTTCATTGAGTAATTGTTTGAGATAGAGAATTTCTTTGGCCTGAATTTCGATATCGGTGGCCTGACCTTGGGCGCCGCCGAGGGGTTGGTGAATCATGATCCGCGAGTTGGGTAGGCTCATTCTTTTGCCCGGTTTGCCGGCACTGAGGAGAAAAGCCCCCATACTGGCAGCTAAACCAATACAAATGGTGCTGACATCGGGACGGATTTGATTCATGGTGTCAAAAATCCCTAATCCGGCCGAAACGGAACCCCCGGGGGAGTTGATATACAAGTAAATATCTTTTTCGGGGTCTTCTGCTTCTAGAAAGAGCAATTGGGCGACGATTAGGTTAGCCAGGTCGCTGGTTACTTCTTGTCCCAAAAAGACGATTCTTTCCCGGAGTAGTCGGGAGTAGATATCGAAGGCGCGTTCGCCCCGGCCTGTGGTTTCAATAACGGTAGGAATCATTGCGCTTTCTTGTCTTGCTGCTGCGGTTAGTTTTTTTGATTGTAACCTAGGGAATGGGGGATAGGGATTAGGGAAAGTGGGGAAGTATTTTCAGTGAACAGTGAACAGTAATCAGTAATCAGTGAACTGAAAACTCAGATCTGATAACAAGGGCCGAATCTAAGACCTAATTGGTTAAGCTAAAAGCTTTGATGTGCTTAGTTTCTAACCTTCTTTTTAGGTAGGAGAATTGTCAGATTCTGTCTTTTGCACGAGTGCCTGTTGCCTCTTGCCTTCAAAAGCTGGTAACTGATAACTGATCACTGATAACTGATAACTGAATCAATGCGTTATCGACGATTTGGCCGTACTAATTGGCAATTTTCGCTGTTTTCCCTGGGGACAATGCGCTGTTTGTCCTCAGAGTCGGTGTTTACCGCAACAGTTGATCGCGCCCTAGAATTGGGGATTAATCACCTAGAAACAGCCAGAGGTTACGGTAATAGCGAAGTTTTTCTCGGTCGCTACCTGCAGCGTCAAGGGGTGCGGGAGCAAGTTTATCTGACTACGAAATTGGTCCCCACTCCCGATCGCCAAACTATGGAAAAAGCGATCGCCGAATCCCTAGAACGATTACAATTAAATTACCTGGATTGTCTAGCAATTCACGGTATTAACACCTGCGAGCATTTAAACTGGATTAAAGACCCGCAAGGCTGCATGAAAGCCGTTTTTATGGCCCAAGAAGCTGGAAAAATCGGTCATATTGGCTTTTCTACCCATGCACCCCTAGAAATTATTCTGGAGACGATCAATACAGATTTCTTCGCTTTTGTCAATATCCATTACTATTTTTTTTGGCAAAGACAGCAACCGGCGATCGCTTTAGCCCAAGCAAAGGACATGGGTGTGTTTATCATTTCCCCTGCTGATAAGGGAGGTGGTCTCCACAGACCTCCCAAGAAGCTAGAGGAATTATGCGCTCCTTTTTCACCCCTAGAGCTAAATTATCGCTTTTTATTGAGCGATCCGCGCATTAATACCCTCAGCGTCGGGGCAGCGATACCGGAGGAATTAGAGGCAATTATTAACGTATGCGAAGGAGATCAGCCCCTAGATGCGGCAGAAATTGCCGTTTTTAAGCGTTTAGAGACACATTTAACCGATAAATTGGCTACAGATTTATGTAGCCAATGTTATCAATGTTTACCCTGTCCCGAAAATATTAATATCCCTGAAGTGTTGAGACTGCGGAATCTGGCAGTAGCTTACGAAATGACCGATTTTGGCCAGTATCGCTATCGAATGCTGGAAAATGCCGGTCATTGGTTCCCCGGACGCAAAGCGAATAATTGTACTGAATGCGGTGATTGTTTACCTCGCTGCCCGGAAAAATTGCCGATTCCCCAGCTGCTATTTAATACACACGAACTACTTAAAGGACCAGCGCAACGGAGATTGTGGTCATCTTAGGACGAAACCCTGAAAAATTTTTTTTGGGGATCGTCAAAGTGTAAAAACTATCTTAAGATTAACAGGTAAGAGAATTAACTTTCTTGAATTTAAAGAGACAAAAAACAAGAAATAGATTAAGGAGTAAAGGATATGGCACTCGTCCCCATGCGGTTATTGTTGGATCACGCGGCTGAGAACGGATATGGCATCCCCGCTTTTAACGTAAATAATATGGAGCAGATCCAAGCGATCATGCAAGCGGCGGCAGCCACCGATAGCCCCGTTATCCTGCAAGCTTCTCGCGGTGCGCGCAAATATGCAGGGGAAAACTTCCTGCGTCACTTGATCACCGCCGCGGTGGAAACCTATCCTCATATCCCCATCGTGATGCACCAAGATCACGGTAATGAACCCGCCACCTGCTACTCGGCGATCCGTAACGGTTTCACCAGTGTCATGATGGATGGTTCCTTAGAAGCGGATGCCAAAACTCCCGCCACCTACGAGTACAACGTTAACGTTACTGCTGAAGTAGTAAAAGTTGCTCACTCGATCGGTGCTAGTGTGGAAGGGGAACTCGGTTGTTTAGGTTCCTTAGAAACCGGTAAAGGAGAAGCGGAAGATGGACACGGTTTTGAAGGGGAATTAGATCACTCGATGCTGTTAACTGATCCCGATGAAGCGGTGGATTTCGTCGAAAGAACCCAAGTAGATGCTTTAGCAGTAGCGATTGGTACTAGCCACGGTGCTTACAAATTTACCCGCAAACCCACTGGCGAAATTCTTGCTATTAGCCGCATTGAAGAAATTCACAGCCGCTTACCCAATACCCACTTGGTTATGCACGGTTCTTCCTCGGTTCCCGAAGATCTCCTAGAATTAATCAACCAATTCGGTGGCGCTATCCCTGAAACCTACGGTGTACCCGTGGAAGAAATCCAAAAAGGCATCAAGAGTGGTGTGCGTAAGATCAATATCGACACCGACTGCCGTTTAGCAATTACCGCCGCAGTTCGGGAAGCACTTTTCAGCAACCCGAAAGAGTTTGATCCCCGTTTCTTCCTGAAACCCTCGATCACCTATATGCAGAAAGTTTGTGCCGATCGCTATCAACAATTTGGTACCGCCGGTAACGCCAGCAAAATCAAACAAATGTCCCTTGATGATTACGCAGCCAAATATGCTAAAGGACAATTAACCCAAGTCAGCAAAAAAGTTGTGGCTGTCTAGTTACTGAGAAATTAAGCGATCGCTTAATTGCACCGATCTAGTAGAATTTTTCGGGTAGTTATAGTTAACTACCCTCTTTTTTTATGGGAATCCCTTGAAGGGAAAGAGTTGCCAGATAAGAATCGATTTCAGAGAAAAGACTATACTGAAAATAATCAGCAGATCAGCACTTGATTTATAAGAGAAGCAAGATGAGAAAAAAATCGTTGTGGGTGGGATTATTGGTAGGATTTTGGTTTTGTCTAACTTGGATGGCATGGACACCCACAGCAGCCGCCTTTAGCGAAGAACAAAAATTACTACTGCAATCTTGGCGATTAGTCAACCAATCTTATTATGATGACACATTTAATCATCAAAACTGGTGGCAGGTGCGGGAACAATTCATCAAAAAACCCCTCAACGATCGGACGGCGGCCTACAATGCGATCGAACAGATGTTAGCTACTCTCGATGAACCCTTTACCCGTCTCTTGCGACCGGATCAATACCATAACCTACAAATTAGCACCACGGGGGAATTATCGGGGGTAGGACTGCAAATTAATATCAATCCCGACAATGGTTACTTAGAAGTGGTGGCCCCCCTTGCCGGTTCTCCTGCTGAGGCTGCTGGTTTGACTAGCCACGATCGCATTTTGTTTATTGATGGCATCGATACTACTACTTTAACCCTCGATGCAGCAGCGGCCAAAATGCGCGGAACTCCCGGAACAGAAGTTTCCTTAGTCATTCTTCCCGATCAAAAAAGTCAACCAAAAACCCTATCTTTAACCCGTCAACGCATTTCTTTAAGTCCAGTGGTAGCGGTTTTAGATAAAAATTCTAGTTCCTTGCCGATCGGTTATGTGCGCTTAAATCAATTTAGTGCTAACGCTGCCAAAGAAGTCTCGGAAGCGATGACGAATTTACAAAAACAAGGAGCCAAGGGTTATATTTTGGATTTAAGAAATAACCCCGGTGGGTTACTGCAAGCGGGCATAGAAATCGCTCGGATGTGGATTAATCAGGGAACGATCGTTTATACGGTTAATCGTGAGGGAATTGCCGATAGTTTTGCCGCTTCTGGTAATGCTTTAACTGACGCGCCTTTAGTCGTTTTGGTCAATCAGGGAACCGCCAGTGCCAGCGAGATTTTAGCCGGAGCATTACAGGACAATCAACGGGGGGTTTTAGTGGGAGAAAAGACTTTCGGTAAGGGATTAATTCAGTCCTTATTCGAGTTACCCGATGGGGCAGGATTAGCGATTACCGTGGCCAAATATGAAACTCCCGCCCACCATGATATTCATAAGTTAGGAATTATGCCCGATCGAGTGGTGGCACAGGAACCGATCACCTATGAGCAAATCGGCACCGAAAAAGATAGTCAATACCAAACGGCGATTCAGTTTTTAAACCAGAAGACCATTTTAGCCAAAGCTTCCTGAGTGGGGTTTTCAGCCATCAGTTACCAGTTATCAGTTACCAGTTATCAGATGCGAGTTTTCAGGGTTCTTCGCTACTTGGTATGGTTCGATCGGGGGGCATAAATCGACTAAATACTTATCTGGCAAGAGACTTAATTGATTAGTTCGTTAGAGAGGGAAAACAATTGACAAAGATCGCATCAATGTCTTTCTCTATAAGGGTTTCATCTCTTATAACCCCCTCCATTGCATAACACAAACAAAAAGAACCGTTTTCAGTTCACTGTTTACTGTTTACTGTTTACTGATCACTGAAAAAACTTCCCACACCCGACGGCATAAATCGAACAAATTAGTCATTTTTTCCATCAATATCTAAATTAAGATGGAAACCTGTTTGATTTGGCGAGAATGCTAACATCGATTAGAATTTTCCCAGTCCGGGCTTTTCAGTCTTCCAACCTTGACTTATCCTTGATCTTACCGCCATGCAGAGATATATTCGATCGCCCCTAGCCCTAACCCTGAGCATCAGCCTCTTAGCTAATTTTTTAACCGCTTGTAATAATGCCCAAACCCCAGATAACAACGCCTCTAGCCCCACCACCACTGCCCCCGGGGATCAGGGCTTAAAATTAGGGGCTTTACTGCCCATTACCGGAGATTTAGCCGCTATTGGTCAAAATATGCCCGAAGCAGCCGCCCTAGCGGTAGAGACTATCAATGCCTGTGGTGGAGTCAATGGCAAACCAGTCACCCTCGTGAAAGAAGATGACCAAACCGATCCCGCCGCCGGTGCTTCAGCGATGACGAAACTAGCGGAGGTGGATAAAGTAGCCGGTGTGATCGGTTCCTTTGCCAGTAGCGTCTCAGGAGCAGCCGTCGATGTGGCGGTGAGAAATAAAGTTATGTTAGTCTCTCCGGGTAGCACCAGTCCTGTATTTACTGACAGGGCGAAAAAAGGCGATTTTCAAGGTTTTTGGGCGCGGACGGCTCCCCCGGACACCTACCAAGCTCAAGCTTTAGCGGTCCTAGCTAAGAAAAGGGGTTTTCAAAATGTGGCCACCGTCGTGATCAATAACGATTACGGAGTGGGATTTGAACGGGAATTCGTGAGCGCTTTCGATAAATTAGGCGGCACTATCACTAATAAGCAAAATCCCGTCCGTTATGACCCGAAAGCTGCCACTCTCGATAGTGAAGCGGCGGCTGCCTTCGCTAACCAACCGGATGCTGTAGCGGCAGTCCTTTACGCTGAAACGGGCAGTTTATTACTGCAAGCGGCCTATAAACAGGGATTGACCAAAGGAGTTACCGTCCTCCTCACCGATGGGGTTTTTTCGGAAGATTTCACCAAACAGGTGGGGAAAGGAACCGATGGTAAGTCAATTATTGCTGGGTCCCTAGGCACGGTCCCCGGGGCCGACGGTCAAGCTTTAAGTGCTTTTACTACTCTCTGGAAAGAAAAGACCGGCAAGGATGTCACCGCTTTTGTTCCCCATACTTGGGACGCGGCGGTTTTATTGATGTTAGCGGCCGAGGCGGCTAAATCTAACACTGGTGAAGGGATTCAAAGCAAGATTCGTGAGGTGGCTAACGGTCCGGGGACGGAAGTAACCGATGCTTGTCAAGCCATGGAAATGATTCGCAAAGGCGAGGATATTAACTATCAGGGAGCCAGTGGCAATGTGGATATCGATGAAAATGGCGATGTGGTCGGTAGTTACGATGTCTGGACTGTCAAGGATGATGGGACTCTCAAGGTTATCGATCAGGTGACACCCAATCAGTAATTAGGGCTGGCTGAATAAATCTAAAAACCTTGCTGGATAAGACTTTTAGACTTTTTTCCCATCAAAAATTACCGGACCGGGGAGTGATCGGGGGGAAAATTCCGGGACTTTTTCCCTGAAAATTAGGTAATTTACCCCCTCAAAATCGGTAAAACCCCACACCCTGCCCCCACGAAAAACTTTTTGCCGCAAACCCTACTTATGAGGAGAGGCACTCATGCAAAGGGGAGAATAAATAATCAGTTTTTAATAACCGGATTTAGTATTTTGTGCCAAGGCAGAGCCTTGGCACAAGCAAAATTTCTTGAAGCATTTTCGGTTATTGAGAATTTTTTCGTTTCCTGGCTTTTTGTTTGCTGGTAGAGAGTAAGGGAGCGGTTAATTTTTCATAGAGTTCAAAGAGGTATTCAATACGATTTAATTCACTGGTAAAGCGTTGGGGACGATAACATAAATCAACGGCTTTGTCAAGTTTTTGGTGAGCTTTGATCAGGTCAGGAGGCATAGTTAAAGGATCGTATAAATCCGCAAGACTACTATCGGGATATTTTGCCCTTGTATCTAGCACAGCTTGAGCGCAAGTCTCGACGGTTTGTTTTTGTTTGTCGGTCGCAGTTTCAGGAAAAGGAAAATTATTATAAACGATGGTGTTTGAATAACGGTAATCACTTTTTAATCTTCCACAGACATATTTAACCCATGCCATGTGCATTTCTGAAGTAAGAATACCAAATAAATATAGATTTGCATTGGCAACAAATAGACAACTATTATTAGCAATATAATCTGGAGTAAAGAATCCTAATGGAATATATTTTCTATTCTCCGAAGAATGACTTGGTATTAGAATATAGCTTGTTTTTGGCTGTCTATTTTCAGTAAATAATGTTGGGAACTGCGCCCACTTAATTGTCGCAATTTTAGAACTAGCCAAACGCATTTCTTTAACAGCTTCTACTCTTTTTAATAATAGGGGCAACTGCTTCAATTCTTTAGGCTGTATTTCTGTTAACCAAAAACACCAGCGTCTTTTATTATTCAGAAATTCATCAGCAGAAATAAAAGGCTTAATGAATTTTTTTCCCTCAGATTCTTGTCGAATATACTCTTCTTTTTCTTCGTTAGTCATTAAAAGATTACCACCATCAGTAGGTTGGCTACCTTTAAGCATTTCAGGCACGTTGCAAATAGGTTTTATTTTCTTTAAAATGATTAAATCATTTCCTTCTGTCAGGTAAGGATTAATATTTTTAACCTTTCTTTCTGTTGGTTCACCTTTAATATCAGCATAATCAAAAATACGTTTATTATCAATATCCTGAACACCAAAACCAATAATAACACAATGAACTACGGCGTTTCCTTTTGCTTCATTACTCCAGCTAAAAGTTAGATGGGCAAAATGAATTTTAATTTTATATTTTTGATAAAGCTCTTGCCAAAGAATCCCAACTTGTTCACCCTGAGAAATAGAATTTGTGCTAACTAAAGCGCAACGAATTAAACTATTTTGAATAAATTCAGCCGCTTTAATATACCATGCGGTTACATAATCTAAAACACCTGCTCCTTTAACGTCTCCTAAAACATGATTCATGTCAGCCTTTTGGTGGGCATTTTGTAACTGTTTCCCCACAAAAGGAGGATTTCCTAAAATAAAATTGAGCTTCTCTTTTGATATAACTTCCTCCCAATCAATCCGCAAAGCATTTCCATTAACAATCTTTGCCGCTTTCTTCAACGGTAAACGCACAAAATACTGACCAAAAGTATTACTAACCTTAATATTCATCTGATGATCAATTAACCACATTGCCACCTCAGCAACTCTTACCGCAAACTCATCGTATTCAATACCCGCAAACTGATTCACATCTACCTGAATAATAGCACTAATATCTGTTACTAACTGTCCCGTTTTATTTAATTCCTGTAATACCAAAATCTCTAAATCGCGTAACTCACGATAGGTAATAATTAAAAAATTGCCGCAACCACAGGCAGGATCAAGAAAATATAAATTAGCAATCTTTTTGTGAAATTCTAGTAATTTATTGCGATTGCCTTTAATCTTCTCAAATTCTCTGGATAAATCATCTAAAAATAAGGGTTTAATTACCTTTTGAATATTTTTCTCGGAGGTATAATGCGCCCCTAAATTGCGTCGTTCTTTTGGATTCATTACCGCTTGAAACATAGAGCCAAAAATAGCAGGAGAAATTTTTCCCCAATCAAAAGCACAAGCTTCTAATAACATGAATCGCATCTTGCTATCAAAAGCCGCTAAAGGTAACGACTCCTCAAATAACTTGCCATTTATGTAGGGAAATTGAGTTAAATTCTCATCGAGATTTTTTAATCTTTTTGCTTCTGGTGTATTCAAAACCTGAAAAATGGAAGCAATGTGCATCGCCAAATCACTGCCATCTTCTTTGGTATGTAGATCAATATATTCCCAGAAAATACCCTGATTAAAAATACCCGTATCATCGGCAAATAAACAAAATAATAACCGCACTAGATAAACTTCCAAATCATGCCCCATATAACCAATTTCTTTCAGGCAATCATGAAGTTTTCCCATTAACTCGGCTGCTTGAAGATTGACGGGATCTTCGTCTTTATAAACTCGCTTTTCGTAACCTGCGATAAAATCAAATAAATGAACATTATCAACAAAATTACTTAATTCAAATTCCCATTGATTACCCGCATCTAAATCATATAATTTAAACCGTTGAAAATCCGATACTAAAATATAACGCGGTAACTCATGTTCCTTTAAATTGGGGAAATAATCCTTAGCCTGTTGTGTGGCTTTTTCTAAATCTTTCCCCTTCGATTTATGCTCAACTAAAATCGTTCCTTTCCATAGCAAATCTATAAAACCCTGTTTATTATCTGCTTTTTTGATCGGTTGCTCAAAACTGGCTACCCTACGCCGTGAAATGCCAAAGACATTAAAAAAATCATTCCAAAAAGATTGAGATTCTGCCTTTTCTGAAGTCTCTCCTTGCCACTCTTTTTGAAAAGCGATTGCGCGATTTTTAATTTCATTCCAACTTAAAGGCATAGTTTTAATTCCTTATCTTTCGCCGGTTTGCTCAAAGATGGTAGAAAATGGTGTAGGGAGCCATAGGCAGTCAGCAAGGGATACAGATAGTTTCCATTTTAGGTGATTTTTTGGTAAACTACAAGGGAAGCTAGAAATTAGCAACGCCTTGAGAATTGTATCCGCTTAGTTACCAATCTAGTTATTGACTCGAACGAACAACTTATCGCTATGTCCAAGACTCTCTACGAACAAGATTTTCAATTGTGGCTCGCAACAACAATTAATCACCTACAGAAGCGGGAATTTGCTGCGCTGGATACTGATAACTTAATTGAGGAGTTAACCGATTTGGGAAAATCGGAAAAAAGAAGTTTAGAAAGTAATTTGATGATTCTTTTGGCTCACTTGCTCAAATTAAAAGTACAGCACGACGCACCGCCATCAATGAAGGATAGCTGGTATTGTTCTATTATTGAGCATCGTCAGCGCATTCAGAAAAACTTACGCGATACTCCTTCCCTTAAATCCTATCTAGAAACTGCTATCGAGGAAGCTTATCCAGATGCTCGTCAAGTGGCAATTAAGGAAGGGAAACTCGCTCAATTTGGTGTTCGGATTCCCCCAGAAAATGATTATCCTCAAATTTGTCCTTTCTTGCCAGAGCAAATCTTAGATGAGAACTTCTATGGCAATTGACTAGAGGAAATAGTTAAGAAAAAAGTTAATTTTTAATATTTTATGACTCGACTAACTCCAATCCAAATTGAGAAAAACACTCTAATTTACATAGAGTCCACCGATAACCTAGAAATTCCTGCCAAGACATTAGGAACAGAGGGAAGAATTGCTAAAGGGGTAATTTCTATACCAGATAATTTAAAATCATCACAATAATTATTTAGAAAAGTGGAACCTACAGAAGAACAGTATCTTGTCTTAAATGCTCTTGAAACTTTGGGACTCCTGCTCTTTAGAGTCTATGATGAAGATAATGGAGCTTGGCTAATCATTACTTCCAGTCTAACATTGCCCAGATCATACTTATTGCCTAATGGCGAAATTGTTCCCCTAGAATGGATGCTTTAACCATGAAAAAACCGACAGAACTTCAACAGCAAAAATACGAAAGAATTGGCGAAATTGCAGCCAAAGGAAGACAGCGTTATCTAGAAGCAGGAGGCGACCAAAAAATCTGCCCTAGCGGAAGAAAAGGAAATGATTATTTAACCGATGAAGAACGTAAAGAAATTTTACAATTAGCCCGTCAGGTTTTTGGCGTTCAGATTAAAGATGAACAAGTTTACTGTCAAGGACGGACTTGGAAAATATCCGATAAAAAAGTCTCAAAAGATACCGAAAAATAAACTAAATATTGCTAGTGTAGAACGTAGGTTGGGTTGAAGCATGAAACCCAACGCCCGCATGGGTTACGCTACTTACTAAATCCGTTGAGTATAGGTAACATATCAGGAGAGACAAAAGGCAATTTAAATGCGCGGGCAGCTTAGAACTTACCTGAATAAAAGCCCCCAGAAAACATCACTTTCTAGGGGTTTAATTACAATTGACGGAAAACAAACTTATAGGGAGGTTAACCTCCAGCTACCGCAGGAACGATACTGACTTCATCGCCATCTTCTAAGGGGGTTTTTGTCCCATCGAGGAAGCGAATATCTTCACTGTTGACGTAGAAATTTAAAAAGCGCCGGGGTGTACCATCTTCAAGGCATAAGCGGGCTTTAATACCGGGGAAACTTGCTTCTAAGGATTCAATTAAATCACCGACACTACTAGCACTACACTCGATGGTAGCGTTATTTTCTGTAAATTTTTGCAGGGGAGTAGGAATGAGAACTTTTACAGCCATAGATATCAAGGAAAAAGTGGAAAGGACGGTAGCTATCATCTAACGGGGGAGATAATTATCAATCTCCCGTTACCAATTCTAGACGAGAACCTGTTGCCATTCGAGGCGTTCCAGGGTGCGGGAACGTTCCAGGGCCCGTTCAAAGCTTTCTAGTTTCGGTTCAATTAATAGGGGTTCACCGATATAACCCTGCACCGCTTCTTGGGTTTTTAGACCATTACCGGTAATATAAACGACCGTGGTTTCTTCGGGGTCGATTTTACCCGCTTCTACTAATTTTTTCAAGACAGCGATGGTCGTACCGCCCGCGGTTTCCGTGAAAATGCCTTCCGTTTCTGCCAAAAGTTTAATACCTTCGATAATTTCGGCATCGGTAACGGATTCAATATTACCGCCGGTTTTACGGGCAATATCCAGGGCATAAACACCATCGGCGGGATTACCAATAGCGATCGATTTGGCGATAGTATTGGGTTTAACTGGGGCGACAAAATCCCGTCCTTCCTTGAAAGCTTGGGCAATGGGGGAACAACCCTCCGCTTGAGCGCCACTAAAACGCACTGCTTTATCTGCCACCAAACCGACTTTAATGAATTCTTGGAAGCCTTTATAAATCTTGGTAAAGAGCGAACCACTGGCTAAAGGTGCGACAATATGGTCGGGGAGTTTCCAGCCTAATTGTTCGGCCACTTCAAAGCCTAAAGTTTTGGAACCTTCGGAATAGTAGGGACGCAGATTAATATTAACAAAACCCCAACCGTAGGTATTGCCCACTTCTGAACAGAGACGGTTAACTTGATCGTAATTGCCTTTGACCGCCATTACCGTGGGATTATAGATTAGGGTGCCGAGAATTTTACCCGCTTCTAAATCGGAGGGAATGAAAACACAACAGTCTAAACCAGCGTGAGCGGCAATAGCGGCGGTGGAATTGGCCAGATTTCCCGTACTAGCACAGGAAACGGTGGTAAAACCTAATTCTTTGGCCCGGGTAAGGGCGACGGATACCACTCTATCTTTGAAGCTGAGAGTGGGCATATTGACGGCATCATTTTTAATGTAGAGATTTTTTAGACCCAAGCGCCGGGCTAAACGGTGGGATTTAACTAGGGGAGTCATACCCGTACCCACATCGATAGGATTTTCACTTTCCACCGGCAAAAAGGAACGATAGCGCCAGATGGAATTGGGACCTGCTTGAATGCTTTCTCTGGTGACGGTGCGACGGATGAGGTCGTAATCGTAGTCCACTTCCAGAGGTGCAAAGGTTTCTTCGCAGATATTCAGCGCTTTCAGGGGGTAGGAAGTCCCTCCTTCCTTAGAAACCAAGCGGGTAAAGGTGGGGATGAATTTTGAGGTTTCGATGTTTGTCGCTAGAGTCATGATTTTCCTGTCTTGCCGTCAACTGATGTACAAGCATCCTATCACCCGCAAAATCTTGGTGTCAAATATACCAGACTATTTTTGTCGGGTATAAATTTATACAAAAACTAGGGGATAAACTAGGGAGAAGGAACGCTTAAGGGGAGATGGTTAAGCTGCCGTGTCAGGAAGCTGCGGTTTAGTTTGAGGTCAAAAAAAGAACTAGGAGAAGATGTTTCAGTTTTTTAGGAGTATATAGCCTATTTGTGGGGAATTTTATCGAAATAAATCATAATTTACGTTTAAATAGCTTAAACAGGGGGCGATTAACTGCGGTTGCCAGAAAGTTTCTCGGTTTGCTCAGGATGATTGTCAAGAAAAGTGACAAATTATGTGATTTTGTTGAGAAATAATAATTTTTTCTGGACTGCCCAATAAAATTGACCATTTTCGGCAGGAGTCAGGAGCCGGTCGTCAGGAGTTAGAAGATTGCTTTTATTTATTCTCCCCCCACACCCCACACCCCACACCCCACACCCCACACCCCACACCCTACACCCTCTTTCAAGTCAGTGGTCAGGA